>Ga0209211_10006611_pt1 | contig 16692 bp, 17 predicted proteins | sample RifGroA2_FD_183992 | JGI IMG/M metagenome (GOLD analysis project Ga0209211, IMG submission 183992) | Groundwater microbial communities from Rifle, Colorado, USA - Groundwater A2 (SPAdes) (version 2) | ecosystem: Environmental > Aquatic > Deep subsurface > Groundwater | place: Rifle, Colorado... | reverse complement strand
CCTCACCAACTTACCCTGGTAAAAGGGACAGGAGCTGGAAAGGATATCTTCACCCCAAGGAAACTCAGCTACCGCACGCAGCTGCTTTTTGGTGAAGCTGGCGTTGTAGAACTTTACCCAGTCATCCGGGCCGAAGTAGTTCTTGCCCATGATGGCGCGCACGATACGCTGGTCGATGGAGGGCTCGATTCCTCCGCAGAGCAAGAATTGCCCCGCCTTATGAAGAAATTTCTGATCAGTGTGAAGTTGCGTGATAACGCGTTCTCCTTGGTTCCCCAGCTCTCGGCCGAAGAGTTTTATTTCGACCGCGTTAAGTGTCCCGGCCGGGACGTTGTTCCAGCTTCCCTCTTTCGAGTTCTGCGTTGACATTGTAAATGTCCTTTCTTAGTGCTTTCCGCCCGTAGGCTTCCAGCGTTTTTACCTCTATACCCGAGGCAGGGCGTCCTTTCATTAGAGTTCTGAAAAGACAGGTTATCTTATCACGTAGGTTAAAAAAGTCAAACCCGGTATCTGTTGCGTTTGAAACTAGAATTTTGCCCCCTACCCTTGCCAAAAATTATTGGTTCTGTTACAATAACTGCGAATATTATATGAAAAAAGAAACTCATCCAACTTATTATTCTGATGCCAAAGTCGTTTGCGCCTGCGGCAACAGTTTTACTACTGGCTCCACTATTAAGGATCTGCGTGTGGAAATTTGTTCTAATTGCCATCCTTTTTACACTGGCAAGGAAAAAGTTATGGATACGGCTGGCCGAGTGGATAGGTTTAAAAAGCGCCAAGCCAAACGAGAAACCTTGACTAAGAAAAAAATCACCAAGACTCACAGTTAAATATTTTTTTGCCAAAGCCCCCACGCGGGGCTTTTTGTATTTGAAAGCTTCGCTTTCACCCCGCCATAGGCGGGGTAGTTGATAAAACAACTAAAATGCTCACCGATCAACAATTCAAGGACATAAAAGTCCGTCATAGTGAACTGGAGTTAAAGCTGCAGGATAATTTGGTTTTAAAAGACCGACACCAACTGGAGAATGTTAGCCGTGAGTATAATGAGTTAACAACCGTTATTAATAATTTTAGTGAATTAAAAAAAATTGAAAAGGAATTAATAGAATTAACCAATCAAGTCAAAGACGAAAGCGATTCCACTTTAAAACAATTGATGGCCGAAGAAATAGCCACTGCCCAGCAAAAAATATCAGACCTAAAACAGTCGTTAGAAGAATATATTCGTCCCAAAGATCCACTGGACGCTAAAAATATTATTGTTGAAATTAGAGCCGGCGCCGGCGGCGATGAGGCGGCCTTGTTTGCGGCAGAACTTTTTCGGCTGTATTCAAGATACGCCGAGAGACAAGGGTGGAAATCGGGCCTGATCTCGGCTAACCGGAGTGAATTAGGCGGTTACAAAGAAGTCGTGTTTGAAATTCAAGGCCAACGCGTTTATTCCAAGCTAAAATGGGAAAGCGGCGTTCACCGCGTGCAGCGCATTCCCGCTACTGAAAAAAGTGGCCGCGTTCATACTTCAACAGCCACCGTAGCGGTATTACCAGAAGCTGAAGAAATTGATCTACAAATAAAACCCGAGGATATAAACATTGAGGCCACCACCTCATCGGGTCATGGTGGTCAAAGTGTTAACACCACTTATTCGGCCGTACGCATTACCCACTTACCTAGTGGTTTGGTGGTAACCTGCCAAGATGAACGGTCGCAAAAGCAAAACAAGGAAAAAGCGCTGCAAGTTTTACGGTCGCGTTTATTAGCAGCGGCCGAAATTAGAAAACGGCAAGAACGTGATTCGGCCCGCAGTTCGCAAATCGGTTCAGGCGATCGGTCGGAAAAAATTCGCACTTATAATTTTCCCCAAGACCGTTTAACCGATCACCGCATCAAGTCTAGCTGGCACGATTTACCGCAAATTATGGATGGGAATATTGAGCCGGTGGTGACGGCTTTGGCCAAAGAATTGTCATGACCGCAGGCCAGCTGCTCGCGCGGGCTACTCAATTATTAAAAACATCCACCTCTCCGTCACTTGATGTTGAGGTGTTGTTAGCTTATGTATTGAAGCTGCCGCGGACGGTTATTTTATCTAACATTAATCAACCTATTAAACCAATGAAAATTGCTTATTTTTATTGGTTAGTTTGGCGGCGGCGCCGGGGTTCGCCAATCGCCTATTTAGTCGGCTTTAAAGAATTTTACGGCCGAAACTTTAAGGTGACTCAACAAACCTTAATCCCCCGTCCCGCCACCGAATTGTTAATAGATAAAACCTTAGGAATCATTCGCGCGAATGATTCAATAAAGACTATTGCCGACATTGGCACCGGCTCCGGCTGCATTGCCATTACACTCGCAGCCGAAGCACCGCACATAAAAGTTTACGCGACTGATATTTCTAAATACGCTCTGACTGTCACTAAACATAACGCCCGTATCCATAAAGTAAGCGATCGCGTAATTTTGGGATTGGGTAACTTACTGGAGCCTTTACGTAATTGTAAAATCGATATGGTGGTGGCTAACTTACCTTATGTAACTAAGGATGAATATGAAGCTAATCCAGAACTAAAATTTGAACCTAAGAGCGCCTTGTTAGAACCGGCCGAATTATTAGAAAAGTTTTGCCAACAATTATCCAAACACCCAGAAATAAAATTTGTACTCTTGGAAACCTCCCCACAAATTTTAGAAAACTGGCTTAAGATTTTAAAGAAATATTACTCTCCGGACACGATTTCCATCTTCCCAGATTTGTCAGGTAATTCCCGGCTAATAATGATTGACACTAATACATCGCCAAATGTATAATTAGGCCGCCATTATTAATATCTTTAATGGCAAAAATGTTCTTAAACAATTAATGGAGTTCGCCATGCAAACAAGTGGGTTAAAAAAGCACTGGCGCGAACAAGTTAAAACCATTATCGGTAAAAATGTTACCTTAAGACAAGGTAACGTGGCTTGGGGAAGGCTCTTAATTAAAGAAATTTCCAGTATGAGTAACAACGGTATCTTTCCGTTTACTTTAATTACCGACAACGAAAGAATTGTTGTTGACGAGCACCACCCTTGGATGGTTGAAACTGTTCACGAATGACACGGAGGAGGACGTCATGCCGGAAACAAAAAACTCTTGCACCGCTTTGATGAACATAGTCAAATGTGCAAGAGTTTTATTTATGTTAGAATTTATTCCTTAGCCTTTTTCTCCTTCGTTTCTGGCTTTACTTCCTTGTCCTTACGCGCTATATCTTCTTTATCTCCCGCTGGGGCATCGGCGCCCTCTTTGGGTTTATCAGCTACACCTTCAACTTGTGATACATCCTCAACTGGCGCCGCGGTTACCACTTCCTCTACCCTCGGCTCTTCAACACCGACCACTAACTCGTCGGCACTTGCTAGCACATGCCAAGCGCTGGGTAATTTAAGGTCCTTAACTTGAATTGACTTGGTGAAGTCGTCCAGTGGTGATAAATCAACCTGAATTTCATGTTGTAAATCTTGGGGCAAACACTCAATTTTAAGTTGATTGATATTCTTGACTAAAATACCTCCCCGCTCCTTAACCGCTTTAGATTCACCGGTAAACATAATGGGCACCTCGGCGGAAATTTTTTCATCCATCCTGACTTGATGAAAATCAATATGGTCATACTTGCCGGTCACCGGATGTAGCGCTACCTCCTGAATTAGCGCCTTAACTGGCTTACCCTCACCCAATACTAAATCAACCAAGGAACTGCCGCCAACCTGGCGATAAATTTTATCAAAAGTTAGATAGTCAACTTGCACTGAGGTTGGCTTTAAACCATGTCCATAGACAACCGCCGGAATTTGTCCGGCCTGTCGCAACTGTCTAACTTTCTTACCCGTAATAGCGCGGGCTGTTAACTTAAGTTCGAGCATATATGCGTCTCAAGATACTAACATAACCAAAAAAAACCGGCAAGGGCTCCGGTAGCCTAAAGCCTGTATCTAATTATTTGAATAAAGCAGACTATGGAAACTTAAAACCTCATCGGCGGTCAGCTTGCCTTCGTCCTTAAACCGCAATACATCATCACCAGTTAAATCGGTAATTAACCCCACCGAAGTTACACCCAAACTTGATGTCATAATTAACGCCACAATCGAGCTGCCACACTCGGCACATTGTATATGCACTAAATGCGCGCCATCGCGTTCATCCAAAATACGCGCCCGCAACGGATTATACGATTTTTCACATAATGGACAATACGAGATCAGCTTTAAGCCGTCGCTGGGTTGTTGGGGAAGACGCTTGCGCGGGTCACTCTTCATAGTTTCTGATTATGTATTTAGTTTAGCACTAATTTAACACCGCTGTCAAGCAAAATAACCTAAAACAGACAATGTTCGCTTTAGTTAAACAAAAATTACTAGTAGTTTACGGCAAACGGCGCCTGCCCAGAATAATGGCGGGCTAAATTTTCTAGCATACCCACGGCCAGCATGGTGATAACTAAAGACGAACCTCCGCTTGATAAAAATGGCAGTGGTAAACCAATGACCGGCGCCATACCCATATTCATACTGATGTTAAGCGCCACTTGTATAAAGACGATACCGGCAATGCCGCCCGTCACTAACAAAGAAAAATCATCGCGCAGTCGTCTCATTAATCTAATTACGCGAGCAAACCAAACGCCAAATAAAACCAGCACTAATCCGGCCCCTACCAAACCCAATTCTTCGGCGACGCTGGCGAAGATAAAATCGGTCTGCTGTTCAGGCAAGAAATCCAATTGACTTTGCGTGCCCAAGCCCAAGCCGCGCCCTAACCACTGACCCGAGCCAACGGCGATTACCGACTGCGTGACGTTGTAGCCGGTTCCTAGCGGATTTAAGTGTGGATTTAAGAAAACCTGCAATCGAGATTTTTGATAATCTTTTAACCCCAACCAGGTTAAGCTCATAACTACAATTATTAGCGCGCCGGCCCATAACCACCAACGGCGGCGTTTTGGCACCGTCGCCAGCATGGCCAAAAAAATTAATGCTAACAGCGCCGCCGACCCAAAATCGGGCTGCCACAATACCAGTAACAGCGGTGGCAACAGTATTAGGGAGCTGCCAAGGGTTTTTTTAAAATTTAGCGGCGGCCCTAAGTATGCTAAATAGGCCGCTAAAGATATGATAAATAAGAGTTTAGCTAACTCCACTGGTTGAAAACTTAAACCGCCAAGCAAAAACCAGCCCCGCGTACCTCTAACCTGCTCCCCGAAAATTAGCACCGTTCCCAAGATTAATATCATAAAAACATAAAGCAGCCTGGCCCAGGAACGGTAAACATTAAAATCTACTTGGCTGGCTATAAGCAGCGCCACTAAGCCGATGGCGGCGGCAACGGCTTGCTTGGCAAATATAGAATCACCCAGTGGTATGCCTTCGCCTAAAGCGGAGGCATAATGTGATGCTAATCCAACTAATATTAAAATCAACGACGCGGCCAACAAAATCCAGTCCCAACCGGCAAATATCTTAGCCAGGCGTCTGGTCATATACTACAAGGCCTTAAACACACTTTGATCCAACACGTTGACTTCGGCTTTCACCTCTATATTAGTTACATTGGCCGAGTTGAAGTCCCAAAAAAACGTCAACGGTTGGGTTTGGCCGCTGTCAAAATTATCCACTATTCGCGAAGCAATGCCCACCACACCGGCACCAGATTTAAGAATGGCGACTACCACCACCTGCCAAAAACTATAAGCGCTATTGTTGGTTAAATCAAAAGTCAACCGACTGCCCACTTGAGAATTATCTGATAAATCAGCCAAATTATCTAACTGTTGTTTAGATATTGTAAAATCAGTAATGGGAAAATCTTTAAAATTTTTAATCCTCTGCCACTCCACTTTATCAACTGATAAAACTATATCGGTTATACTGCCCGGCAAATCTACATCGGGTACAAAAATATATTTTTCCGCCAGTGGTAATATAAAGTCTTCCCCCTGGGCTTTAGCCTCGCCGCCGGACGTGAAAGTAAAAGTCACTCTATTTGCCGACCACTGTAAATTGGGGTTGCGCACCAACGCCACTAAATCATAATTCGTGCCCGATGGAACGGCCATAACGCTGACGACCTCGATGTCTTGAGCTTTGTTGCGCTCATGGATGTCGGTGGTGTCTAGGGTTTCACCGACTAAGCTAACCAGCATTTGCTCATGAGCTTTGATGGTCGCTAGGTAGCTTATAAATTTTATACTCGCATACCCCCATAAACCCACACACACTACCACCAAACACCACACGACAATTTTTTTGAACAAACTATGGTGTTCATACAGCCAATAACCGGTTTTGAACTCGGCTTGGGTCAAATCGGGTGGAGCTAAATTTGGTGATATATCGGGCATAAACGTCAAATCAAAATTTAAAATTCAAAAGTCAAAAATTGTTTTAGGCTTCAGGTTTCAAGGTCATTACTATTTTACCACACCCCCTCCCCCATTCCAATCCCGCGTGGTATACTAGGAACATGCTGGCTGAGAGTCGCGATATTCTGAATATTACCCTGGCCATTTCCATTTTTGGCCTGGCTTTTATTTTGGGGTGGATACTCATTTATTTTTTAATTATTATTCGCCAGCTGGTTAAATTGGTTGAAAGTATTGAAAACAAGGTTAAAAAGGTAGACGATTTTGTAACCTTGGCCCGACAAAAAATTGATGGCCTGGCCGCCTACTTGCCAGTGCTGGCAATGGGGGTAAAAGAGCTGGTTAGTTTATTCGCAAATAAAAAAAATAGTAGAAGGAGTAGAAAAAAATAAACACTCGTACCCCACCAGGCTATCTACTAGTTGTGAGTAAAGTTTTTTTGCTTGTATTTACACGCCATCATCAGTGTTGATTAGGCCGTCCAATATTCTCCTCACCCGCGCCCACTATGATATAATGATATATCATAGTTTTTGCTACGTGGCCGAGACGACCGCGGATATAAAGTTACAGCCATAGCCTCAGAAAGGTCTGTAACTGATCCAGCGTCAATCCCTTACCGGGATGTTCTAATCCCTGTATCAGCTGCCGATCTAGTTCCTGTTTTTTCCGGTAATATTTCTTAAGCCAGTCAGGCGTTAAATCCTGACCCACGACAATGTTTTTCTCCATCGCCGTATCTCCTTATGTTAAGTGAGTGTTTCCCCAAACTTTTCTGTTTGAGGCGTGATTTAGTGTTGTTAATGTGCTAAAATAGCCGGCACAGTAACGCTTAACATTATACCAATAGGTACTTCCTGTCAAGTGCGAATTTATGTTAAAGTAACCCTAGAATATATGTCAAAGTTCGTACATCTACACGTGCACTCCCATTACTCGCTACTCGACGGATTGCCCAAAATCCCTGAGTTGATTTCGCATGTAAAAAAATTAGGCCAACCAGCGGTAGCCTTAACTGACCATGGTTCTATGTATGGCGCGGTTGAATTTTATAAAGAAGCTCTTAACCAAAACATAAAACCCATAATCGGCGTGGAAACATATTTAGCGCCGCGCCGCCGCAAAGATCGCGAGCATAAAATTGATGACCAAAATAATCACATTGTGTTGCTAGCGCGTAATGCCACTGGCTACCACAATCTTCTTAAATTGGTAAGTATTGCTCACTTAGAGGGTTTTTATTATCGGCCCCGCATCGACTGGGAAATTTTAGCCGAATACAGTCAGGGCCTGGTGGCTTTATCGGCTTGCTTAAAAGGCAATATTCCTCAAGCTTTAATGGCGGGTGATTTGGCCAAGGCCAAGGAGTTAATTAGTAAATATTTAAAGATTTTTGGTGTTGATAATTTTTATTTGGAAGTGCAAGCCCACCCGGAACTAACCGAACAAGTAAAAGTTAACCAACGGTTGCTTGAGTTGGGTAAGGAAATGGGCATACCTTTGGTGGCGACCAACGATGCTCATTACTTAAGAGCCGAGGACGCCGAGGCACAGGATATTTTAGTTTGCATACAAACCGGTAAAAAGGTTATGGAGACCGACCGACTTGATATGCGGCAGCTTAATACTAGCTTAAAAAGTGAGGCCGAGATGAAAAAAGATTTGCCCGAGTTTTCGGAGGCTTTGGCCGCAACGGGCGAATTAGCCGATACATTAAATATGGACTTAGCTTTAGAGTCCCGCTCCTTTCCCGCCTATCCCACCCCCAAAAACGAAACCCCCGAGGTTTACTTGCGACTTCTAACCGAAGACGGCTTAACTAAAAAATACCCTAATGGGGTCAGCGACGATATTCGCGATCGCATTGAATACGAGTTAAAAGTAATCATGTCCAAGGGCTATGCCAGTTATTTTTTGGTGGTGGCCGACTTTGTTAACTGGGCGCGCAACCACGACATTATTACGGCCACTCGCGGTTCGGCGGCCGGAAGTTTAGTTTCTTACCTGCTGGGCATAACTTCCATTAATCCGTTAGCATACCGCTTACCGTTTGAAAGATTTTTAAACCCCGACCGGCCCAGCCCCCCGGATATTGATATGGACTTTGCCGATAACCGCCGCGATGAAGTAATCGCCTATGTCACTGCCAAATATGGCTCTAATCGAGTGGCGCAAATAGTTACTTTTGGAACTATGATGGCGCGCGCCGCCGTCCGAGATGTCGGCCGCGCTTTGGGCTACCCCTACGGCTTATGCGACCGTGTGGCCAAGATGATACCATTTGGCCACCAGGGTTTCCCCATGACTATTTCCAAGGCGATGGAAGAAAATCCCGATCTTAAAACGCTTTATACGGCCGATCCTGAAATAACCAAGTTATTGGATTTAGCTAAAAAAGTTGAAGGTTGCGCTCGCCACGCCTCGGTTCATGCCGCGGGTGTGGTGATATCCCCCACCCCCTTAACCGATTACACGCCGCTGCAGTTTGACGTTGACGGTATGCATATTATTACTCAATACGACATGGGTTCGTGTGAAAATGTCGGTTTAGTAAAAATGGATTTTCTAGGTATTAGAAACTTGAGTATTATGGGCAGTGCCGTAGAAATTATTCAGAAAACCAAAGGCACAAAAATTGACTTAGATAATATTCCTTTAGATGACCCGCGGACATTTAAACTTTTAGCTGAGGGCAACACGATGGGCTTATTTCAATTATCATCTAGCGGCATGACGCGTTATTTAACCGAATTAAAACCCAACAAGGTAACCGACATTATGGCCATGGTCGCCCTGTACCGCCCCGGCCCGATAAACTCCTTGCCCGAATTCATAAAACGTAAACACAATCCTAAAACTATTACCTATCTTGATCCGCGACTAAAAGATATTCTGCAAGAGTCTTATGGCATCATTACTTACCAGGACGACGTGCTGCTGGCCGCTATTGCCATTGCTGGTTATACCTGGGAAGAAGCCGATAAATTAAGAAAAGCCATGGGTAAAAAAATCCCCAAAGAAATGGCGCGACAAAAAGAAAAATTTATTTCTGGCTGCATAAACGGCGGACTGCCCGAGGCCAAGGCCATAGCGCTGTGGCTTTTAATAGAACCGTTTGCCGCTTACGGCTTTAACAAAGCCCACGCCGCTTCCTACGGCATGGTGGCTTATCAAACCGCTTATTTAAAGGCCAACTTCCCCACCGAATACATGGCCGCCTTAATGACTGCTGAAAGTGATGATTTAGAAAAAATTTCAGCCGCTGTCGCTGAATGTGAAAAAATGGGTATCAGAGTGTTACCCCCCGACATTAACGAGAGTTTAACAGGTTTCACTGTGCTATCGGACCAAAACATTAGATTTGGTTTATGCGCTATGAAAAATCTAGGTAACCAAGTTGCTCAAGCTATGATTACGGAGCGAAAACAAAAAGGTAAATTTACAAACTTGGAAGATTTTTTAACTCGCACAGCTGATACTTCGGCTAATAAAAAATCATTAGAAAGTTTGATAAAAGCCGGTGCCTTAGACAGCCTGCACTCTAATCGACGACAGTTACTGGATTCTATTGATGCCTTAACTTCTTACCATCGCTCCTACAGCCAAACCAAAAATACAAATCAATCAAGTCTATTTTCGGAAGACTATATTAAAATGCCGTCATTAAAATTAGAACCAGCCCCACCAACTGATAAATCTGACGCATTAACATGGGAAAAAGAAGTCTTGGGATTATATGTTTCTGGTCATCCTTTTGCGAATTTTGCCAAAAAACTTGCCGGACTATCAATTACCGCCAAAGACATTGCCGACCAACCCGATCGCCAACGCATCTTAACTGCCGGCATCGTAACCCAAACCAAGCAAGTAACAACCAAAAAGGGTGAGGTGATGATGTTCGCGACACTGGAAGATTTATCGGGCAACCAAGAGGTAATTATTTTCCCCGAAACTATGCGAGCCACCAAAGATGTTTGGCAAAGCGATGCTATTATAATAGCGTCGGGCCAGGTTTCACACCGTAACGGGGAAATAAAAGTCATTGTCCAAAATGCGCTGACGGTGAACGCACCCGATGAGGTGGAAAAAATAGTCGCCAAAATAAATGGTTCAAACATTTTCACCGACCACCCACGGTCGGCGGATAAAATAATTGTGCTGCCGGCCGCTACCAACACCGACACGATGGAAGAGCTTAAAATATTGCTAAATAAGTTTCCCGGCGATTGCCGCGTAATATTTAAATTAAACACACCCGATGGTACCAAGCAGGTTACCACACCGTATAGAGTCGCCAATTCAGCCGAGCTGAACCAAGAACTGAATAAACTAATTTCCCGACTTTAATATCGACTTGACAAACCGGTTCTGCTATAATTACTTTTGCCTTTAGTCAACATTATGCGGTCAGCCGACAATTATCCCCGATCAAACCCCTATCGACGTATCGCCATCAGTTTTATTGTGGCAGCGGTGGCAGTTACTTTTTTAATACTTTATTACACTTTGGGTCGGGCAGAAATTACGCTGGAGCTAGCTACTGAAACCGAAGTACTGGAAACTAATGTTACTGCCACCACCGAGACTGCTGAGGCCAATCTGCCTGGTATAATATTAACTACCGAAAAAACTACGACTAAAACCTACCGCGCCCAGGGCACCGGTGAAAAGGAAGATAAGGCCTCGGGTGTAGTGACCATTATAAACAACAATAATGCATCACAGAGCTTAATTGCCAGCACCCGACTGTTATCGCCCAGTAATATTTTGTATCGCATTTCAACTCAAGTAACCGTACCGGCCGGCGGCTCGGTGGAGGTGGGGGCAGTCGCTGACCAAGCTGGGGATGCCAGCCAAATTACCGAACCAACCAAATTTATCATACCCGGCTTAAACGCCTCACTGCAGCAGCGGATTTATGCCGAAAGTAAAAACCCACTAATCAGGCAAGAAAAACCGGGCGGCAAAGTTTTGGCCAGTGATATCGAAGACGCGCGTAACAATTTAAAAGAATTAATCACCCAACAAGCCCTGGCGGAATTGCGCGAACAGCTGCCTGAAAACAAACGTGAATTAAACGTGGTCTATAAAACCGATATCACCAAAGCTACGTCATCTGAACAAGCCGACGCTAATGTATCGGAATTTGACTTTACCATGACAGCCAAGGTTACGGCCGTCTTCTACCAAGCCGATAAATTGCGTGCCGCGGCTTTGGCAGTGCTTAATAAAGAAACTTCGGAAACAGGCAAAGAAATTTTGTCCCTAGACGAGGAAAGTTTGGCTGTTACCATAACCGATGTGGCTATAGATAATAAGTCGGCACAGTTAAAAGTAAAATTTTTAGGACACGTAAGTTGGAAAGATGTAAGTAAAATAATCAATAAAGATAATCTATTGGGGCGAACCAAACCGGAGGTAGAAAATTATTTTTCCGCTTTTCCCGGGGTAAAAAATGTTGAGGTTAAGCTTTCCCCTTTCTGGGTAACGTCAGTACCGACGATAGCCGATCATATTGATTTGAATATTAAGTAAGCAATAATTTACCCCCGCCCAGCTTTTGCGCCAAACGGGGGTTGTTTTGTTCGTTTATCAGGAGCTGGTGGAAAAGGTTCTCATCAGCGCCCACAGAGAAATGATGAGGGGCACCAGATCCAAGATAAAGCGATACTGCTGGATCATAGTTTTTTGAGAGTTATAAAATCTTATGGCCATCTCATACTTTTCCCAGTCCGTCAGTTTCCTGAAGTCGTCGCCGAAGCGATCCTCCAATGCCCTGACGATTTCACTGAGTTTGCCAAACAGCAGACGTTGCAAACTGTTTTTCATATCAAACCTTTAGGGTTGTTGGTTGATGATTTGGTTATTTAGGTTTTTAATGTTCTATGTCAAAAAAACCGCAACTTTCTGCTTAAGATTATTGCGGGTTGGTAATGTTCTATATGGGCAGAGATCGAAACCTTTCGGTCACCACCTGTATAGAACAGCTACTATTAAATTGTTAAGTATTTTAAGTATAGCATTATTTAAATCTAAGTCAAATTGTTGACAAATTAAGGCTAAAATGTAAAATTAATTATGCTAATGATTGTGACGCTCACCAAGCGTCATCCGCCTTGGGCGGATCTCCCGATTACATTGGGGGGCTAAGTAGCAAGACAATTGGAAAGTGCCCTGAGCTATGAGCTTGTCGAATAGTCGAAGGGAAATTGGGTGGAACCGCCCTGTCGCCCAAAGCGATCTGGACCCCAAATGATCAACAATGGAATGCTGTCAACAATTAAGTTTGGTCGCTATATAAACCGTTAAAGATTTCGAAGACAACCAACCCCAACAAGAACCGATTATATAGAATTGGAAATTAAATAACCAACCTGTTTAATGATACGACGGCCAACCGGTACACGAGGGGTAGTAGAGAAATTAAGTTACTAACTAGGAGGATAGTCCCTTTCTATGTATACCCAAAAACCAATAGCAGGAGCTGCACCCGCTATCACCACCCCACAGCCTACCTGGCGACGGATAATTAGATTTTTTCTATTTTTATTTACCCAATTTTTGCCTGTTATCACCCTTACTTGGTTACCAGCCTTCATTGGAACAATCAAGTTTTCATATAATCACCCCGAAATAATATTTTATGACTATCATGGGCAAAGTGTTTTCGAGCAATTTCTTTATCTTCGTCCCTCGCCCAATGAAGTAGCTTGGGATTTAGGTTTTTGGGGGTATGTTGTATTATCTATCGTGCTAGTCGTTATGGCTAATTTATATTGGGTAAATATTTTTAACAAAGCCAATCGTCTTCAGTGGATATTATTAATGTGTATTGTGCAATTTATCCTTGCAAGTATCGTTTGGTTTTTTGCGTCGGATTGGTTTTATGGATCATGGTTTCATTTTAGCCCATTCCTTCAAGGTCCAGGGACTGGGGCATGCTGTTAATAATAAAGCCAAACGGTTTATTGACAAATTAAAACTAAAATGTAAAATAAACTATGCTAACGATTGTGGTGGTTACCAACCACTATCTGCCATAAGCGGATCCTACACTTAGTGGGGCTAAGTTAGCAAGACAATTGGAAAGTGCCCTGAGCTATGAGCTTGTCGAATAGTCGAAGGGAAATTGGGTGGAACCGCCCTGTCGCCCAAAGCGATCTGGACCCCAAATGATTCTAATCATTTGTGTTGTTTATTTTATGAGGGTGAAAAAAGCTGTCCCGAACGCCAAACTTCAAATATCATTAAAAATTCTTTTAATGAATAATAAGGGGAAGTTTTTGCTTTTACGCAACAGACTCGATGGCTCACTGGCGGGAACCTTTGACTTTCCTGGAGGACGCATAGCGGAAAAAGAGATCGGGATGCCTTTTGATATTATTCTACGACGTGAATTAATCGAGGAACTTGGGCCTGGGGTGCATTTAAGCATTAAACCATCACCCATTGCCATCGGTCGTCATAAATATACTGATCGGCTTGGCACAGCCAACCACGTTGTATGGCTACTATTCCCTGGAACCTATAAAAATGGCGCGATCAAAATTTCTTCTGAGCATATTAGCTACCAATGGAAAAAAATAACTAAATCAAATTTAAAAAAACTTTTTATTAAAGGAGCGCTTGATGTTGCGCAAAACCTTTTTAAACATTAATCTATAGTTTATATGACAAGCCAGTTAGAATCTAAACGCCACTCTCTCGCCCACTTACTCGCCGCCGCGGTAATGGAGTTATGGCCCGATACTAAACGAACGATCGGCCCGGCGATTGATGATGGTTTTTATTATGATTTTGATTTTGTAAATAAAATCACCGAGGCGGATTTGGAAAAAATTGAAGCCAAGATGCGGGAGATTTATAAAACCTGGGATAAATTTACCGGACGCGAGGTGACGGCAGCCGAGGCTAAAAAGGAGTTTAAGGGCAACCAGTATAAATTGGAACTGATAGATGAATTTTCCCAAGACGGTTCTAAACTGACTTTTTACCAATCAGGCGAGTTTGTAGACCTGTGCCGCGGCGGACATGCTGAAAGTATGAAAGATATAAAGCCTGATTCATGGAAGCTAGATAGAATTGCCGGCGCGTATTGGCGCGGTGATGAAAAAAATAAAATGTTAACCCGCATTTACGGCCTGGCTTTTGACAGTAAAAAAGAACTGGATGAATATATTAAACTAAGAGAATTAGCTAAGGAGTGCGATCACCGCAAAATTGGCAAGGAATTAAATCTGTTTGCATTCTCCGATTATGTTGGGCCTGGATTACCGTTGTGGCTGCCTAAAGGCACGGTGATTGCTGAAGAATTAGAAAAACTGGCCAAAGAAACAGAATTTGCCGCTGGTTATTCCCCGGTCAAGACTCCCCATATCGCCAAAGAGAGTATGTATAAAACTTCTGGCCATTTGCCTTATTACGCCGACACTATGTTTCCACCAATGATTATGGATGAAGACGGTGTTAAAACCACTTATTATTTAAGGGCCATGAACTGCCCACATCATCATCAAATCTACGCCGCCGAACCCCGTAGCTATAGAAGCCTACCCTTGCGTTTGGCGGAATACGGCACAGTCTATCGGTACGAAAAATCGGGCGAGTTGTTTGGGTTAATGCGTGTAAGGATGTTAAGCATGAACGACGCTCATATTTATTGCACGCCGGAGCAGTTTGCCGACGAGTTTAGGGCTGTGAATAATATGTATTTAAAATACTTTAAACTTTTCGGTATTGATAAATACGAAATGCGTTTTTCCACGCACGACCCCAAAGAGCTTGGTAAAAAATTTGTGGATGAGCCAAAGTTGTGGAAGGAAACTGAAGATTTGGTGCGCAAAGTTATGAAAGCTAGCGGCATTAAATTTATAGAGGTGCCCAACGAAGCGGCTTTTTACGGCCCCAAAATAGATGTACAGGTTTGGAGCTCTATTGGCCGAGAATTTACACTAACCACCAATCAAGTTGATTTCGCCCAACCGCGACGGTTTGATTTGAAATACGTTGATAAAGGTGGGGTTGCTAAAACGCCCCTGTGCATTCACCGCGCTCCCTTGGGCACACACGAACGATTTATTGGTTTCTTAATTGAACACTACGCCGGCGCCTTCCCCACTTGGCTTTCTCCGGTGCAAGTAAAAATATTGCCAGTGGGTTCAGCCCATCATGATTACTGCTATAAGCTGGCCCAAGAGCTTAAAGACAACAAGATTCGCTGCGAAGTTGACGATGCTAATGAAACCATTGGCAATAAAATAAGAAAATCCGAACACGAAAAAATACCATACACTTTAGTGGTCGGGGATAAAGAAATTAAGAGTGGCGACCTAGCAGTTCGAGTACGCGGTAAAAAAGAATTGGAAAATATAAAAAGCGATAAGTTTATCGCTAGACTCTTAAAGGAAATATCCGAACGTAAATAAAAACCGTCACCCAATAAACGGATAATGGTTTGATAGCCGGCTTAAGAAATTTTTTACTTCTTTTTGGCAGCCCCGCTTAAATAGTCAAGACACTTTGACTAATAAGGTACTGGGTTATTAGAGGTTTTTATATTAATTGACTTTTGTCCCGGCCGGGACAAAAGTCAATCAGGTGAAAATGGTAAAATTTGGGACCAGGCACATAAATATCTTTTAACCAATATGTTTGATTAAAAAAGGCTGCCGCGGGAACTTGGTGTTCCTTTGGCAGCCGAGTTGTGGTGTCAGCGCGACTTTAGACCGGCGCGCTTTGGGCTTTGGCAGCCAGGAGCTCCTGGATGGCCCGGATCAGAACCGGCAGATCAACCGGCTTCTGCAGCACGACGTCTGCCCAGAGGTGATAAACCGAGAGGATGTCGCCACCGGTTATCACCATGATTGATACGGGGGGTGCGATTGAGTGAACCTTCCTCAGGAACGGAATGCGCCCACGGCCATTCGTAATGATGAGATTGGGCCTCATTTCCCCCACCTTAGACAGGGCGAACTCTTCGTCATCACCAACATAAATGGAATCGCATCCTTCATCGCGTAGAACATCTTCCAGGAGATGTCCAAATGTCGGGTCTACCTCGAGAATAAGTACTTTGGTCAATTTAGTGCCTTTCAGTTGTGAATGTATTTGTGATTTAGTTTTATAAATAACAATACATTGAATATATCAAATTGTCAAGCGCGCTTAGGTAACCCCAATGCCAAGCATTGGGGCTTGACTATCTATATTTCGCGCGCGACACTGAGCAACAAGCCCTTCGGGCTTGCGACTCTGGTTCCCCAATGCTAAACATTGGGGC
>Ga0209211_10006610_pt1 | contig 16694 bp, 21 predicted proteins | sample RifGroA2_FD_183992 | JGI IMG/M metagenome (GOLD analysis project Ga0209211, IMG submission 183992) | Groundwater microbial communities from Rifle, Colorado, USA - Groundwater A2 (SPAdes) (version 2) | ecosystem: Environmental > Aquatic > Deep subsurface > Groundwater | place: Rifle, Colorado... | reverse complement strand
TCATATTCTTCAGATACAGGCATACCCACTAATAAAGAAAAACTAAGAAAAAATACTCCATAAAGCAATCTGCTTTTATTCATAATATCCCTCGCAATCAAATGTTTAATAAAGTTTTTTTACCAACGACCTTTTTGTTATTAAAGGGATAATTAACAATTATATTTTCTCCGTTTTTAAATTGAGCGGTAAATTTTTGGACAGTAAAAGGAATTAATAATTCTTGAAGAATTTTTTTTAATTCATTCCTTCGTTGGAGATTATTTTTATATTCGAATTTTTTTATATGATCTTTTATCATAACTTATTCAATCAGCCCTTTTTCTTCTTCTGATGCGACGACCCTGAAGCCTTTATTATTTACTACGTAAAAATTGTAAGAAAGTTCCTGGTGTCATTATTTTAATATTATATTTTTCTTTAATTTTATTAATCTCATAATGCTTTACATTATAAGTAATGAGAAAATCAACATTTGATTTTACAGAGCCAGCTACGATATGGGCGTCGTTTAAGTCTTTTATACAGTTATTATAATCTGATTTTATTTGTTTTAGATTTTGTAAAAGCTTAACAGTTTTAAACCTTTTTTTTATAATAGTTTTCAATTTCTTATCATTAAGATTAAGTCTTTTAGCTACTAATATCAGTTCGTGATGGGAGATATTTGATATAAAACAAACAATGTTTTTATTGTTAATTAATTGGTATGATGCTCCCAAATTAGAAATCAAAGATGAGATGACAACATCTGAATCAACAAATATTTTATACATAAATTATAAACTTTTTCTTACTTCTTTGATTGTTTTTTCAACTTTTTCTAGATTTTTATAATCTTCTTTTTCAGCCAAATATAAGTCATAATCCATACCCGTTAGAGCAAAATAAACAGAAGTAACAGGGATTCGATAGACTTTACCGATTTTTTTAGCCATAATTTCGCCTCGACCAATAAGATCATAAATAGTATTTTTAGTTAATTGTAATATTGATGCAACCTGTTCTGGGGTATATGTTTGTGGAATATTTATTTGGTTTAACATACCAAATGATATCAAACGCAATAAAAGATGTCAATAGATAAAGAAAAACCAGTAATGTACAGGTAAGAATAAATCAATACTACCAATCCGACCAATAATCCAATAAATGATTTAATTTATCAATTATTTTAATTATTTAATAATTTTTTTCATTCATTGATTTATTGGTAGTATTGGTCGGATTTACTTATTCTATCAACCCCTTCTCCTCTTCTGAAGCGACGACCCTGAAGCCAACATGATTATGGCCGGCGAAGAATAGTCCTTCGCCAATTCCGGCTGAAAGTAGAAAATGTTTTTCTCCACTGGTTAAAAAGAAGGTTTTTGAAATAATTTCAACGGCCGCTGTCGACTGTTTAAGAATTATTTGTAAAGATGAGTTTGTGATAATAGCTCTTCCTTCATCAGTCGTTAAGAAATCCTCGACGTCTTGAGTAATTGTCGTTAATCCCAACTGGTACTTACGGGCTCGCTTAGCAAAAGAGTGCAGATAAGCACCAGAATCTTTTTGTTTAATCAGGTACCAAGCCTCATCAACAATAAGAACTCTTTTTTTCTTATTTTTCCGGACCCGGTTCCAGATATAATCAAGGACGATATACATAGCAACCGGCCGCATATTTTCTTCAAGATCACGGATGCCAAAAACTGTTAAAACATTTTTTATATCAAAGTTGGATTTTTGATTAAAAATTCCGGCCGCCGATCCCTGAACAAATTTTTCCAGACGATCAGATAGTTCTTTCCCTTCAGGCGTTTCCATCCCGATAAACACCTTATAAAGATCTTCTAAAAGAGGCGGTTCATTTTTGAAACTTTCGGGATCCTGGGTGATTCCTTTTTGTTTATAAGTCAAAACAAGCGCCCGGTCAAGCAGGGCGTCCTGCGACGGAGTCAGATCTCCCATAATCACCCTCATCAAAGAATGAAGATCTAAAATTTTATTTGACAGTTCATCAGGGCCGGCATCTTCAACCACTAAATCAAAAGGATTAATTTTATATTGTGAAGTTGAAGAAAAAACAACGAACTCACCGCCCATTGATTTTGTCACTTTTTCATATTCATTTTCCGGATCAATAATAATAACATCTGTTCCCATCATGAGAAGCCTTAGGGTTTCCAGTTTGACCAAAAAACTTTTTCCTCCTCCGGATTTTCCTAAAATTACCGCATTGGCATTTTCTAAAGTAAACCGGTCAAAAATAATTAAAGATCCATCATGTTCATTGATTCCATAAAGAATTCCTTCATTGCGGGTCAGTGAGGCGGTCGCAAACGGGAAGGTGGTTGCCAGTGAGGTCGTATCCATATTTCGCCAAACGCCAAGCCGATCATAAAATAAAGGCAAGGTTGATTTAAAACCCTCTTCCATTTCTAAAGTTGATTGGCGAGCAACAATTAAAAGAGATGATAAAACAGAGTCGATTTCTTTTGTTTTTTGATTTAATTCTTCAAGAGTGTCGGCCGGGATGGTAATGTATAAACCAAATTGAAAAAATCTTTCGGCGCCTTTTGCCAGCTCAGCCTGAAGAGCGAGAGCATCATCAAGAGCGACTTGGACTGTCGGATCAACGACTTTTCCGGCTTTAATATCTGTTTCAATCGTCGCTTCCATTTCGGCAATTTTTCTTTTTAAATCTTCAAGAACATTTTTACTCTCAGTTGGATAAATATACATTGAGACATATAAAGGATGGTCAAAGGTAATTAGAGAATAAAGCCAGTTAGCCGAGACATAACGAGGATAACCGACGACATATAAAGTACGATAATATTTTTCATCAATTTTCAGATGATTAAAATCTACTTCAATAAATGAAGGAGAGATTAAATCCTTTACAGAAACTGAACCATTGGCTAAAGTCTGAGCCATGCTATTGGAAGCTTGGCTATTGGTTTCTTGGTTAGTTGGTTTGGAAAATAGATTAAATAAATTCATATTATTCTGTTGTCATAACTACATCGGTATAACTTTCAATTGGGGCTAATTTTCTGCCGGTTGAGGACGGATTATATAAGTTGTAATAAAGCTCGGTTAATTCCTGATTATTTAAAATTGTTCCTTTTAATCCGGTCCTGCCAAGAAGGCGAATCAGGTTATCTCGCTTTGGGTAAAGGGCAGTTTTTGCTCGGTTAATAACATATTGTTTGTTTAAAGACCCGGGGTTGCTTCCGGAAATTCCCAGCTCCAATGGAGAAAAAGGAACAACAAAAAAAAATCGCTTTTCCAAAACCGTATTTTTTTTGATTATATTTTTAATAAGTTCCCGGTATGAAACCAACCGGGTTTTTATTAAATCAGATGATTGACTGATAATTTTTCCTTCAAGATATTCAAGATACGCTGAGATGTCCATCCTTTTTGATAAAATCAATATTTGGATAGGGAAAGATAAAGAATTTAATAATCCAGCATAAGCGTAAATGATTGACTGTTGTTCTTCAGTAGACAGTAACCAAAAATTAACTGCCGACACTTCAAGGACGGTGGCGGCGGAATAATCCTTCATTAAAACTATATCATCTTTTATTTCTTCAATCTCAATAAAAGCTTGTGTTGAAGCCTTAACCGGTGATGTTTGTTTTGATGATGTCATATTAATTCTTTGGAAATAATTTCAATTGTTTTATTATCAGAACTTTCGATCTTTACTTTGATTGTATCAAATAAATAGGTCTCTTTTGGATCTTTAATATCAAAAAGATATTCTCCCTCAGGCAGAGATTTAAATGTGGCAAAAACACCATTAATATTGGTTTTTAGAATACGTAAAGGATTAAGACTCTCTGGTTTTTTAATATAAACTAATATTCCTGATAAAGAAGTTAGATTATGATTTTTTATGATTCCGGATATGAAGGGTTCATTAGTGAGTTGGTGGCTGGTGGTTGGTGGCTGGTGGTTGGTGGCTGATTGATTAGCAACGGGTTTTTTACTAAATAAAGACGTGATAGGATTTTGAAATAAATTGTTTATTGATTGTTTTTTAGAACTTTTACCGGAATTACTTTTTGAAAGATAATTTGATAATTTTTGCTGAGAATCAATATGAATAGAGGCAGTAGCTGAATTATTGGGAAAGTTATCTTGTAAAGATATTAGCACTGCATTATTTTTTTGAAATTTATACTGGGTCGGGGAAAGAAGTCTTTTAATCAAATTTCGGAGCCATACTTCAAGAGGACGATCATTGATAGGAATAAAAGCCAGGGCTGGACCAATTGCCGCAACCATTATTCCTAAAAAAACATTAATAATCGGGATCGGGACAATGACATAAGTAGTAAAACCCAGTCCGACAAAGATCACTAAATAAATAAACTGCTTGATGGTCAAAAAACCAATCAGTTTAAACTCGAAACTTGTAATCTGTCTTGGGATCGCATGCTGGTCCATATTTTTAGTATAACGAAAAACAGTTCATAAAGTTAATAAAGTTTATAAAGTTAATAAAGACGGCAGTAATTCAAGTGTTATAATATATTTGCTTTGAGTTTTGATATTTCTTTTCGGGCCCGTAGTACACCGGTAGTATATCTCCATGGCATGGAGGAGAAAGGGGTTCAATTCCCCTCGGGTCCACCACTTCAAATTTTAATCAAATTTATCGGCTTAGCTTTTTTCCAAATGGTCAAAAAGATTTTTTGTAGTTGAATGTTGATTTGTTTGTGAAAGATTCGCACGGCGCATCTTTTTATTTTGTCTTGAGAATCATAGGACATGAGGTAAGAAATTAAATCATCAATAAGTAGCAAATGAAAACCAATCGATTGTCCTAACCTTAATTCCAAACCTTGTTTCTGCCAGCTTTCTAAAGTGTTGCGGTTATTAAGATTCAATTCCTGGATGACAATCTTTACTGGGATACCTCGCTCAACAGCTTTTTTTTGTTCCAATAATAGATCTGGAGAAATGCCAATTGGTAAGCCTAAAACAATAAAATGAGCTTCATTTTTTGCTTTTTTCAAGTCATCAGTCACTCTGTTAAAAATATTGTTTCTACCTTGAATAAAACTAAATTCATATTTTTCAGTAGAGAAATCAGTTTTGACAGATGAAACCAAAGAAAACAAATCATCAACTTTACCTTTTTGGTAAGCAAAGTAGTTTTCTTGACCTTCAAGGCTAGGGAGAGCTTGGAATGTTATTGGTCTTTTATTAGTTTTAGTAATTAATCCTAAGTCAATTAAATAATAAGCTAATCGATAAATAGCGGTTGGGAGTTTATGCATTTTTGAGGATATTTCATGAATGGTCATAGCGCCTTTACTGCCTAATAAAGCATAAAATTTATGAGCATCAGGAGAAATCCCTTTTGAATACATTAAAACCATAAACATATTTTAACACATTTATGTTAAAAGAATAAGTAAACCTATAATATCAATCATGTGTATTGAACGTAATAAATCTATAGCAATTTACAATAAAGCCAGGAAACATATTTTAGGTGGGGTTAATAGTCCATTCAGAGCACTTGGCATTTTGAGTGGTGAAAGGCCACCTGTTGCAATTAATAGAGGTAATGGACCTTTTGTTTGGGATGCTGATGGTAATAAATATATTGACTATCTTCTGAGTTGTGGACCTCTAGTGTTAGGACATGCTAACCCAGTTGTTGTTGAAGCTATAAAAAGTCAAACAGAACAAGGAACAGGCTTTGGTTCGATTACCAACTTAGAATTAAATCTTGCAGAGTTAATTACTAGAGCTTATCACCTTGATAAAGTACGCTTTGTTAATTCGGGGACAGAGGCAACTATGAGCGCGATTCGCTTGGCAAGAGGTTTTACAGAAAGAGATAAATTTATTGAATTTGAAGGTGGTTATCATGGACACTCCGATAGTTTGTTGGCAGGACGTTCGAAAGGAATAACTGTCGGAACAGCAAAGGATACACTAATTGCCACATATAATGATCCCAAGTCTGTTGAGGTAATTTTAAATACAGAGGGAAAAAATGTAGCAGCTATTATTGTTGAACCTATAGCAGGAAACATGGGTTTAGTATTACCAAATGAAGATTTTTTACCCGGGCTTAGGCAACTGGCCGATGATTATGGAATTGTGCTTATTTTTGATGAGGTGCTTACTGGTTTTAGAGTTGCTCCGGGTGGAGCTGAATCGATTTATGGGGTCAAACCGGATTTGGTCACCCTTGGCAAAGTGATTGGTGGAGGGTTGCCGGTGGGAGCTTTTGGCGGCCGAGAAGAAATTATGAATTATATTGCTCCTTTTGGGCCGGTTTTTCAAGCGGGATCACAAGCTGGAAATGCATTGGGGATGGCGGCAGGAACTGCCCAATTAGAATATCTATTAAACAATATAAAAATTTATCAACGACTTAGCCAAACAACTAATAAATTAATTAATGGGATTTATCAAGCAGCCGAAGAAGTTGGTATTCCTGTGGTGGCCAAAGCGGTTGGGTCGATTTTTAGCTTGGCTTTTTATAATGGTAAAATCTCCAATTACCAAGAAGCCTTGAAATTAAACACTAAAATGTTTCAACGATGGATTACTGAAATGCTAAATCAAGGTATTTATTTAGCTCAAGGCCCATTAGAAGTTAATTATCTGTCCACTGTACATAGTGATGAGCAGGTTAATGAAACTATTAATGCTGCAAGAGATACTTTTCAGGAGTTAAAAAATGAAGCACATCACTTGACAACTTCTTAAACGTACATTAATATGTACATATATGGACCAAGCAACGACTATTTCCATCACTGAAGCGAGGAAGAGACTTTTTCAAATAGCCAAAGAAGTCCAAATACCTGGACGGTCTTATGTTTTGACTGAAAAAGGGAAGCCAAAGGTAGTTATCATATCTTTTGAAGAACTTGATTCTTTAAAGGAGACGATTGAGGTTTTAACAGAATTTCCTAATTTAAAAAAAGATATGGAGCAAGTAGAACATGATATTAAATCGGGCGATTATTTAAAATATTCAACCTTAGAAGAAATAATGATGGAGCATGGTTATATGTTAGCCGATAAAGGCAAAAAAAAATATGTGGCAACTTCGGTTCGAAAAAAGAGCAAAAAAAGATCTTGATAAGATTCCTTTACAATATCAGAAACGTATTTATTCTGTTTTGCCAATTCTTCAAAATAATCCATATATAGGTAAAAAGTTGGAAGGAGAGCTAAAAGATTATTTTAGTTATAGAGTTTGGCCTTACAGAATAATTTATAAAATATTTAAAAAAATTTTATTAATTTTTATTGTCCGCATCGGTCATCGTCAAGGAATTTATAAATAATCGAGCAATATAACAATCTAATCCTCCTATTTTGTAGGTTATAGACCATTGACAAAACACCCGCCCTCTGTCATCCTGAGCGAAGCGACTGAAAGGAGCGAAGTCGAAGGATCTTTATCATAAGATTTCTCCACTCACTTTGTTCGGTCGAAATAACAGATAGTCTTATGCCAACTCTACACGATTTACCCATCGACGAGCGTCCTCGCGAGCGTCTCCTTAAATACGGCGTTGAATCATTATCCCTTCAGGAACTCTTATGTTTGATTTTTGGCCGGGGAGTTAAGGGAGAATCAGTTATTAATATTTCTCAAAAAATAATTACTACTTTTGGTTCGCTCGACATAATGTATGAAGCGTCAATTGAGGAATTAAAAGAAATTAAAGGAATTGGCTTAGCTAAAGCTTGTCAACTAAAAGCTTGTTTTGAAATCGGGAGACGATTAAAAAATGAAGAAAAATCAAGCAAAACCAAAAATAAAATCATTAATTCGCCTAAAGATATTTTTCAGCTGTTGAAAGAAAAAGTAATTAATTTTAACAAAGAATATTTTATTGTTGTTTCTTTAGATAATCGTAATAAAGTAATTAGTATTAATACTATTTCAATTGGGATATTAAATTCTAGTTTAATTCACCCGAGGGAAACTTTTGAGATCGCCATCAAAAATCATGCCGCCTCATCCCTCCGGCGAATTCAAACCATCAAAAGATGACATAATAATTACTGACAATTTAGTTGAAGCAGGAAAAATATTAGGGATAGAAATTTCCGACCATATTATTATTACAAAGAAAAAATATTTTAGTTTTACTGAAAATAAATTGCTTATTTAACAATCTTAAATCCATCAAAGATTTCTTTAGCATCCTGCCAGATAATTTCGACTTCATCAACCCGGGAGACAGGAGGGCCTTTTTTAATGATTTCAACAATTTCTTTAACTTTATTTTCTTCCCCCTGGATTTGAGCTTCGACAACAGACTGATTGAAAACATTTCTTACCCAACCGTTGACTCCAATAATTTTTGCCTGAATTTTTGTCCAGGCTCGGTAACCGACTCCGATGACGTCACCTTTAATATAGAGATGGACTTGTTTGAGCATAAGATAAGAAACTTAATTTCTAGTTAGGTCAATTAATACTAGGGTCAATAGCTTTTGCCTGCATTAAATATTTTTCTGCCTTGACCGTTTGACCTTTTTCCAAATATAACTGATATAACCCATACAATATGTCTCTTGACTGCGAGTTTTTTATCAATACTTGTTCAAATTCTTTTATTTTATCGTTTCTTTCAATATCCTGTCGAAAAACATCATTTTCTATATCTTTTCCAAATAGTTTTTTTGATTTATTTAGCTCTTTATCAAATATTGCCAGGTTTTTTATTTTTTGCAAATAACTAACGACAGATTTCTTGTCTTCATTAATAAATTTGAAGTAAAGAGGGGAAATAATTTGACTAGAAACGACATTTAAAAATAAAAAAGAAAAAAATGAAACAAAAAAAATTTGATTTTTGATATTAACTCTCATACTTTTTATTATATACTTTTTCTATGGATAGTTTTTATTGGCAATCTTTGTTGGATCGGGCAACGACGTTGGGCTTAGCCATAGCGGCTGCCATAATGGCGGCAGGATTAACCTTATTAGTTATATATTTAATCATTATCTATCTTCGTTTGAAAAAAAGAGAAGAAATATCTCTGGAAATGGCTACATTAGAAGTAAGACTGCCGAAAGAAAATGAAATTAAAATAGATGCAGCCGAACAGATGTTTACTTCATTTGTCTCTCTTAAAAAATCAGGAACCTTTTCATTTTTGGACCTTAATGACGTGATTTCTTTTGAATTGGTCGGTAAAAAAGCTGAAATCAGATTTTATGTCTCAGCCCCAAACAGAATTATTGATCTGGTTGAAAAAACCGTTTATGGATATTATCCGTCGGCTGACATCAAAAAAGTTGATGAACCAAATATTTTTGACGAGGAAGGAAAAGTAGCCTTTGGAGCAATAAGATCAAAAGAACTATACATGCCGATAAAAGTGTATCGGGATTTAGCTACCGATCCGCTATCGGCGGTTACTTCCGCCTTTTCCAAGATGGGAGATAATGAAGGAGCAATTCTTCAGGTTTTGATCCGGCCGGCTTCTGACGAATGGAAAAAGCAGGGAAAGTCATATGTATCAACCACTAAGAAAAATGAAGCCAATCCGGAAAAAGCCACTTTTAAAACCGATCCAAAAATCTTGGAAAGAATTGATGATAAATGCGGCCGGTCAGGTTTTGAAACAACAATAAGATTTGTTGTTTCTTCGCCAAGTAAAGAAATGGCCAACAGTCATTTATCAAATATCAAAACTGCTTTGTCACAGTTTAACTCAGACCTGAACAGTTTTACCGGAGTAAAACATTTATTCAAAGGTAGTTTTATGATAGACTTTATTTATAAATTTTTTCCCGTAGTCGATCTACCGTTTTTCAAATCGGTTTCCATTTTATCAACCGATGAACTGGCAACCATTTTTCATTTTCCCAACAAAACAATTGAAACGCCTCATATTCAATGGTTAAAAGCTAAGACGGCTCCGGTACCTTCTGAAGTTTTAGGGACAGAAGGGACGTATATCGGACGCGGATATTTCCGGGGAGTAAAAAGACCGGTTTCAATCGGTTTTGAAGATAGAAGACGCCACATTTATATCATCGGAAAAACCGGTACGGGAAAATCGGTTTTATTGCAGGATATGGCAATTCAAGACATCAAAGCCGGACACGGAGTTTGCGTCATGGATCCCCACGGAGATTTGATAGATGAAATTGTCAAACATATTCCTCCGGAACGGGCAGAAGACGTAATATATTTTGATCCATCAGATACAGAAAGGCCAATGGGTTTGAATCTTCTTGAAGCAAAAACCGAGGATCAAAAACATTTTATTACTACCTCAATCATTAACTTGATGTATAAACTTTACGATCCGCAAAGAACCGGGATTATCGGCCCGAGATTTGAACATGCAGTGCGGAATGCGATGTTAACCGTGATGTGCGAACCCGGCTCAACCTTTGTTGAAGTAGTGAGAATTCTATCTGATCCAAAATATGTTCAGGAACTATTACCAAAAGTTCAGGATCCGATTGTCCGCCGTTACTGGACAGACCAGATTGCCCAGACATCTGATTTTCACAAGTCAGAGGTTCTTGACTACATCGTTTCCAAATTCGGCCGTTTTGTCACCAATAAAACAATGAGAAATATCATCGGACAATCAAAAAGTGCCTTTGATTTTAGAAATTGTATGGATGAGGGGAAAATACTTCTGATAAATTTATCAAAAGGTAAATTGGGCGAAGAAAATTCAAGCTTTTTAGGACTAGTTCTTATCCCAAAAATCTTGGTGGCGGCAATGAGCCGGCAGGAAATTCCTGAAGAGAAACGTCGCGACTTTTTTCTTTATGTTGATGAGTTTCAAAACTTTGCCACCCCTGACTTTGCTACAATTTTGTCTGAGGCGAGGAAATATCATCTTAATTTAACGGTTGCTAATCAGTTCATCGGGCAGATGGAAGAAGAAGTAAAAAACGCTGTTTTTGGAAACGTCGGTACTTTGATTACCTTCCGGGTCGGAGTGACTGACGCTTCATATTTACAACGCGAATACCAGCCGGTTTTTGGAGAGTCGGACTTAATAAATATCGAAAGGTTCCATACTTACATGAAAACAATTGTTGACAATGAACCGGTAGATCCGTTTTCAGTCGATATGACAAAAGATTTGAAAAAAATGAAAGCCCAAGCCAATGAAAAAATTGCAACTGCAATCATTCAACTTTCCCGCCTGAAATTCGGTCGGCCGAGAGAACTGGTTGAGGCGGAGGTAAACCAAAGATCGAGACTTTAAATTTATTCTTTTCTCTCAAAATACGCTTTCAGGATTTCCTTAGCGATTGGTCCTGCCACATCTGATCCCTGTCCGCCCTCTTCAATTAAAATAGTGACTGAAATTTGAGGATTTTCAAAAGGAGCAAAGACCGAGATCCAAGCGTGAGGAAGAGTTTTTTCTCCATGGGATTCGGCCGTACCGGTTTTACAGGCAGTCTGGGGTTTGAAATCAAAAAGCGGCCATCCCGTCCCTCCCGGTGAACAGGCTTCTTTCATCCCCTCTCTGACTAAATTTAAAGTTGTTTGAGAAATTGGTAATTTTTTACAATTTGGTGGATCATTTTTTAGTAGTTTTGGTTGACAATAATATCCACTATTTGCAATGGTAGTATTGACCAAAGCCATTTGTAAAGGAGTAGTCAGAATATATCCCTGGCCGATGGAAAAATTATAAGTGTCGCCCAGATACCAAGGTTCCTCCAACGTCTCCTGTTTCCAAAAGGAAGATGGGATCAGTCCTTCTGATTCATCAAAACCAAAATTAGTTTCTTTTCCCAGACCATAGGTTTCTGCCCATTTTTTGATTTTTTCAACACCGGTTTTTTCCCCGACGGTATAAAAAAAAATATCATTTGATCTTTGGATAGCCTTGGTAATATTTACCATTCCATCAGTTTTTCCATATTGAAGGAAGTACCAGTTGCCGAATTTTATCGGGCCGGCGGTGATTGACCCTTTATCTTCAACCTCGGTTTTTTCGGTAATTATTTTTTCCTCAAGGGCGGCTGTTGCCACAATAACTTTAAATAAAGACCCAGGAGGATAAGCCCCTTCAGTCACCCTGTTAAAAAGCGGCTTACTTTTATTTTCTAGATATTGATTAATATTTTGATCTCCGTTTTCAAAAGACTGAGTATTAAAAGAAGGTGAGGAAACAAGGCTGATTATTTCCCCGGTTTTTGGAGAAGTAACAACTACCGCAGCTTTTTTTCCTTCAATTAATTGATAAATTTTTTTTTGCAGTTCAAAATCAAAAGCTAATTGGATATTATTACCCGGGACGGGTTTTATAATGTCAATGGTTTTTAAATATTGGCCGGAAGCATTTACTTCAATTATTTTTTTGCCCGGAGTTCCCCTCAGCTGACAGTCATATATTTTTTCCACTCCCTTTTTTCCCACTTTATCGCCAAGGGCTAATTTTTGGCTACAGCCGTCATTTTTTAAATCGTCGGCACTGGCTATTTGGCGGTATCCGATTAAATGTGCGATAGCCTCAGCCGACTGATAAAATCTAACTTCTGAAGTATTTTTTGCGACTATAAGTCCTTTACGATCGATGATGTTGCCGCGCGGAGCTTCAATATGCATTTCTTTAACCCGGTTTTGTTCCGATAAAGTGCGGTAATAGTTTCCCTTAGTGATTGATAATTGAAATAACCGGACAAAAAGAATTAAAAAGAAGATGATAATAGAAAAAAATAATAAAAATAAAAAAATTTCTGAATTAAAATAATTTTTTTTCATGATATAAAATATCCTTGTCTAAATAATCCCAAAAGAACTATATGTAGAATAAAAAAAACAATTAAAATAAACATTTTTATAAGATTATTTTTTATTTGTGAAAGATAAATAAAAAATGAAATAGATAAAAGAGAATAGCGGGGGATGGAGGAAAACGTTCCGGTTAAGGTAGGTAATATTAAATTAGAAAAAGAAAAGATATTTAAACCAAATTTTTCCCATGTCGTCATCCCGACCGAGTGAAACGAGTGGAGGGATCTTTTAATAAGATTCCTCGACTTCGCTCGGAATGACAGAAGGAGGCGAATTAAATCCAAAATCAAAACAAAAAAAACTAAATTAAATATTAATAATTCAATAACAGAAACAAAGTATCTAGAGTCAAGTGCGGCGGTAATAAATATTTTTAAATAACGCCAGTAAACTTGAGGTAAAAATATCAAATGAGATGACCGGTTAGCCCCAAAGACTGGTTGGGATGTCAGAAAAAAAAGAGGATCGCCGGTAGTTTTAAAAAGATAGAAACAGTAGATTCCTAACCCGATTATTGGAGAAATTATTGCACCTGTCATAAGATTCCTCGACTTCGCTCGGAATGACACCGAGAACCAGTGAAAAATAATTGGAATAATCAGAAATATTCCAACCAATCTTGTTAACGAGGCTAAAAAAGAAAGAATTATTACTAATAAATAATTATTCTTTTTGAGAAAATATAAAGTAGAAACGACTATAAGAAAAAATAATCCTTCGGTATAAACTGCGCCGAAGAAGAAAGAAGTAGGAAAGATCAAAATAAAGAATAATGTCGGGATCCCTTTCTTTTCGCCACCTGTTATTTTTGTCAGAAAAAATAACCCAAACAAAAATGAAATATTTGAAATCATTAATCCGGCCAGAAGTTGGTTGTTAAAAAATAACGGAATTATAAATTTTATTAATAATGGATAAAGTGGAAAAAATGCCTGTTCATACTGAGAATACCCTTGCTTGGCAATCAAAATATAATGCAGCCCGTCAAAATTGGCCAAAGATGTAATCCAAGAAGGGAGATTAAAATTGTCTAATACCTCTTTATAAGGAAAAAATCCCAGATAAGGAATTATTTTTGGCGAGAAATAAATAATTAAAAAATCAAGCAATCTCCAGATTAAAAAAATAATCAAGATTTTTTTCCAACTCATGACTTAAATTATATCAATATGATAGAATAAAATAGAAAAATAATTTACGGGGCGTAGCTTAGATGGCTAAAGCGTCAGGCTGGGGGTCTGAAGACCGTGGGTTCAAGTCCCGCCGCCCCGACATTTTAGAGCTTTGTAACAAGATAAGAATATTCATGTCAGATAAATTTAAAAATAAATATCGAGTTCCAACAACCCGTTTACAAAATTGGGATTATTCTTCAAACGGATACTATTTTGTTACTATATGTACCAAAGACCGTAAACATTATTTTGGAGAAATTACTAACAATGAAATGCGTTTATCAGAAATTGGTAAAATCGCCCAAAAATATTGGTTAGAAATTCCAAACCATTTTCTGTTTGTGATATTAAATGAATATAAAATAATGCCAAATCATATTCATGGAATTTTAATCATTAATAAAATGGTTTCCGTTGTTCCTATTGTAGAGACGCCCAAATTGGGCGTCTCTACGGATAATATAAAAACAAATAATTGGAAATCAGGTTGTTTGGGTGCAATTATTAATCAATATAAACGCATTTGCACAATACAAATTAGGAAAAAAAATATTAATTTTTCTTGGCAATTACGATTCTATGACCATATTATTCGCGATGAAAAATCATTTAATCTAATAAAAAAATATATTAAAGACAATTCACTAAATTGGGATAGTGATAGAAATAATTCTGAAAATTTATGGATTTAAAATTTATCTTAATGATTTTTTTAAATCGCTATATCCTTTCCAGACTTCGTAGAGTGGTCCGGCGGCAAAACCAAGGGAAAAATGATAGATGATTTCTTCGAAAGGGATGCTGAAAATTCTAATTCCTGATAAAAGATCCAATCGCCACCAAAGATCAAATATTCCAGGAAAAACAAAAGTGAGAATTATTAAAATAATAAACGATATTATCGTCATAATAATTCCATTTAAAACAGCTGACAATAAAAGATCTTTTCTAAAGACGATTAAGGTGATACCACCTGCCAATAGGCCAAAACAGGCGGCATAAATAATATTAATTTTAAAAATAAATTGAGAAAATAAAAAAACAGTGGCACAGATAAAAATTGCAACTAATATTTCCAAAGTTCTCATTTTTTGATTTTCTCGAGAAGTTTTTTTCAAAATATCATTAAAAATAAATTCATATAGAGTTGATGCGATTCCGCCGTAGAAAAAACAGAGCAAAATACTTTCAATTCCAATATTAATTCCCGGAATAGAAATTAAAAAATATGGGTGCCAATATTGATCAAAAAACAAAGGTTCAGTCAAACCGCCTAAAATAAGTAGACAACTCATAAATAACTGTTCTTTTCTTAGGTCGGGACGGCGTAGAAAAATATAAAGCCAGACAAGTCCAAAAAGTGATGTTCCAAAAAGATAGGCAAAACGATAATCAACCATATATAATATATTCAATATGAAATTGTTAAATATTTCAATAGAAAAACCGGAGGAAATTAATTTTATCATTGCCCAATCGCATTTTATTAAGACGGTAGAGGATTGCTATGAAACTTTGGTAGAAGCAGTCCCAGGGATAAAATTTGGTCTGGCTTTTTGCGAAGCCTCGGGACCGAAAAAAATCCGTTTTGAAGGCACGGACCAAGAAATGATTGGTTTAGCAGTTAAAAATGCCAAAAAAGTCAGCGCTGGCCATTCATTGTTTATTTTTTTGAAAAATGCCTACCCGATTAATGTTTTAAACAGAATAAAAAATTTATCAGAAGTAGTTAATATTTTTTGTGCGACTGCCAATCCAACTGAAGTCATCGTTGCTGAAACAGAACAAGGTCGAGGAATTCTGGGAATTATTGATGGCGAATCTCCCACGGGTGTGGAAAATGAAAAAGAAAAAAATGAAAGAAAAGAATTTTTACGAAAAATCGGGTATAAATCTTCATAAAATTTTTGTAAAATTAACCCATGGCAAAAATAGATAAAAAAACAGTTAAACATATTACTAAATTAGCCAACATCCCTGTTTCTGATAAAGAGCAGGAGGAATTGGCCGAAGGATTTAATAAAACCTTGAAAGTAGTTGATAAGCTTTTTACTGTTGACGTTTCCGGAATTGAGCCAACCCATCAGGTGACAGGTTTGGAAAATGTCTTGCGTGAAGATGAAGTGAAAAAAGAAAATATTTTTTCTCAGGAAGAGGCCTTGCAAAATGCCAAAAGAAAACATAATGGTTACTTTGTGGTTGATCAAATTTTAGAGGATGATTAAATATGAAAACAAACGAACTAACTTTAAAAAAAGCCATAAGTCTTTTAGATAAGAAAGAAATTTCTTTGGATGAAGTTTACAAAGACACTTTTACAGCTATAGAAGAAAAAAACAAAGAATTAAATATTTTTCTGACTTTAGACAAGGAAGTTTTAAACAAAGCAAAAAAAGAAATAGACAAACCTCTAAAAGGTCTTCCAGTTGCCGTCAAAGATTGTTTTTTGACAAAAGGTTTAAGAACAACCGCATCAGCCAAAGTTCTTGACGAATTTAATCCTCCATATGAATCAACAATTACAAAAAAATTAAAGAACTCTGGAGGAATAGTTATTGGTAAAACAAATATGGATGCATGGTCGCACGGTTCATCGACGGAAACCTCAGATTATGGACCGACAAAAAATCCCAGGAATCCAGAATATCTACCTGGAGGATCATCGGGAGGAAGTGCTGCAGCAGTTGCTGCTGATATGGCAATTGCCAGCATCGGTGAAGAAACGGCAGGATCAATTCGTCAG
>Ga0209211_10006609_pt1 | contig 16696 bp, 15 predicted proteins | sample RifGroA2_FD_183992 | JGI IMG/M metagenome (GOLD analysis project Ga0209211, IMG submission 183992) | Groundwater microbial communities from Rifle, Colorado, USA - Groundwater A2 (SPAdes) (version 2) | ecosystem: Environmental > Aquatic > Deep subsurface > Groundwater | place: Rifle, Colorado... | reverse complement strand
CCCCCGACCTGTTTTTGTTTTCTCCTTGCGGCCGCCTGCGTTTTCTAGGCGGCCTCCCTCGTGGCGCCCTCCATGATGGCGACCCCGGCCGAGCACCCGATCCGCGTCGCCCCGGCCGCGATCATCGCCATGGCGGTCGCGTAGTCCCTGATGCCGCCCGAGGCTTTGATGCCCATGTCCGGCCCGACCACCTCCCGCATGAGGCTGATGTCCGCGACGGTCGCCCCGCCTTTGCCGAAGCCGGTGGAGGTTTTGACGTAGTTTGCGCCCGCGTCTTTGGCCGCTTGGCAGGCCAGGCGTTTTTCGGTGTCGGTGAGTTGACCTGTCTCCACGATGACTTTGAGCGTCCTTCCCGGCGTCGCCGCACGCACGGCCTTGATGTCGCTGAAGACGACGGCGACGATGCCGGACTTCAGCGCTCCGATGTTGATGACCATGTCCAGCTCGTCGGCGCCGTTCGCGATCGCGTCGCGCGCCTCGACAGCCTTGACGATCGAAGTCGTGGCCCCGAGCGGGAACCCGATGACGGTGCAGACGCTGACGTCCGTTTGTCAAGGGGTGGTTATCAACTTTTGGCTAATCTTACATAAAAAACCAGCCAAAATGACTGTTTCAAAAGTTGCTTAATATAACAAATAGCGATATTACTTTACGGGAGTTTACGTTGTATTTATTGACGTAAATCTTGGTATTTCATTTCCGTCTACTGCAACATTCTCCAGAAACATCTTAAGAGGTCTCACCCATAAAGTACCCGCCGGGTAGCCGCGGTGTGCTGAAATTTTTTTATACACGACCATTTTTTCCATCGTTTCGCTATGGTTGGCGACGCCGATAACTTCTACGAGCGAGCCTTTGTAGTGCCGGAAGATTCCTGGTTGCATATGACAATAAACATGGTGCCGCGGGAGAGAGTCGCCCGCCAGAGGCGGATCCGCCTCTGGCGGAAACTCAGACGTGCTGGTGCCGATGGTGGGACTCGAACCCACACGACCGAAGTCATAGCATTTTGAGTGCTACGTGTATACCAATTTCACCACATCGGCGTAATATAGTAGGGTTATTCTAACCAAATTTTGGTCATTTGTCAATTATATGTTATTATAATGTAGGCCGCTCTGTAATCGTAAATTGTTAAGAATTTGGGGTTTAGAATTAAGGAATTCTGGAGTGTTATGTCTGTTATAATTTCCATCGTCAATCAAAAAGGAGGGGTGGGGAAAACCACCACTGCCGTTAATCTGGCGGCCGGTCTGGCCGAAGCGGGCAAATTTGTGTTGCTAGTTGACCTAGACCCGCAAGGCAACGCCACTTCCGGCCTCGGCATCAAATATCAGGAATTGGAAAAAGGTTTGTACCATGCTATGGTGGCCGACGCGCGCCTTCACGATGTGGTATTAAATACCAGCCACGCCGGGTTGCGCGTGGTTCCGTCCACACCAGATTTAGCCGGAGCCAATGTTGAGCTCGTCAACGTCGCCGGTCGGGAAGCCAAGCTCTCGGATATTTTGAAGGAAGTTTCCCACGCCTATGATTATGTTATCATTGACTCGCCACCTTCACTTGGTCTTTTGACCCTCAATGGCCTGGTGGCGGCGGACAAAATTCTTATTCCGGTGCAGGCGGAGTACTACGCCCTAGAGGGTCTAGGCCAACTTTTAAAAACCATTGAGCTGGTACGCGATAATATTAAGCCCAACATTGAAGTTTTGGGGGCAGTGCTCACGATGTTTGATTCCCGCAATCGTCTTTCTGAAGAAGTAATGCAGGAGCTCTATAAATATTTTCCGAATAATATTTTCCGTTCCGTTATTCCGCGCACCGTGCGCCTGGCCGAAGCGCCGAGCTTTGGCAAAAGTATTTTTCACTATGAGCCCTCCGGCAAGGGAGCGAAAGCGTACGAGCGATTAACGCGCGAGATGCTGGATTATTTTGAACAAGAATAATTAGCAGTTTAATATTTAGCATTTTCCGCCAAGGCGGATCAGCCTCCGGCTGAAGAAATTTCATATTATTGTATGTCCATCGGTCGCGGTTTGGGGGCCCTCTTAACCCCCACCACTGGAAAGAAAAATATTACAGCTCTCCGCTCGGACGGCGGCGAACGCATCTGGCTTATTCCGGTTTCTGACATTAAGCCCGACCCGCGTCAGCCGCGGCGGCATTTTGGAGCGAGCGAATTGGAAGAATTAGCCGCTTCTATTAAAGAACACGGCATTATCCAGCCTATTCTTGTAGATGAGGTGGCCGCCGGCGGCTACCAGATTATTGCCGGCGAACGTCGTTGGCGCGCCGCCGCGTTGTTGAAGTTGCCCACGGTGCCGGCTATTGTTAAAATTTTGCCCGAACGTCAAAAGTTAGAAGTGGCGCTTATTGAAAATCTCCAGCGCGCCGACTTGAATCCGCTGGAAGAAGCCTTCGCGTTCAAACGGCTCATTGAAGAATTCGGTTTAACCCAGGAACAAGTGGCGCAAAAGGTGGGTTGCAGTCGTCCGGTTATTTCCAACACTATTCGTCTGCTGGCTCTGCCGGAAGAAATCCAGCAGGCGCTGGTGGAAGGGAAAATAAATTATGGACAAGCTCGGGCGCTGTTGGCTATCACCAATAAAACCGAACAGCTGGAGATTTTATCTTCAATGATGGGCGAAAAGATAACGGTTCGCGAGTTGGAGCGGGAAGCCGCTAAACGACGCCCCGGATCCTCCCCGCGCCGCGATCCGAATTTGCTGTATCTTGAAGAAAAATTGCGCGGCGCGCTGGGCACTAAAGTATTCATCACTCAAAAAGGCGGCCGCGGCACGATCACGATCGCTTATTTTTCCAAAGAGGAGCTGGTCGGTATCATCAAGAAAATTGCCGGCTAAACTGGATCGTCGGACTTCTTTTTTTGCGGCAGAATAAATTTAAACCAGTTCGTTAAACCGGAGGCCTTAAGACTGTTTTTGATATGCGAGCGCGCTTGGCTGGTTTTGACCGTTAGGAGCCAGTCGTGGCTCGGGCCGCGGCGATTTTTGTCTACGATAATTTCCACCACATCGCCGCTCTGTAGAGGCGTGTCCAGGCTCACCATTTGTTCGTTGACGCGGGCGCCGGAGCATTTATTACCGACCTCCGAATGTACGCTGTAAGCAAAATCAACCGGCGTCGCGTCTTCCGGCAGGTCAATGACGTCGCCTTTCGGGGTAAAGGCAAAGATTCTGTTTCGGAAAAAATCCACTTTGAGCGTCTCTAGATCGGATAAATTAACAAGAATGTCTTTTTGGATTTGCGCCAGCTCTTTGGCCCAGATAATATTTTTGGCCGGCAGTTTGACGCCGCGTTCATCATAGTGCCAATGCGCCGCCACGCCGAACTCGGCTTCATAGTGCATATCGCGGGTGCGGATTTGGAATTCAATGATGTTGCCATCGGGGCCGAAGATGGTGGTATGGAGCGACTGGTAGCCGTTTGGTTTGGGCTGGGCGATATAATCTTTAATGCGCCCCTTAAGCGGTCGCCAAATTTTGTGGATGATGCCAAGAGTGGCGTAACAATCAGCAATATCATCAACGATAATTCTAAGTGCCATGATATCGTAAATTTTATCGGTCTCCCAATTTTTTTTGATGAGTTTTTGATAAAAACTGTACAATTGTTTTTTGCGTCCGTGAGCGTCGAGGTAGTGGATGCCAGCTTCTTTTAATTCGGCTCGGATAATTTTTAAAGTTTTATCAATGTAATTTTCTGCGTCAATAAACAGCTTATCGCGCAGAGCTCTGGTTTTTTCGCAATCTTTTGGGTACACATAGGGAAAAGACAAATCTTCCAGCAACCCCTTGAATTCACCCATACCCAGGCGGTGGGCGATGGGGGCATAAATTTCCAAACTCTCCAGCGCGATGCGATAGCGTTTTTTTTCTTCGAGTGCCCCGAGGGTGGTTAAATTGTGGGTGCGATCGGCGAACTTGATAATCATTACCCGCACGTCTTCCGCCATCGCGACGAACATTTTGCGCAGATTTTCAATGTAGCGTTCCGCGCCGCGGTATTTGAGCTTGCCGAGTTTGGTGATGCCGCGCACCATTCCGGCCACATCCGGCCCAAAATCATTTTCAATCGCCTCCAGCGTTACGGTCGTATCTTCCGGCACGTCATGCAGAAGCGCCGCCACGATAATGGAAACATCAATGCGCATGCCGGCTAAAATATAGGCCGCCGCGAGCGGGTGGACGATATAGGGTTCGCCGGACTGCCGGTTTTGCCCGGTGTGGGCTCGATTAGCGACATCATAAGCGAGCCAGACCATGTCAAGATCAGCGCGATGCGCGTATTTGCGCACCAGCGCCGCCACGTCCTCAATCGTTATGGTGGTTGGGATGGTAATAGAATAGGGCATATTAAGCGCCAGTCCTCTCTATAGTGGATTATAAGCAGTTTATCGGCCTTTGGCAACCGCCGCCCAAAGATGCTAGAGAATTTTTTGTGTTAGGGCGATGGTGCTTGGTACGAGCATTCTTTGTTACTGCAGGCGATCTTTTTCCCCTTGTAGACGAGCGGTTGTTTACACTCGGGGCAGAATTCACCGGTCGGTTTGTCCCACAGGGCGTAAGCGCAGTCCGGGTAGCGGTTGCAGGCGAAGAAAATTTTACCGCGCTTACTGCGTTTCTCCACGATATCGCCTTCTCCGCAACCGGGACATTTCAAATTGACTTTGATTTCAATATTTTTAATATTTTTACATTTGGGATAGGCGGAACAACCAAGAAATGGCCCGTAGCGTCCCATGCGGCGGAGCATCGGCGACTGGCATTTTTCGCAGACTTCGTTGGTGGGCTCGGTGGCCCCCGGGCCGGGTTCTTCTCCCGGCAGCGGCTTGGTGGTTTTACATTCCGGGTAGCCGGTGCAGGCTAAAAATTTGCCAAACCGTCCGAGCTTTATTACCATTGGTTTGCCGCAATTCGGGCAGACTTCGTCAGTTTTTTCCTCCGTGAGGGCTTTCTTGCTTAATTCGGCGTCCTTTTGGTCAAGGTTTTCTTTGAAAGGATGGTAGAAAGTGGCAATGATTGGCTGCCAGTCTTTTTCACCGCGTGCTATGGCATCTAAATTTTCTTCCATTTGCGCGGTAAATTCATAGTCCACTATTTTGGGGAAATGTTCCACCAGCAGGTCGTTTACCAAAAAGGCGATTTCTTTCGGTTGTAATTTTTTCTGGTCGTTGCGCTCCACATAGCCGCGGTCTTCAATGGTCGCGATGGTCGGAGCATAGGTGGAAGGCCGGCCGATGCCGTATTCTTCCAGCGTTTTGACCAGGGTGGCGTCGGAGTAGCGCGGCGGCGGCTCGGTGAAGTGTTGTTCCGGTTTTAGCTCAAGGTTCTCGGCGTTTTCGCCGACAGTCAGCGCCGGCAGGGCTGATTCTTTCGCCTTATCGGGGTAAAGCGCCAGAAAACCGTTAAAAATGACTGTTTGGCCGGTAGCGTGGAAGCCATATTTGTTGGCGCTTATCAAATCAATTGTAGCGGAATTTATTTCCGCCGCGGCCATTTGGGTAGCGACCGCCCGGCGCCAGATTAAATCGTATAATTTGAATTGCGCCGGCTCTAGATGAGCTCTCACTGCCTCCGGCGCGCGCGCCGCTTCGGTGGGGCGGATAGCTTCGTGCGCTTCTTGGGCATTTTTATTTTTATTTTTGTAAAATCTCGGCGCGGCAAGAGCGTAATTTTTGCCAAAGTTTTTTTCAATAACATCGCGCGCCTCGCCCAAAAATTTTTCTGACAAATTCACCGCGTCGGTGCGCATGTAGGTGATGAGGCCGACTTGGCCGCCCTGGCCGAGAGGCACACCCTCGTAGAGCTGTTGGGCGAGGCGCATCGTTTGTTTGGCGGAAAATCCCAGCGCATGGTTGGCCTCCTGCTGGAGACTGGAGGTGGTGAACGGCGGCGGCGGCGTGCGGGATGTTTTTTTGCTTTCCACATTTTCAATCGTGTAGGTCGCGCCGGCCAGGTCTTTGATGATGACATCCACCATTTTTTGGTTGTTCAAATCAAGCTTGTCCAGTTTTTTATCGGGAGTGGTTATGAGGCGGGCCAGAAAAGCCCGGCCCTTGTCCGGCTTTCCTTTTTGGAGAGGGGCAAACAGGCCATCAATGCTCCAGTATTCTTCGCTTTTGAAAGCCTGGATTTCCCGTTCGCGTTCCACAATTAGGCGAACGGCCACCGACTGCACGCGGCCGGCCGACAAACCCTTGGTTACTTTGCGCCAAAGAAATGGCGACAGGTTGTAGCCGACCAGGCGATCCAGCACGCGGCGCGCTTGCTGGGCATCCACCATTTTCATATCCAGGCGCCGCGGGTGGGCCAGCGCTTCTTCCAGAGCGGGCTTGGTAACTTCATGGAAGGTGATGCGCTCGGCTTTCTCCGGGTCAATATTGAGAATTTGGGCAAGGTGCCAGGAGATGGCCTCGCCCTCGCGGTCTTGATCAGTCGCGAACAGGATATGGTCGGCTACCTTGGCCGCGTCTTTGAGTTCTTTGACCGTTTTGCTTTTGTCTTTGCTCACCACATAAGTGGGGACAAAACCATTCTCTACGTCAACGCCGATTTTGCTTTTGGGCAGGTCGCGCAGATGGCCGAAAGAAGATTTGACAACATAGTTCTTACCGATGAATTTAGAGATGGTTTTGGCTTTGGTCGGTGATTCCACGATAACTAGAGAGCTCATAAAAATCGCATAAATTAGCTAATTTATGCCATAAATGGTATATGATTTTGACAAAAGTGTCAATTTGTGGTATAATAGACTTGTAGTGTTAAACAGTTTTTAGCCAGTTTCAGCCAAAAGCGGCATTAATTAATTTTCAACCAAAATTATATGGCAACATCCAGGGAAGGGGGCGCGCGGCCAGATCCAGCGGAGGCCAGAACAGAGGTAATAGGCCCGGCCGTGGAAACTCCGGAGGGTGCAGAAAATGTGCTTGTTGACCCGGCGTTGGCCGAAGAAGCGCAGTTTGCTGAAGTGCAACAAGGCGAAAAAGCCAGAGAAAAAGAGCGAGCAGATCGCACTGCGGCAGATGAACGTATAACTGAAATAAGAGCGAACATCGCCGGCGCCGGCCGCGACGACAATCCGCCCATGTCTTCCGAACAGAGAAGAAATGCCGCGCGCCGGCAGGAAGTTTTTGGGTATTTAGAAAAAGAAAAGCCCCTAAGAGCGGTGTTTTCTGAAAAGTTGGGGCAAACTGTGGGGCAAAGGGAAAAATTTATTGATAAATTAAGAATTGCCCGAGCGCAAAAAGAGGCGGGAAAAGATCAAGATATGGATGTGGAAACACTTAATATCTTAAATTTTTTGGAAAAAGTGCATGGCAAGGCCAGCGGCGTGGATTTTTCTAACCGGACAGTCCGCGATCCGCATTTAAGCCAGGAGGTTATGTTTATTCCGAGAGAAGTAGCTATTGGCCAGGAAATTTTCGGCCGACCGCTTACTGCCGGAGAAAAGTTTAAGGCCAAGTTTGTTAAGGCGAAAGTTTAAAAGATTCGCGCAGTTCTCCCGCCAGATACATGGAGCCGGTGACTAATAAAATATCACCGGCTTTTTGTTTTTGGCGAATCCATTCCATAGCCGTCTTTGGGTCCAAAAATATTTCAATGTTGGAGCGCCGAAGCAGTTTTTTTAGCTGCTGTCTTAAATCGCGAGGGTCGGCAGTTTTTCTGGAAAAGTTTTGGGTAAAACGGGTGCAGGCGATATTTTTTGGCTGTAATTCCGCCAGCTGTTTTGTCATTGTGTCAATATCTTTATTCGCCGCAAACCCCACCAGCAAATTAATATCAGTTATTTTTTTCTCGCCCATTATTTTTTTTACCGCGGCTGTCGTAGTTTTCATTTTATCTTCGTTGTGCGCGCCGTCTAAAATTATCAGTGGTTTTTGGCTGATAATTTCCAAACGAATAGGCAGTTTTGTTTTTTTTATGCCTCTAGCGATGGTATTTTCATTAATGCCCAAGTGTCTGGACACGGCCACGCAGACGGCGGAATTTAATTTGGCATTTTCAATGGTTTGAAATAATTTAACTTTGTTCAGGCGGCAGGCTTTGGCGATTATTTTTAGTATTTTTTTGTCAGTTTCGCTGGTAAAGACAGCGCACCTCGGTTTGATTATGCCGGTTTTTTCATAAGCAATTTTTATTTTGCTATTGCCCAGCACATCAGTGTGGTCCAGCCCGATATTTGTTATCACCGCCACGTCTTTGCGCGGTATCACATTGGTGGAATCAAACCGCCCGCCCAAGCCCACCTCAATTATCGCCCAGTCAATTTTTTTATCGGCGAAATATAATAGGGCCATGGCGGTTAGAATTTCAAATTGTGAGGGGATTTCTAGATTGGTTTTATGAATAAAAATTTCCAGCGCCGCTTTTATTTTTTCCATCAATTCAGCGAACTCTTTTTTATTCATCGCTTTTCCGCCTACGGCCGCCCGCCCCAAAAGTCCGTCCGGGCTGGGGGAGGTAAGCACGCCGACTTTTCGCTGGTCGGCGCGTAAAATGGCGTCTAACATCAAACACACCGAACCTTTGCCGCTCGTGCCCGTGACGTGGATATAGTGAGGGATTTTTTTCTCCGGATTGCCTAAAATATCCAGTAATTTTTGGAGGCGTTCTAAATATATTACGCAATGGCGCAGGTCTTTAAGATATTCTCTTCCGGAAATATTTCCTAAGGACAGTAAATAATTGTAGGCTTCCTGATAATTCATATTAAAATAATCTTCTCAAATTTGTTAGAGTAGACCTAACGAGCGGTTCATTTTCTTACGCCAAAACTCACCCGCTTGAGCGGGTTCAAACAGTTGGCGTTGCGAAAAATGAACCGCTCGTTAGGTTGTTTATTTTGGATTCATCGAAGAATGAATCCTGAAGATATTTTGTGGAATCCAGCCTTTGACAATACTAATTTGGACGAGTTTTTCACAAGCAAAGTAAGCCAGAGTAATGCCAAGCGCCATTAAGCCGCGTTCTTTCCAAACCACCGGAATCAGGCTCATCCAAATCGCCGCTTTCATATTGAATGTCCAAATCCACAGGGCGCCGCCGACGGAATGAGCGATGAAAGTCGCGGCCAGCGCTTTAGCGAAGACAAAGCGGCGGCTCGCGCGATGAGCGATAAATGGAATAAGCCAATAGAGAGCGAAAGCCGCCGCTCCCCGGCCCTCGGGGTGAATTAGGAAAGCGACTATCGCGGCGCCCGGGATGGCGAGCCACCATTTGGACGGACGGGCGAAGTAAAGCGTAGCCGCGATAATCGGGAAGAAACGGATGATCGCGGCCGGTTGCCACGCGAAACCATGAATAGCCCAGTTGGTTATCTGCACCAGAAGAACGGCGAGAACGCCCGGCAGTGTGCCGAGGAAACTGCCGGCAATGGGGCCGAAGAAATCAAACAAGGTGAAGCGGGCATTGGCGCCGACTAAATAGGTAAATGGTATTTGCGAAAGCAGAAGGCCGATGACCGCAAAAATTGAGAATAAGAGATATTTTTTCATAGTAATTATTAAAAAACAAGAAACAATAATAAATTTTGTATCTTTTATGCCATAGCAGAGTAAAAATTATTCTGGCCGCCAGCCGGCGGTGATATCCAAATTAGCGCCATTCACGGCGCCGGCAACGTCGTTAATTAAAAATAACACGGCTCGGACGATATCGTCAAGAGAAACGACTGGCGCGCCAGTCGGACGCGCCACGCTCGTCGGCAAAATGCCAGGCGATATCATATTGACCGTAATGCCGCCGCCCGCGAGTTCGCGCGCCAGCGATTTGGTGAGAATCAGAAGCCCGCTTTTGGCGATATAGTATGGGGCGGTGAGCGGCCGGGCGGTAAGCTGGTCCGCTCCGGCTGAACCGAAGTTGATAATCCGGCCAAACCGTTTTTTACGCATAGCGGGGAGAGCGGAATTGATGCAGTACCAGGCGCTGAAGAGATTATTGGCGACGCAATCGGCAAAATCTTTATTAGAAATTTTTCGCAGTGGCTGATAAATAAAATTACCGACGGTGTTGATGAGAATGTCCACCGGCCCGGCGGCTTTCAACAGCGCCGCCGCTTCTTTATCGTTGGCCGCGTCTGCTTGAATAATTCTTGTTCCGGGCAGAGCTTTGGACAATTTTTCCGCCGCTTCTTTATCGGTGCGGTAATTCAAAATTACTTGACAGCCGTTTTTCGCGAGCGCTATGGCGATGGCCCCGCCAAGAACGCCGGTCGCTCCAGTAATCAGGGCGGTTTTTTTAGTGGTTGATTTAAGTACGGACATATTGCATGCCTCCTACATTTTTCACTCTACCTTTCATTTCTAGGAGCGTCAAGGTGCTGCCGATCTCGGCGCTGCCGAGCCCGCTCTCTTTGATAATGAGATCAATATGCCGCGGTTCGCGGTTCATGATGGCGAGCAGGCGCGTTTCAGTCGGGTTAGCCGGGGCGATTTTTTCTCCGGCTACCATCGTTTTCAGGTTGTGCAATTGTAACGCTTCGGAAATATCATTGGCGCTCGTTGTTAAAATTGCTCCTTGTTTTAGGAGAGCGTTGCCGCCCGCCCCGCTCTCGGCCCCAATCGGGTGGGGAACAGCAAAAACTTCTCGGTTGTAATCCAGCGCCGCCTTGGCGGTGATAAGGGCGCCGGAGCTTGCCGGAGCTTCGGTGACCAGCGTGCCGAGAGTAAGGCCGGCGATGATGCGGTTGCGGGCGGGGAAGGAGTAGAGCGTGGGCTTAAAACCGGGCGGATATTCGGAAATTACCGCCCCGCCGTTCGCGATAATTTCTTCAGCGAGCGGGCGGTGTTCGGCCGGATATACTGTCTCGCGATTGATGCCGCTTCCTAAAACGGCGACAGTGAGTCCGCCGGAGCGGAGTGCGGCGCGGTGAGCGAGGCCGTCAATTCCGAGCGCGAGGCCGCTCACGATAATCATTCCTTGGAGAGCGAGTTCTTGTGCTAGTGTTTCGGTGGCGGCCCGGCCGTAGGCGCTGCATTTTCTAGTGCCGACGATGGCAATGGCCGGTCGCTCGGGGGGCGGCAAAGTGCCGCGCGCAAACAAGGTTTGGGGCGGGTCGTTTATTTCTTTGAGTAGCAGAGGGTAGTTTGGATCGGTGATGGAGATCGCGGCAATATTTTCACGGAACAGTTCTTGCGACATCGCGTCCCGATTAAAGCGATCGCGCCATGATAAGAATTCCTGGGCGACGGATTCATCAAATCCGGCGCGCGCCAGGTCGCTGAATTCCGCTTCCCACAGGGCCTCGTCTTGATCCGGAAAAGCGGCGGTGAGCGCGCGGAAACGCCGGTAGGTTATTTTAGGGAAATAACTCAAAGCGACGTGGATTGATTGATTCATAATACGCGCAGTTTTTTGTCAATTCAGGCATGGTCAGTTGAGACAAGCTTGGTTATTTCGTTAATAACGTTGGTAAAAACGTCTTTGAGAATTTTCTGCTCCGCGCTCATAAGTCTGCCCAGCACAAAATCAGCGGTGTTCCCAAGCGGGCGATCAACCGGAGCGACTCCCACCCGGACGCGCCAAAAATCGTTGGCGCCGAGGTGGCTAATGATAGACTGCACGCCATTGTGCCCCGCCGCCCCGCGCCCTTTTTGTACGCGCGTTTCGCCGAGCGGAATATCTTTGTCGTCATGGATAACGATAATATTGGCGAGAGCAAGCTTATGTTTTTTAACCGCGTAAGCGACCGCCTGGCCAGAGTTGTTCATAAACACAGTCGGTTTCAAAAGCTCAACGCGCGTCTTATTCAGCTCGGTTTTTATATAGGCCGCGCCGGCTTTGGCGCTAGTTTGCCAGTGTTCCTCTCCGGCGAGCAAATCCAAAATCTGCCAGCCCACATTGTGGCGGGTGCGCGCGTATTCTTTGCCCGGGTTGCCGAGGCCAACGACGAGTTTCATATTATTCTTGAGGGGTATAGGTGTGATGTTTAAGCTTGGAAAGTTTCATTACAATCGGAGAGGCGAAAAAACCGAATTCTTCGCGCAGATGACGCTCTATGAAATGCACATAGGAAATATGGAGCGAGGTGTTGGATTTGATGATCATTTCAAACATCGGAGGATTGTAGCCCAGCTGGTGGAGCGCGATCACGCGCGGGTGGCGCACCCCGCGGTCTTTGGTGGGCAGATGTTTTTTGACTGTCCGTTTGAGGAAATCTTTCAGCGCGGCTTCGTCAATCACCACCTGGCGTCCGGCCCAGGCCTCTTTGATGAGCGGAAAAATCTGGTGCACGCGATATTCCGAGAGGGCGGAAACGAACACAATCGGCGCGAAATTTAGGTGCGGGAAGGAATTGTAGATATCCTTTTTAACCTTATTGCGGAATTCATCGCTGTTATCTTCCGCTTTATCCCATTTATTGACGACAATAATAACGCTTCTGGTGTGTTCGCGCAACAAACCGGCGAGCTGTTGGTCTTGGTCGCTAATCGGCTCGGTCGCGTCTAGTACCAAAAGGACAATATCGGATTTATTGACGGTCGCGATGCTTTTGCTAATGCCAATTTTTTCCAACTCGCCGGAAACGCGGGATTTGCGGCGAATGCCGGCGGTGTCTATGAACAAAATATGCGTGCCGTCAACCTCAACCAGCGTATCGTGCGGTTCGCGGGTAGTGTGGGCCATCTGGTTTACGATTACCCGGTCTTCGCCGATGAGAGCGTTGAACAGGGTTGATTTGCCGACGTTTGGCCGGCCCATGATGGCTACTTTTATGGGTTTGATGGTTTTTATTTTTTTCGGTCGGCGGGGGAGTTTGTTCAGTGCCGAATAAATAGCGTCAAGCAGGTCGCCGACATTGGTGCCGTTGCTTGCTGAAACGGGAATGGGCTCGCCAAACCCCAGCCTTTGCCACTCCGTGTCATGAATGCGGGGGAACAAATCAACAGCGTCGGCTTTATTGGCCACTAGAATAATCGTTTTTCGTTTGTTGCGGAGCCTTTTAGCTAGTTCGCGTTCCTGCGGCATAATGCCGGTTTGAATATCAGCGACAAAAAGTACCAGGTCGGCTTCTTTCAAAGCTAATTCAGTTTGTTTGATGATGTCATCTTCCAGCGGCACCTCATCGGAAAAGGTTAGCCCGCCGGTATCTACAAGCTGGAAATTTTTTCCGCGCCAAGTGGCGACAGCCGCGTTGTTGGTGCGGGTCGTGCCGGGGATATTTGATACCAGCGCCAAGTTTTGTTCAATAATTTTGTTGAAGAGGCTGGATTTGCCCACGTTCACGCGTCCGACCAAAGCTACGGTCGGTAAATTTTGGTTGATGATTTTTGCGGGGCTAGTCATAGGCGAGGATAATTATTGTGGAAAATCATTGCCGAGGATAAGCAGAAGCCCGATATCACGGTTGTATTTCATGCCGCGTTCGTCTGCGCTGGTTGCCGGGTTGTCGTAATCTGCCCCCAACCATTCCGGCAGAGTCGTTGTTGCCGCCGCGCGGAGCTCGTTTTTAAGCGTATCTATCGTTTCTTTCGGTGTGTCCGGTTGCAGGACATAGAGCATGGTGGTGGCTATTGGCCTCTTTAAGCTGTTGCCAACGGCGATTACATTAAAACCCTGATCATTCAGTTGTTTATAGAATCGCGTGGCTAACCCGATGCGCCATGTGCCATTTTGTATCTCAATTGCTCCGTTATATTTGCGGTTGGCTGGCTGGGTTTCGCCTGTCTCGGCGGCCGATTCCCGGCTTTTGGCCGGTGCGACCGCGGCGGAATCATTCGCGTTGAATATATTTTTGATCTCTGCGTTGATTGTAGCAAAGTCTCCCGTTTTCGGCGAGAGCATGAATGCGCCCGATTCTTCGGTGGTGGAGATCAAGTAGCCGCCGGGTGAATTATCAAGCACGAGAGTTTTGGCTATAGCGGAAACTTGTTTGGCCAGGTTCGCCGCGTACATCAACTGGCCGAAGTTAAGATTGGTAGTGATGTGGCTGGAAAGAGCATTAAATATTTTTTGCAATACCGTCGGGTTGCTGTAAGTGCCGATTGACAGCAGTTTTTCTTTGAGAGCGGCGAGTACCAATTGTTGGCGGCGCGCCCGGGCGAAATCCGACCCTTCGTTATTGTTGCCGTGGCGGGAACGGCTGTACATCAGCGCTTGTTCGCCGGTTAGCGTTTGCGCGCCGGCATCAAAATGCACCGTCTGGTAGGAATTATTCGGCCCCGGGAAGGCCTCGTCGGTGAAAGCGTTTGGTATATTGATAGTCAGTCCGCCGGAACTATCTACCAGATCGCGGAAAGCGGCGAAATCAACGCGAATGTAGTAGGGGATAGTAAGGCCGAATGTTTTAGCGAATATCGCGCGCGCGTAGTCGCCGCCGCTTCCTGGCTGTTCAGATTCGCCAAAGGCGTCAGCGCTATTTATTTTCCGCCAGCCATGCGGCGGTATTTCCACCCCTAAATCGCGCGGGATGGAGATAAGCGCGACCTCTTTGGTGCTGGGCTTGAAGCTCAAAATTATATTGGTGTCCGAGAGATAAGGCCCATCGTGTCCGGGACCCCCAATTCCCAAAATAAGGATATTCACGCGGTCGTCGGCCTCGCCCTGCAGAACATAATTAGAATGGAAAATGAAGTTTTTTACCGTTTCCAAAATACCGACGCTCTTGGGTTGGAGCGTAATGCTGTCATATTCGGACGCGTCGGCCGGCCAATCGGCCAGCGCGTGGCGGCGGGCGATGAAGCCGATGGCGGAGAGAGACAAAACAAAAAAAGCGATTACAAGTAAGGCTTTTTTCTTTCTGCTCGGAGTCTCTTCCGGCCCGTCTGCCATCGTCTCATGAAGTAAATTGATCGGTCGGCGGTACATACGCAGAGTGCAGTATAGCACGGCCAGCGCGTAATTTCAACTTGATTTTTTGAACGGGTCTATGCTATAATATAAACGCGCAGTTACTAATGTGCGGCGCAAACCTGCCCGTCGTCAGGGTGGCTAGCTCAGCTGGTTAGAGCGTTGCATTCACATTGCAAAGGCCACTGGTTCGAATCCAGTGCTACCCACACGATTTTTTCTATGCCAAAAGATTTAACCAAGGAAAACGCGCCGGTGGGCAAAGTGGTGTATGAGTGGCTCGTGAAAGAATATGAGCAGTATGAGCACTCGCGGCGCTGGTACCTTATCGCCGGCCTGCTGGGCTCTGCTTGTTTGGTCTATGCCATTGCCACCGCGAACTATTTGTTCGCCCTGATTTTGGCCTTGTTTGCCATCGTGCTCTATTTGCACGAAATGCAGACGCCGCTGGAGGTGTATTTTGCCATAACGGAAACGGGAATAATTTTAGGGAAAAAATATTATCGCTACAGCGAGCTTTCCAATTTTTGGCTTATTTACAATCCGCCCGAAGTGAAGACGCTCTATTTTCGTCTGAATAATTTTGTGAAGCACCGTTTGCAGGTACCCTTGCTTGATTATGATCCGCGTCCGATCCGTAATTATTTGAATCAATTTATTACTGAAGATTTGGAGCAGGAAGACGAGCCATTGAGCGACCGGATGGCGAGAATTTTGAAAATACACTAAACCGCTTGACCGAAGCGGTTTTTTTATGTAGAATAGCGCCTGTTCACTGTCCCGCGTCCATCGTTCAATGGATAGGACACTGGCCTGCGAAGCCGGAAATTTAGGTTCGACTCCTAATGGACGCACCAAACTAAAAACAGCTACCTCACAGTAGCTGTTTTTAGTTAGTGCCGCAGATAGTGCGAATCACCCTTAGGCGTCTGCGGCGGCGCGCCATTGGGTCTCACGGGTCGTTGTCGTCTTTCTTGGTGTCGCGAGCGTGCCACTCGCGAGTCAGGCTGATCACCTGCTGGGCCGCCTCTTCGCAGGCAGAGTAGCCTGCTTTGCAGCAGGCGGGGTCGCGATACTGAGTGACCGCTACCTCTGCCGCTTTGTAGGCCAGCTGGTTATAGCAGCGGCTGGGGTTATCCGCCTCCGCGATCTGCACCAGAAACCACTGGGACATGGGGTCCGGCTTCGGCACCGGGTACGGGCAGACCGTAATGATCTCCTTGGCGAGCGCGCCGTAGTACGCGGGCGCGCAGGTGGAGGAACGGAAGGGGGCGGGGTAGTTCCGCACGTTGTGCGGGCTGTCGTAGTACTGCCGCAAGAACTTGGCCCCCGCTTCCGGAGCGCTGAATTCCTGGTAGTACAGGGTTGCGTTCGTGAGCAGAGCGTCCGCCGAGTATTTGCTCGGCAGGTGGCGCACCAGGCGAATGGCGCGCATGTACTCGCGCACCTTGAGGAGCCGATCGACCATGGAGTCGATGGCCAGCCCGGCCTCCTCGTAGCTGATCATGTCATCGCGGCCAATCTGTTTTGCCAGGCGCAGATGAGCGGTATCTTCCGTCTCGATGAACTTGCCGACTGCCTCCCGGTACCGGGCCGTCCCCTTGGACGGGTTTTCCGTCTGGCAGGCGGAAAGGGCCAGAATGATGGCGAGAAGAAAGCGCATTTGTTCCTCCGGACGGCCGGTTTGAGGTGGCCGCGACCTGTTTGCGATGTTGATCTTTCGCTAGATCAACAAAAAATTATGACATAAAAACACCCCTTTGTCAATGGCGACATTGGGGATAATAGAGTGTGTCAATACTTTTGTGTAAATGAGCTGTGCATAAGCACGGTTTTTTGTTTTAAGAAAGTTTTAACCGGTCGGGAAAGAGAATGGCCAGTTGTGG
>Ga0209211_10006608_pt1 | contig 16699 bp, 20 predicted proteins | sample RifGroA2_FD_183992 | JGI IMG/M metagenome (GOLD analysis project Ga0209211, IMG submission 183992) | Groundwater microbial communities from Rifle, Colorado, USA - Groundwater A2 (SPAdes) (version 2) | ecosystem: Environmental > Aquatic > Deep subsurface > Groundwater | place: Rifle, Colorado... | reverse complement strand
TGAGAAGGGGGCATAAAATGGCGGATGTTTCATTTGAAAAAGCGCTTGAGAAACTGGAGAAAATCGTCGAGGCGCTTGAGAGCGGCGATATTACGCTGGAAGATGCCTTGACCCGCTACGAAGAGGGCATCAAGCTTTCCCGGCTCTGCCAGGAAAAACTGGCGACGGCTGAAAAGAAAATTGAGATTTTAACCCGCACGGCCAAAGGTGAATTGACTCGCGAGCCCTTTGCGGCCGATGCAGATGCAAACGCTGAAACAAAGTCCCTGCGCTCCCGCGGCCGCCGCGCAGGCGCCGCCAAAGAAGACGATGGGTCAGACAAGGATTTACTGCTTTGAGCTACGAAGACGTTTTTAAAGAAGAACTGGAATTTTTAGACCGGGCCCTGCATGAGTTTTTGCCGTCCGCAGAAATTTATCCGCAATCGCTGCATCAGGCCATGCGCTATGCGGTCCTGGGCGGCGGCAAGCGCTTTCGCCCGGTCATGGTTCTGGCGGCTTGCGAGACCCTGGGGGGCACACGGCAGCAGGCGGTTTTGCCGGCCATGGCGCTGGAATTCATTCACTGCTATTCGCTGGTTCAGGATGACCTGCCGGCTCTGGATAACGACGACTTAAGGCGCGGCCAGCCGACCTGTCACCGTAAGTACGGCGAGGCCACGGCTCTGCTGGCGAGCGACGGCCTTTTGACTCTGGCCTTTGAGCTTTTAGCCCGTGTGAAGCCTGCCGAAAGGGCCGTTCAGCTGGTGGCCGAGATATCGACGGCCGCAGGCACTTGTGGTATGATTGGCGGTCAATCGGCCGACCTGGAAGCGGTCAGTAAGGCCCCCGACAGTGCCCTGTTGGACTTCGTGAACATCCATAAAACGGGTAAATTGATCAAGGCAGCTGCCGTTTCCGGTGCTTTGGCCGCCGGGGCGGATGCGGAGTCTCTCAGGCGGATTGAACGTTACGGGGAGTCGGTCGGCCTGGCGTTTCAATGTGTGGATGACTTGCAAGATGGCGACGGTTATCTCCGGTACATGACCTCTAGCGAGCTGAATGAGAAAACACGCACGCTGCTGAAAAATGCACGGCGGGAAGTTGAAGTTTTCGGGGCGAAGGCCGCTAAACTTACGTTTCTCGCCGATTTTCTGGAACAAAGGATTCCTGTTAAAACCTCATGACTCAATGGATTCATCAGATTAACTCGCCTGCGGATCTGAAAAAGATTCCGCTCGAAAAGCTGCCGGAAGTCGCCGCCGAATACCGCGAAGCCCTGATCGGCTACGTGGCCAAAACCGGCGGTCATCTGGGTGCCAGCCTTGGGGCGCTGGAGCTGAATATTGCCCTGCATTACGTACTGGATACTCCCGCCGACAAAATCTGCTGGGACGTCGGCCACCAGGCCTACGTTCACAAGATGATCACCGGCCGGCGCGAGAAAATGCCGACTCTGCGTCAGCACGGCGGCATCAGCGGTTTTCCTTCCCAGTTTGAAAGTCCGTATGACAATTTTATCGTGGGCCATGCCGGCACGGCGATTTCGCAGGCGCTCGGTCTTGCCGCGGCGCGGGATCTGCGCAAAGGCGGCGAACATGTGGTGGCGGTCGTGGGCGACGGCGCCATGACGGCAGGTCTGAGCTACGAAGCGTTGAACAATGCGGGCCATCTCAAAAAAGACATGCTGATCGTCTTAAATGACAATGAAATGTCGATTGCGAAGAACGTGGGCGGCATCAGCAAGTATTTTAACAAGATGATCACCAACCCGATTTATAACCGCCTGCGTATCGAGGTGGAAAAACAGCTCGATAAATTTCCGCGTCTGCGCCGCCTGGCGGCTTCCAGCATGGAAAGCATGAAGCACCTTCTGGTTCCCGGAATTTTATTTGAGGAGTTGGGCCTGCGTTATTTTGGTCCGGTGGACGGACATGATGTGGTGGGATTGGTCGAAACACTGCGCAAGGTGCTGTCTCTGCATGATTGCTGCCTGCTTCACATCATCACCGAAAAGGGGCATGGCTGTGAATTTGCCGCCAAAGACAGCGAGAAACTTCACGGCGTGACGCCTTTCGATGTGCTCACCGGAGAAAAAATCCAACCCAAGCCGAAACCTGAATCTAAAGAAGGCATTTCTTATACCAAAGCTTTTGCGAATGCGCTGGTCGAGTTGGCACGTAAAGACGAGAAAGTCGTTGCGATTACGGCGGCCATGCCGACCGGAACGGGGCTTACGGGTTTTCAAAAGGAATTCCCGGACCGGTTCTTTGATGTGGGGATTGCGGAACAGCATGCGGTCACATTCGGCGGGGCGATGGCCAAAGACGGCGTTAAGCCGGTCTGCGCGATTTACTCGACTTTTTTACAACGGGCGCAAGACAATCTGATCCACGACGTGGCCCTGCAGCGTCTTCCGATGGTGCTTGCGCTCGACCGGGCGGGCCTGGTCGGCGCCGACGGAGCCACGCACAACGGCGTTTTTGATATCAGTTATCTCGGACATATTCCCGGAACGGTGATTGCCGCGCCGAAAGATGAACCGGAAATGAAGCGCATGCTGGAATTGGGTCTGGCGTATCCCGGCATTTTTGCGCTGCGGTTTCCGCGCGGCGAAGTTCCCGGAGTGTTTGCCGACCGGCGCGGACCGGATACTTTTGGTTTGGGCGAGGGCGAAGTTCTGCAGGAAGGCGAAGAAGTCTCATTGCTGGCGCTGGGCAGCATGGTTGAAATCGCCCTTAAAGCGCGCGCCTTGTTGAAAAAAGAAGGCGTCGAAGCCCGTGTCCTCAACATGCGTTTTGCCCGCCCGCTTGATGATCGTTTGCTGCGCGAAGCCGTTGAAAAGAGCCGTCTGCTGGTGACGCTTGAGGAGCATGTCGCGACCGGCGGGTTTGGCTCCAAAGTTCTGGAATGGCTTGAGAGCCATAATGTCGGCGGCGTTGCGGTGCGCCGCATCGCATTGCCGGACCGGTTTATCGAACAGGGCCTGCGTGATGTTCTGTTTGACGAGTTCGGCCTGTCGCCCGAAAAAATTTGCGCGCGCGTCCTTCAGGATCTTCGCTCCAAAAATCCATTTGTTTCTGCGTCCTGAATTTTGGCCGCGGCCTTCTAAAATCTATGCAGACTGAATCAAGACAAAAAATAGGAATTGTCGTCAACCTCAGTAAAAAAGGGGCGGCCGAGCTTCTTGCGAAACTGAAGGAGTGGCTTTCCAAACGGGACACGGATGTCCTGGACTCCACATCGACTCCGGTAGACCAAATGCTGGCGGTTTGCAATTTGATGCTTTGCCTGGGCGGGGATGGAACCCTGCTTTCAGTGGCCGGTCAGATGCGGGAACGCAGCGTGCCTATTCTGGGTGTGAATCTTGGGAGCCTTGGTTTTTTAACCGAGGTCAAGGAAACCGAAGTTTTCGAAGAGTTGAGCGCCTTTCTGGCGGGACGTTCCGTTTTTGAAGAGCGCCTCCTGCTGGCCTGCCGCGCCGCCAGCCCGAAAGCGGGCAGTGACCGCCGTTTTTACGCGCTTAATGATGTGGTGATCAGCCGCGAAGGTCTGACACGCATTCTGCGCATCGAAGTGGCGGTTTCGGGCGAAAAACTGACTGCGTTTCGCGGCGACGGCGTGATTATCGCGACCCCGACGGGTTCAACGGCCTATTCTCTGTCAGCCGGCGGCGCGATCGTGCATCCGCGCATTGAGGCGCTGATGATCACAGCCATTTGCCCGCACGCCTCGGCTTTGCGATCCATCGCCGTAGCGGCGGACGAGAAAGTGGCGGTGCGCATTCGTACGGATCGCGCGGAAGATAAGGCGCTTTTGACCGTGGATGGTCAAGAAAATCTCGAGATCGACGATAGCTATAGCATCGAAATTACCCGCGCGGAGCACAGCATTCAGCTGCTTAAAAGTTCCAAGCGCAGTTACTTCGCAACGCTCAGGGAAAATTTTAAATTTCCGGAATGATTGCCGCCAATAGCGGCAATACATGACTGTCTCCGCCGCTGGGCGGAGGCCGAATGCTAATTTTTTTTGCAGGGGGGATGATGGCAAAAATTTTGATCATTGATGACGAAAAAGGCATCTGCGAAGAATTTCGCGATATTCTCGAGGAAGACGGACATGAGGTGGATGCCGTGACGAGCGGACAGGAAGGGCTTGATCAGGCCAAGCTGAAGCCCTATGACCTTATTTTTCTGGACGTGCTGATGCCGCGCATGGAAGGCCGCGAAGTTTTCGAAAAGCTCAAGACCTTCAGTGAGGTGCCGGTGGCGATCATGTCCGGCTATATTCCGCCCAACAAAGAGAAGGAAATTCTTTCGCTTGGGGCCGTGGCTTGTTTCAAAAAGCCGCTTGAACTCTCGAAAATCCGGGGCCTCATTACCACGATCGAAGCCAAGAAAAAAGTTTAAGGCGTTTTTGATTTTTCCCCTCCTATGATCCGAGTCCGCTTTGCCCCATCTCCGACCGGCTACCTCCATATCGGCGGCGTTCGTACCGCCCTTTTTAATTACCTTTATGCGCGCGCGCAGGGGGGGCAATTTCTTTTGCGAATCGAAGATACCGACCGCGAGCGCTCCACGCCGGAATTTGAACGCAACATTCTGGAGTCTATGGCATGGCTTGGCCTGGAGAGCGATGAAGCGCTGGTTTACCAGAGCCGCCGGCTTGATCGTTATAAGGAAGTTGCCCGCGAGCTTCTCGAAAAAAAACTTGCGGTCGAAGAGGAACGCGAAGGCAAAATCGCGGTGCGCTTTTTGATGCCCAAAAAACAGGCGGTTTTCCATGATTTGGTTCATGGCGAAACCTCGTTTGATGCCTCGCTTTTTGATGATCTCGTGATTATGAAATCGGACGGCTATCCGACTTATCAGCTGGCCTGTGTCGTGGATGATCACGACATGCAGATTTCGCATGTGATCCGCGGCGATGACCATATCTCCAATACTCCCCGGCAAATATTATTGTTCGAAGCGCTGGGCTGGAAACCGCCCAAGTATGCCCATCTGCCGCTGATTCTGGGCGGGGATGGCACGCCGCTTTCCAAACGTCACGGGGCTGTGGCGTTATCGCATTATCGTGAGGAAGGTTATCTGCCGGAGGCCCTGCTGAATTACCTGGCGCTTCTGGGATGGGGGCCGGAGGGCAATCAGGAAGTTTTTACTCTCGCTGAAATGACGCAGAAATTTTCGCTCAAGCGCATCACGAAATCCAACGCGCGTTTTGATTTGGCCAAACTCGAATGGATGAATTCCCAGCATATTAAAAAACTTTCGCCGGAAGATTATTGCGGCAAACTGGCGCAGGCGTTGCCGGCCGAAGCCGCTTCGAGGGCGCCCGAAAAATGGCGCGCGTTAGCGCTGCTTTTTCAAACACGCATTAAAACCCTGCGCGGGCTGCGCCACGAAGCTTTGTATTGTTTTGAAGAACCGCTTTATGACGCGGCCAAATTACAGGAGTGTTTGGGCAAGACAGGTTTGGAAGGCAGCGGGATGCGTGGGGAATTGGCGCGACATTTAGAAGCGTGGGGTGCGGAAGCTGGCAGGCGGGATACATTCGAAGACTCTGCGGCGTTGGAACAAATGACGCGTGATTTGGCCGGAAGCCGCGGCGTGCATGCCAAGACTTTTATTCATCCCCTGCGGTTTGCCTGGACCGGTGAACTGGTCAGCCCGGGGCTTTTTGAGTTGGCAGTGATTCTCGGCAAAGACGTTTGCCTGGAGCGTGCCCGTAAACTTGCGGATCGATTAAAAACAGCCTGAGGTGTGACCATGAGCGACTGCCTCTTTTGCAAAATCGTGGATAAAAAAATTCCGGCTAAAACAGTCTATGAAGACGCCGAGGTCATAGTCTTCGAAGATATTCAGCCGCAAGCTCCGGTGCATTGGCTTGCGATTCCCAAAGCTCATGTCGCATCGGTGGGGGATATGGCGGGGGACTTGCAGGCGGCGCTGCTCGGGAAATTGATCCTCATTACCAAGCAGGCCGCGCAGAACGCCGGCATCCGCGATTTCAGGCTTGTGATCAACAATGGGCCGCTGTCCGGGCAGTCGGTTTTCCATTTGCACGTGCATTTGCTTTCGGGGCGGGCCCTGAAGTGGCCGCCGGGCTGAGAGCCCTAAGACTCAAAAGCACGGCTTGTCGGCGGGCTTCTGTATCGGTATAATACCGACCTTCTCAATCTCGATTCATTCCAGATCGTTCAGATTGTTTCGTTGGGGGATTGTGTAACGGTAGCACGGGTGCCTTCCTCCTGCGGCGGACAGGCTGGAGCACTTAGTCTTGGTTCTGCGCCTACGGCGCATCCGCCGGAGGCGGAGAATCCTTTCTGTTTTAGTATGAGTTATTACGTTTACGTGCTTAGAAGCGAAAGTTATCAGACGCGGTATGTGGGTTGTGCTTCCGATGTTCAGGCTCGCTTAAATGAGCACAATGAAGGGCGTTGCAGGTACACGAGCGGGCGGCGGCCTTGGCGACTTGTTTACCATGAAAAGTGGTCAACTCTTTCTGAGGCGCGAACTCGAGAGAAGAAATTGAAATCTGGCCAAGGTCGGGAAGAATTAGATAAACTGTTGCTGTAGTTTCGTTGGGGGATTGTGTAACGGTAGCACGGGTGCCTCTGGAGCACTTAGTCTTGGTTCGAATCCAGGTCCCCCAGATTTGTTCGTAGGTAAAAATCAGAGAGGGGTTGGTTCTGCGCCTACGGCGCATCCGCCGGAGGCGGAGAATCCAGGTCCCCCAGATTTGTTCGTAGGTAAAAATCAGAGAGGGGTTGGTTCTGCGCCTGCGGCGCATCCGCCGGAGGCGGAGAATCCAGGTCCCCCAGTTTTATTTAAAAAAAGCCCTGAATCCGTATTGGATTCAGGGCTTTTTTTATGCGGCCACGTTTCAAAGAGTTATGGCAAACTTCAAGCGGCTTTGGTGCTTCTGAGCAACAAGACAACGCCGGCGGCCAGTGCGAGGGCTCCCGCAATCGGGGGGATCGGGATACTTTTGGTTTTTTCAGTAGTGACTTGCAACGAACCTAAATCCACAGCTTTTTCCCGTGTTTTATAAGTGATGCCCTGGTAACTAAAGGCGGCGATGCCGAGTCCGATCAGCAGGATTGCGAACATTGTATTTTGTTTCATGGCGAAGCCCTCTGTTTTTAATCGCGCTTAGAGAATTTTTTTTCCCTGTATAAAATTAACCAAAACCATCACAACAGCAATGACAATGAGGATATGAATGAACCCTCCCAGAGTGTAACTGCTTACGAGGCCAAGAACCCAAAGAACTAGCAAGACGACGGCAATGTTATATAGCATCAGAGGCTCCTCGATGACTTCGGGCACTGCCGGCAGGAAGCAGTGTCAATGTCCCTGCCGGCAAACCTGTGTCTGTTGATTAGCTGACTTTAACCGACATGTTATTGACGGTGCTTCTTACGCCCCAGATATCCGTCACAAGTTTTGTGACCAGATCCATCTCTGCGTTGTTTTTGACCTGGCCGCCCAACGTAACCACACCCTCTTTTGTCGAAACGGAAGTCTTGAGTGCGCTGGTCGAACGGTGTGACATCAGTGCCAGCTTGACCTGGGCCGTGATGGAGGCGTCATCAATTTTTTCTCCCAGGGTCTGCTCCGGCTCTTTTTCGTTTGCCGCCACAGTCATTTCATTCCTTACGCCTTCGATGCCTTCGATGTCTTTAACATATTCAGTGACTAATTCCTTTTGAGCCTCGCTGGCGGCTTCACCGCGCAAAGTCACAATGCCTTCTTCCACGTAGACCTCAGTGTTTGTGAAGCTTACATTGCGGCGGAGGGCAAGCATGGTTTTTACTTTCATGGCGATCCACTCGTTGGATTGGTCAGCGGGATGTTCCCCTTTAAGCTCCACGCGGTTGTCCACGCTTGTGACGCCCGGCAGATTTGCCACGGTTTCCTGGGCCAAGCCTTTATGGGAATCGTGATCGACCGTTCCAGACAGCGTGACAGCGCCGTCTTTGGCTGCGACTTTAACGGCGTCGTTTCTCAGATGAGTTTTGAACACATAGGACTCCTGCGCGGATGATTCGATTCGCTCATCCGTTTCCGAAGCCTGTAAGGTCGTGCCGGCGACAAGGACAGCCATTGCAGTGATCGCGAGAATTCTCTGATAATTTGTCTTCATAAAATGTGCCTTTTCTTTTTTTCGTTTATTTTCTACAAATAGCCGCTTAAACCTTCATGTTATTGATCACACCCTGAACGCCATAAATATTGTTCACGAGTTTTGTGGCCAGATCGATTTCCGCGGTGTTTTTAGCCTCACCGCCCAAGGTCACGATCCCATCCTTGGTTGCGACCGACGTTTTGAGCGCGCTTGTGGAGCGATGAGTCAATAACGCCATCATGACTTGAGCCGTTACGGAAGCGTCATCGATTTTCTCCTGCCGCGTCCGCACCGGTTGACCGGCCGTCTTAACTACGGTCAGCTCGTTTCGTACGCCCTTGATGCCTTCAACGTCTCTGGCGTATTCAGCGGTGCGTTCCAGCTGGCTCTGGTTATTGACTTCACCGCGCAAGAGGGCAACACCGTGATTGACGTCAACCTGTACCTTGCTGTCGCCCAAATCGCGCTCAAACGCAATGGCGAGCATGACTTTCATGGCGAGGAACTCATCGGAGTTCACGCCGGGGCTCCGGCCTTTAAATTCAAGCCGATTGTCTACGCGTTTGACGCCCGGCAGATTGGCGACGATGTCCTGGGCTAACTGCTTGTGGGATTCGTGTTTAACGGTTCCCGACAAGGTGACAACGCCATCCTTGGACTGGGTTTTAATCGAGTCTGCTTTAAGGAAAGTTTTGAACACGTAGGAATTCCTGGCGGCGAACTCGATCCGGTCATCTGTTTTGGAGGCGTGGAGGGGTGTGCTTGCGGCAAGAAAAACGACTGCGGTTACCACAAGAATTTTTTGATAGTTTCTTTTCATCGGAACACATCCTTTTTTGGGCATTGCTTTGTGGAGCTTAAGTGCTCATGATTTTTTTACCGGCTTTACGGTTTTTAACGGGGCCTTTTCCGCCGGCTGTCTTTGCGGCTCGTTTTTTAGCTGCGGTCATTCGACCGCCTCTGCTCTTCTTTGCCATTTGAAATCACCCCCTTCATTGGAATTGGGGCTATACTAGCCAAAGCCATTGACCTCTTCTATGGGGTGAAACCCGCCGTGAAACAGGATATGGACGGGGTAGGGTAGTACCCCATAGATGCACAGGGGGCATCGTGGGATAGTGAGTTTGGCGAAAATAAGCATAAATCTTAAAGGACGATGATTTGTGAAAGGAATTATGACCATAAAATCAACGGGTCAGGCGCAGCGTTACGAGAGATTGCTGCGGAAGCTGAGGCAGGAGATCCTTAAGCGTAAAGTCGTGGAGAAGAGACTCATCACAAGTGAGCACCACCACCGCCGCTTATTAGAGGAAGCCCGTAATATGCAGGAGCATTTGCGGCATCTGTCGCGTCAGATTATTTTGGTGCAGGAAGAGGAGCGTAAAGAAATCAGCCGTGAACTTCACGATGAAATTGCCCAGACCTTGTCAGGGATCAATGTGCACATGGCGGCATTGAAAATAGAGGATGACGCCAATACTAAAAATCTCCAGAAAAAAATCACGACCACTCAGCGGCTGGTGGAAAAGTCGGTGAGGATTGTCCACCAGTTTGCCCGCGATTTGCGGCCGGCGATTCTGGATGACCTGGGGCTTATTCCCGCGCTCACGTCTTACATGAAGGGTTTTACAAAACGCACAAGGATACAGATTGATTTTAAAGCGTCTCTGGGCGTGGAAAAATTAAACTTCATCAAGCGAACCATGTTTTATCGCGTTGTCCAGGCGGCCCTTACAAATGTGGCCCAACACGCCCAGGCAAGCCGCGTGAAGGTGACGCTCAAGAAAATACCCAACGCCATCTATTTGCAAATTGCGGACAACGGAAAATCTTTTCAGGTCGAACACGTGCTTTATGCTAAAAAAAACAAACGATTAGGGTTGCTGGGCATGCGTGAACGCGTGGAGATGGTGGGAGGCCGGTTTACGGTTGAATCGGTGAAAGGGACGGGCACCACCATCGGGGCAGAGGTGCCGGTCTCATGAAAAATGGCGAACATCCTCCGATTACCGTTTTGCTGGTAGACGACCATGCCGTGGTTCGTGAGGGATTGAGACTGGTATTGGGTGGAGAAAAGGATATTCAGGTTCTCGCGGAGGCTCGCAATGGCCGCGAAGCCGTTGAGCTTGTCGGGAAGCTCCGGCCTGATGTGGTCGTGATGGACATTGCCATGCCTCTCCTGAATGGATTTGAAGCCACCCGGCAAATCCTAAAAACTTTCCCCGCCGCGAAGATTCTGATTCTTTCGGCCCACAGCGACGATGAGTACATCGATCAAATGATTGCAATCGGCGCGGCAGGCTATGTGATCAAGCAAAGCTCTGCGCAGACTTTGTCCACGGCGATACGGGCAGTCACGAAAGGAAAGGGTTTTTTTAGCCCGGATATTGCCAAACGCTTTGAGAAGAAGCATGAGAAAACCATGGGCCGGAATGGAGTGCTCAAGAATAAAAATGTTCATTTGAGTCCGCGCGAGGCGGAGGTTCTGCAATTAATTGCCGAAGGCAAGGCCAATAAATCCATCGCTTCAGAACTTGAGATCAGCATTAAAACGGTTGAAAAGCATCGCCAGCATCTCATGGAGAAACTTAATATCCACGACACCGCAGGACTTACCCGCTACGCCATTTCCGCAGGAATTATTGAAAGCAGCGTTCAATTAACCATTCGCTAGTCCCGTTCCCGAGGCCGCCGGCGGTGGGGTAACCACCCCATAGCCTTCTTCCGATTTTTAACTCAAGATAGCGCTGATCCCAACCACGGAAAAATTCGATGAATATTTTGATGATGACTAATACCTATCTGCCCATGGTGGGCGGGCTGGAACGCTCGATTGAGGCGTTTACGAAAGAATACCGTAAACGCGGCCATCGGGTCGTGATTGTCGCGCCGGAATATGAGGACAGTCCTCAGAAAGAACTGGATGTGATCCGAATGCCCGCGCTTAAAAATTTTTACGGATCAAAATTCTCAGTTAAGCTTCCGATCGCAGGGTTTTTTCTTGAAGCACTGGGGGATTTCAAACCTGACATGATTCATGCCCACCACCCCTTTCTTATGGGGGATACGGCGCTTCGGCTTGCCTATGCGCATAAGATCCCCCTGGTTTTTACCCACCATTCCCTTTATGAGGAAAACGTAGGTGAATCGGAAACGGTGCAAAAATTTGCGGCAGAGCTGGCTACCGGATATGCCAATTGCTGCGACCATGTGATTGCGCCCAGTGAGAGCATTGCGCAAATGCTCAAGGCGCGTGGTGTGAACACTCAAATCACGGCGATCTCAACGGGGCTGGATCTGAAACAGTACAGGAGCACCTCCGGAAATTTCAGAGAAGAACTAAAAATTTCTAAAGGCGCATTTGTGGTCGGTTATGTGGGAAGGCTGTCTCCGGAAAAAAATCTTCCTTTTCTTGCCCGGGCCGTTGCCCTTTTTCTAAAAAAGGAAAAGAGCGCGCTCTTCTTGGTGGTCGGAAGCGGGCCCTCAGAAGCAGAGCTTTTAAACTGTTTTAAGGAGCTGCAAATCGAAGACCAACTGTGCTTTGCCGGGGCCATGAAGGGAAAAAAATTAATCCAAGCTTTCCAGGCACTTGATGTATTCGCTTTCTCCTCGCATAGCGAGACCCAGGGGATGGTGCTGAATGAAGCTATGGCCGCCGGGACTCCGGTGGTGGGCCTTGATGCGCCGGGTGTGAGAGATATTGTCAAAGACAAAGTCAACGGCCGGCTTGTGCCGGGTGAAGACGAACGGGAATTTTCAAAGGCGCTTGGCTGGGTGTATGAGCGTTCTCCCGCGGAAAGAAGAAAATTAATCGCGGAAGCAAAAAAAACCGCCAAATTATTTTCCATGCCGCGTTGTGCTGACAAAGCTCTCCGGCTCTATGAAAGCCTGCAGCCTGCGGCGGGCTTTGAAAGGAGCGCCAAGGAGGAAAATTGGTTCCCATTTATGCAGCGCGCCGAAGCGGAATGGGATCTCCTTTGCAATTTCACGAACGCGACGATGGGCGCTCTGATGCCAGGCGATGAAAATTCGTTAGAATCAGTTGCTTTAAGCTGTGGTAAGGCGGAGTCATGATCTCGAAGATAGGATTCAAAATACGCAAATTGAGGAACTGGTTCAATCGTTCCTATTGGGCAGTCCGTCTGTTCGGGTTATCAAAATCAGAGGGTCCTGTTGAGGCGGCGGGATTAATCCTGATCCAGATTGACGGGCTTTCATTTAAACAGTATCAGCGGGGGCTGCGCCAAGGGAATCTGCCGTTCCTTCGTACGCTCCGAGCAAAGCATGCGTACAAAGATTATGTCCATTATTCCGGCATGCCGTCCAATACGCCTGCGGTGCAGGGCGAGCTTTTTTATGGCGTCAAAGGTTGTGTGCCTGCCTTTCATTTTGTAGACCGGCAGAGCGGGGAAAAATTTTTGATGTTTGACCCGAAATGCGCGCTTGAGGTTGAAACGCGCATCAGTAAAGATGCCGATGCGCTCCTTGCGGGCGGCAGCTCCTACTCCAATATTTTTACGGGCGGGGCCGCGGAATCTCATTACTGCGCGGCCGGCGGTGGTTACAGCCGGCTTTTTAAGATTTTTAATCCGCTGACGTGGCTGCTCATTTTTATTTTTCACCTTAATATTTTTATTCGCACGGCGCTTCTGCTTCTCCTTGAAATTGTCATCGGGGCCTATGAGTTTTTGCGCGCCGCGCTTAAAGGCAAAAAAATTGTCATGGAATTCGAATATATTTTAGCGCGAGCCGTCATTTGCGTGCTGTTAAGAGAACTTGTGGTCATGGGAGCGAAAATTGATATTGCCCGCGGGCTTCCTATTATTCATTTGAACCTTGTGGGGTATGACGAGCAATCGCATTGGAGAGGGCCGTCCTCGAAATTTGCGCATTGGTCACTCCGGGGGATTGATGATGCGGCCCGCCGTGTTTGGAAAGAGGCCAGGTTTGCGGAGCGCCGGGATTATGCTGTCTGGCTTTATTCGGATCACGGGCAGGAAGACGCCATTCCTTATGCTGTGGAAAATGGGAAATCCGTTGAGGAGGCGCTCTCAAAAATTTTCGGGGAACTCGAGGATTCAAAGATTTTACAAAGGAAGGTTCGTTTTTCTCATGATGAGCGCGTTGAGCATGCAAGCTCAAAAGTGATCGCGATCGGCATGGGGCCGATCGTCCACATTTATCCTGCCGCAGGATTAAGCGTTGAGGAAAAGGAGCGTGTGATTTTTGAAATGCTGCATACGGCAAAAATACCTGTGGTTTTGATTCCGAAAGAAGCGGGGCGCGTGGAGGCGCGGACGGAAACAGGAACATTCATGCTGCCCGCACAAGCCAGTGAAATATTAGGTGAAAATCATCCTTTTCTACGCGAAGCCGCCCGTGACCTTGTTGCGTTATGTCATCACCCGAGCGCGGGAGAAATTATTATCTCAGGCTGGTGTCAGGGCAAGAAGCTCATCACCTTTGCCGCGGAGGGGGGCTGCCATGCCGGCTACGGGCCGGAAGAAACGAGCGGGTTTGCACTCCTCTCTCAGGATGCGCCGTTGAATTTATCAGAGATGCATGGCCGTGACTATTTGCGGCCGCTGGATATTCGTGAAGCGGCATTCCGGCATCTGAAAGGGACCTCAGGGGTTAAAGCAGGAGTACTCAACGATGCTCGCCTATGAAAGCGTGGGGCAGGGGGTTCCGCTGGTATTGATTCATGCATTTCCGCTTTCTTCCCGCATGTGGAAGCCGCACATACAAACTTTGGCACATAAGGGAAAGGTTATTGTTTTGGATCTGCCCGGATTTGGCCGGTCGCCGCGCGACGTTAAACCTTCCATTGCGAAAATGGCGCAAGGAATCGCGCGATTGCTGGACTCTATCAATGTGAAAGGGCCCGCAATGATCGCCGGTCTTTCCATGGGCGGCTATGTGGCGTTCGAATTTTTCCGGCAATTTCCCGGCCGGGTCAAGGCGCTGGGTCTGTTTTCAACCCGGGCGGATGCCGATACGCCGGAAACTCGTGAAAAAAGACTGAAAACAGCCGAGAAGATTCGCTTGGAGGGCCTTGAGTCGTTTGCAAAAACTATCTTGCCTAAGCTGGTAGGGAAGACGACCTTGGAATCTCATTCGCCGCTTCTCGGTGAAATCGGGGCAATGATTTCCTCGAACACCCGCGAAGGCGTTGAAGATGCGCTTTTGGCGATGGCCGGCCGCCGCGATTCCACCGACCTCCTCGGTTTGATCAAGTGCCCCACGCTCATTATTGCCGGAGAAGAAGATCAGCTGATTCCGGTTTCGGAAGCGGAAGCGATGCATGCGCAGATTCGGGGTTCTCAGCTGCATCTTCTTCCAAGCGCCGGGCATCTTGTGAATCTTGAGCAGCCGGCGGCTTTTCAAAACGTCGTTGAAAAATTTTTGATTCAAAAATTGTAAGGTGCCTTTATGATTAAAAAATGACTCGAGTTTATTCGGATTGATCTATGGCGTTTCCGCAGGCCGCTCTGAATGCTTTTGATACGGCTCTCCAAAATCACCCCCCCAAATACACTCTTAAAAGATTTGGGCGTGCGGCCTGAACTTCCAAACTACCCCCGGACGGTTTGCTGACGGCACTTGTTGGGGGTAATACCCCATAGTACTCGCAGCGGGCTTTGCATAGGATGGACACAAGAAAACAAAGGGAGAAAATATGAAAAAAATGATGCTGGGATTTTGTAGCTTGGTAATGATTTTTAGCTTGTCGGCCTGCAGCGGCGCGCTTTGGACGGGTTTGGGCGGCGGAACGCTCGCGACCGGAGCGGGTTATGAAGTGAACGCGAAAGTGAAAATGGATCAGCTTAAAAAGGATCGTGATGCCGGCAAAATCAGCCAGTCGGAATACGACATCCGTGCGGATCAAATTAAAAAAATGGCTCTCACACAGTAATTCCCGAAAGGAAAACCATGAAAATATTTCTAGGACTTGTCGTTTTTATCTGCGCTTTGAGCGTGCTGGCCGGGTGCCACAGCGGAACTACGCGCGGCATTGGCTCTGATATCTCAAAACTTGGAGACAATATGCAGAAATAAATGCCCGCCATGCATGGGTGAGCGCGGAGGCCTTCGCAGGGTGTGAAATGCAGACTGCGGGGAGAACATAGGGGAACGGCTGTGGAAGGAAAAAATATTTTTTTGACCGGCGCAACCGGATTTTTAGGAACGGTGCTTTTGCGCGACCTGCTTCTTAAGGGACATACCGTAACGGCGCTGGTGCGTGCTCAACCGGGGGTAAGTCCACGGGACCGCTTGAAGGCTCGATTGTTTGATTACGATCCTGAGTTTTTGTGGGAATCCGTCACGGAGCAGAATTTGGTGATTGTTGAGGGAGATACGACCCAAAGGTTTTTTGGATGGAGTCCGGATCAGTATGACCTGCAGGCCGCTTCAACTGGGACGGTGATCCACAACGCGGCCTGCACCGCGCTTGAAACGGATTGGGAAACCCTGGAAACCACGAACATCGGCGGGACGCGCGAAGCGATTGAGTTTGCTTCACGCACGCGTGAGAAATCAATGGTTTTCGTGAGCTCCGCTTATGTGGCCGGTGAACGCACAGGCATTGTTTGCGAGGACGAGCTCTTGCTGACCGAAGGGTTCCGCAACGGGTATGAGCGCAGCAAAGCGATTGCCGAAAGCGAAGTCCGGGATGCCGCTGCGACAGGACGCATCCGGTTTTTAATTGTCCGGCCCAGCATTATTGTGGGGGATTCCAAGAGCGGGTACATGTGCCCTAATCATCATTTTTTCGATCTGATTTTTCGCCTGCTGATGATCCGGCGGATGATCCGGAACAAGACGGAGGACGGCCGCTTTCGTATTCCCGGAGATCCCAACGCGACAAAAAACTTTGTTCCCGTGGATCATGTCGCTCATCTCATTTCGCTTTTGCTGGAAACGGATGCGGCCTGGGGGAAGGCGTTCCATTTGACTGACCCTGCGCCGATCCGGCTTGAAATGCTTAATCTGTATGTCCGGATGGCTCTGGATTGGCCGGATCTTTCCTGGTGTCCCAAGGTGGAGATCAAGGAACTTTCTCCGCTCGAAAAACGGTTCTTCCGCTCCATTCAAATTTATGAAAAGTATTTTTGGCAGGAAGCCTTTTTTGACCAGACCCAGCTGAAATCAGTACTGCAAGCCCGTCTGCCGATTCCTGATCTGATGTCTCAAGGCAGAATCAATCAGATGGTGAAGTTCATTCAAGTGAAATATGCGCGCCGGGATCTGGCTCGAAAAAAGAGAGCGGCTCAAAAAACAGGAGCTCTTTTATGATTCAAGCTCAAACAGCGCCTTTTACTTTACCCGCGCTTCCTTACAGTCTGGATGCTTTGGCGCCTTATATATCCGCCCAAACTCTCGAGTGCCACTATGGACATCACCATCAGGGGTATGTGACTAAACTGAATGAGCTTGTCGCCCAAAGGGGGCCAGAAACCATCCGGAGAGTTGGGGAAGGAGCTGGCCAACCGTTTTGGCAGCACGGAAAGTTTTATTATGGAATTTGCCCAAGCGGGAACCGCACAATTCGGAAGCGGCTGGGTGTGGCTTGTGAAAGAAGGCGGCGT
>Ga0209211_10006602_pt1 | contig 16706 bp, 17 predicted proteins | sample RifGroA2_FD_183992 | JGI IMG/M metagenome (GOLD analysis project Ga0209211, IMG submission 183992) | Groundwater microbial communities from Rifle, Colorado, USA - Groundwater A2 (SPAdes) (version 2) | ecosystem: Environmental > Aquatic > Deep subsurface > Groundwater | place: Rifle, Colorado... | reverse complement strand
GCGGCAATAGGCGCAGGCATCCCGATATATGAAGCGGTGGGGCATATGGTGGTGGATATCGGAGGCGGGACTACTGACGTTGCCGTGATATCGCTCGGTGGAATAGTGGCGTCAACATCGGTAAAATGCGCCGGCAACAGAATTGACTACGCCATAGCCGACTACATAAAAAAGACTTTCAATCTGGCTGTCGGCGACCAGACTGCCGAAAACATAAAAATAAATATTGGTTCGGCTGTGCCTCTTGAAGAAGAGCTCACAATGCTCGTGAAAGGACGCGACTTTCTTTCCGGACTTCCAAGATCAACCGAAATAAAAACCAATGAAATAGTCAAAGCCATAGGCAAAGAATTACGGGAAATGATCAAGGCGATTAAAGATGTCCTGCAAGAAACTCCGCCTGAGCTTGCCGCTGATATAATTGACCAAGGTATAATAATGACCGGCGGCTCATCGCAATTAAGGAATTTACCGGAGCTCGTTTTCAGAAGAACGGGGGTCAAAGCAATTCTCGCCGAAAATCCTCTGTACTGCGTCGCCAAAGGGACAGGTATCGCTCTGGAACATTTGGATACTTACAAGAGAAGCATTATCGCGAAGAGATAATCGTTTCGTCGCTAATGTTCTTGACTTTTTGAGACAATTAGTTAATTCTAATTCTAGAAAGTCAAAAAGTTCGTCAATTTTAGTTTTCGAAAATTTTTTTAGAAGGAGGGTGAAAGATGAAGACAAGGCTCATATCTATTGTTGCGGGTATTGTGCTATTTATTGCGTTTGTTGTTTGGTTGAATGCGAAGCTGAAGCCGATCAAGACAGAACGTATCTGGGGAACAGTGGTTAGCGTCAATGGCAATTATAGCCAAAACAAGGATCCGCTTGATTGTCATTTGATAACAAAATTTGAAAATGAAAACAGGACGATCGCTGCAAGCTACAGGGTCTCTTATGATTCTTATGGACCTACTAACAATTATGAATACAATAAATGTTGGAGGAGTTTATTGCTGAAATCAGGGGATCCTGTGTCAGCGATAAAGAGTACTTGGGCAGACGACGACATAACTTACGAATTAGACCCTTAGATTAGCTTTGCCGGATATTTATAAAAAGGGAGATCAGTGTTTGGTCTTCCTTTTTTCTTTTTAAATTTATAAATCAACTTGGAAGCTTCGCTTCCAAGTTGATTTTAATCGCTTCTACAAACAAAAACAGGGGGAATTCTTTTCTGGCTTTGTCTTCCGCTATGGCGCGCGGACCGGGCTGGCTTTTTTTATCAGAAATCCACTCTTCCAATCCGCTCACGCAAAAACCGTTTTTCTTCAGCGTTTTAAAATAGATTTGAAGCGGGCGGTGAAATGATATTGTCTGTTCGCTGTTGTCTTTGCTCGGACTCATCTCAATTTTTGATTTTGATTCAGATATATATTCGTCCATTCTTCTGTATTGGATTTTGTTTTTTTCGTCAAACCCCCAACTGCTATTTTTAGGGATTCTAAAAGCCGGATGATTCATAGCCAAGAAAAGTTTTCCATCGGTTTTTAGGACGCGACCGCATTCGCTAAAAACAGTAGAAATATTTTCAATGTTTTGGACTGCCAAAATAATCGCTATTTTATCAATGCTTTTATCTTCAATGAGAGTCAGATGGTCAGCTGAGGAAACAAAATACTTAATTTCTTTAGGCGAATTTTTTTCGGCGATTTTAATAAGTTCTGGCGATATATCTGTTCCAAAAACTTTCGCCCCATTTTTAAAAAATTCTCGCGAGAAAAAACCAGTGCCACAGGCCAAATCCAGAATAATTTCGCCTTTCTTTATATCCAACAGTCTCAATATATTAGGCAAAATAACATTTTTCTGATAAGTGTCGTCTTTCTCTTCTAGCATTTCATCATACCAACTGGCGACATTCCCCCATGAAGTCCCCGTCTTTTTTGGAATTTTTTTCATATTTCTTACAATTTTAACTATATCCTTTGAATTACGAAACCCTCGTTTTCCGTCTTTGCGAGTCGGTATTCCGACGCGGCAATCCAGAGTTTACCGCGCATAATCATGGATTGCCACCGGAGTTTATCCCGAATCTTGCTTCGGGACGAGAATGGCGAGGTAAGAATATATACAGTTTTGTAGTTTAAACTATATCATAAATTTTAAGGACACGGTTTAAGGAAAGTTGTTTTTTTGCCGGATTGTGGTATTTTTATAAAAATTTAATTTAATTAAAAAGTTCTTTAAAAGGAGGCTGGATATGATGAAAAAAGCCACGTGGTTTATTTTTTCTTTTATTCTGAACATGATGGAATTATTTGTATGGATTTTTTTGTTTAGATTTGTTGTTTATTTGAATGTTAAATTTTTCTTAAGAGAGAAAGGAGAAAATAATGGAAAATCGGAAAAGAATCTTAGTCGTCAGTAATGAATTTTTTTATGCGTGGATGATTCTCTTGTCAATAAATGATCTTATTAACAAGACAATTGAAATTGTAAACCCCGGACTTCCAAGAACAGTTAAAACAGTAAAAAAAGCTTTAGGTTTGATTAAAAAACATAAGCCAGATGTAATTTTACTTGATCTTTTTTTATCAGGAACTCCCATGGATAGAATACTGGGAAAAACAAAACTTGAAGACGGGGAAGGAATCAAGGTTGCGGAGGAAATAAACTTTTTTTATGTTGGGGAAATCAAACCAAAAGTAGTTTCAATAAGCTCAAGGTCAAAAAAAGAGCTTGAATTATTGTATGGCGACAGGGTTACACATTACTGCGAGGGTGATATGCTGAAATTAATACAGTGTTTGAAAGAGGAGTGTCTTTGTTGAAAGTATGGATACCCATAGATTTGCGTCGCGCAAATCTATGGGTATTTTGTTTTCTAGTTTTTGTGATAAAGTTTAAGTAATGGAAAGAATTTACATTAGAGAAATAAAAAACAAAGTAGGCGAGGAAGTCAAACTGGCCGGGTGGGTGGATGTCCGCCGCGATCACGGCAAGCTTATTTTCATTGACTTGCGGGATATGTCCGGCAAAGTGCAGATGGTGGCTTTGCCTAATCATAAAGAAGCGCACGAAATTGCCGGCAAGCTCCGTTCGGAATGGGTGGTGGAAATTATCGGCAAAGTCAACAAAAGGCCGGAAAAAATGGTGAACAAAAACGAGGAGTTGGGCGAGGTGGAGGTGGAGATAACGGAAGTGAAAATTCTTAGCGAAGCTGAAATTCCGTTTGAAAAAGACGCTGTGACAAATCTTGACACGCACTTAGACAATCTTCCGCTTACTCTTAGAACAGAAAAATCTAAAGCTGTTTTTAAAGTCCAAGCGGAAATAACAAAAGCTTTCAGAGATTTTTTAAATCAAGAAAATTTTACGGAATTTCAAGCGCCGAAATTGATAGGGGAAGACGCAGAAGGTGGCGCAAATTCGTTTGATGTCACTTACTTCAAACATATTGCTCATTTGGCGCAAAGCCCTCAATTATACAAGCAAATTATGGTGGGCGTTTTTGAGAGAGTGTTTGCCGTGGGTAATGTTTACAGAGCGGAAAAACATAGTACTACCAGACATTTGAACGAATACACCAGCCTGGACATGGAGATGGGATTCATCCAAGACCACACGGATATAATGAAGATGGAAAATCGCCTTCTTAAATTCATAATGGACGCGCTCAAAGAAACTTGTGAAAAAGAATTTGAATTGCTTAAGGCGAATATACCGGAAGTGCCGGAAAACATACCGACGATGAAATTAAGAGAAGCGCAGGGGATTATAAAAAAAGAAACAGGGGAAGATTGTACAAAAGAACCCGACTTTGAACCGCAACACGAGAGGTGGCTATGCGAATACGCCCAAAAACAATTCGGGTCCGATTTTATTTTCATAACCCATTTTCCAATGGCGAAAAGACCTTTTTATACCCACGAAGACGAAAATGACATAGGCTACGCCAAGGGTTTTGATTTGCTTTTCCGAGGCGTGGAGATAACCACCGGCGCCCAGCGTATCCACAAATACGCCGAGCTTGTGGAAGCTCTTAAGAAAAAAGGACTTAATCCCGATAAATTCAGCTTTTATCTGCAAGCCTTCAAAAACGGTATGCCTCCTCACGGCGGATTCGGTATGGGCTTGGAACGGCTCACTGCCAAACTTCTCGGCTTGGAGAATGTCAAAGAAGCGACTCTTTTTCCAAGAGACTTGAACAGAATAGATACACTTTTGTCTACTGAAAAAACTCAATAAATAAGCCCTAAATCGGCAAAATCATTGACTTTTTGTAAAATTCCTGTATGGTGTAAATAGTATTTTGAACATTTTAAATCTTTCGCCAAAAGCGACCGACATCTGACGGGATTCAGAAAAAAAGAAAGGGAAAAAATGGAGAAAACAAAGATAACACCGGAAACTGCGTATGAAGAAGCCAAGGAAAGATTTTTAAAAGACTTCTCACATATTAGTGCCAGAATGTCATTGGATGCAGAAAAAGAGGCCACTGAAGGATGCTTGATCAGAAATTTCAGAGCGTTTCTTGAGAAAAAGCTAATGAGTAAATCGCACGACAGAGATAAAATATATTCAAAAGGATACACAGAGATAGAAAATTTTTATATTGAACTCATCCACTTCTTAGAACATGAAATGATTATATCTTATATTAATCAGTTTTTTAAAACCGAAGAAATCAATTGCAACGGTGACGGAATTGAGGTGTTTTTAAAAACTGGCACCTTAATAGTGATAAGTAATTATCCGAACAAATTGCTTTTCACCGCGTCCAAGTTAATCTAACTTTTACTGCATTTTTTGATTTTAATTTGAAAAGAGTAAGCTGTGTGAAATACAGCTTACTCTTTTTTATGTTATAATCTTTTTATGCCTCAAATTTTGACGATAATTTTGGTTTTTTAATAATGAAAAAAGAGAATTTTAAAAAAGGGGAAATAATAATTTACAAGACTTCAAAAAATGAGGTTGATTTAAAAGTGCGTTTTGAGAATGAGACGGTGTGGCTTGATGCTCATCAAATAAGCAATTTATTTGATGTAGAAGAATGAATATTTATAATTTGGATATGATTATTTCCGTCGGCTACAGAGTGAATTCAAAAAGAGCAACGCAATTCCGTGTTTGGGCGACAAAAACTTTAAAAGACCATTTGATTAAAGGTTATACGGTGAATGAAAAACGGCTTTTAGAAGCGCGGGAAAAATTTCAAGAATTGCAAACTGCCATCTCGTTTTTGCAGGAAAAATCAAAAAAGGAATTATTGAGCGGGCAAGCGGGGGAAATTTTAAACTTGCTTTCCGATTACTCCAAGACACTGACTATTCTTGAACAATACGATAAAGGACAGATCAAAGAATCAAAAGGCGAGAAAACAAAATTTGTTCTGGAATACGGTAATTGCTTGAAAATAATAGCCGAATTAAGAAGAGAATTAGTTGTGAAAAAAGAAGCGGGAGATCTTTTCGGGCAGGAAAGGGGAGGCAGTTTTGAGGGTATTATTAAAGGACTTTACCAATCATTTGGCGGGAAAGAATTGTATTCATCAATAGAGGATAAAGCTTCGCATCTTCTCTATTTCACCATCAAAGACCATCCATTTTCTGACGGAAACAAACGCTCCGCCGCCTTTTTGTTCGTTTATTTCTTGGACAAAACAAATTTTCTTTTCAAAAAATCCGGCGAAAGAAAAATAAACGATAACGCCCTTGTGGCCTTGGCGCTTCTTGTCGCCGAAAGCGATCCGAAAGAAAAAGAAACAATGGTAAAAATTGTTAAGAATCTTTTGACGGAGTAAAAACTATGAACGCTTTATTCAAAATAAAAACTGATACATTTGAAGGGCCGCTTGATTTGCTTTTGAGTCTAATAGAGAAAAGGAAATTATTCATAAATGACATTTCTATTTCTAAAGTGGCGGATGATTATATCGCTTATATTAAAAATTTGAATAAATTTCCAATAGGGGAGAGCGCGAATTTTATTCTTATCGCTTCAACTTTACTGCTTATCAAATCAATATCTCTATTGCCGAATCTGCATCTTTCTGAAGAAGAAGAACACGATATCAAAGACCTTGAAGCCCGTCTCAAACTTTATCAAAGAATCAAGGAATTGAGTTTGGAAATTAAAAAAATTTTTGGCCACAATATAATATTTTCTCCTCTGGCGAGAAAAATAAATCCTGTGTTTTCGCCCGATGAAAGCATTACCACTCTGAACCTGCTCAATTCGGCGCGCGAGATCATCAGAAATATTCCAAAAAGCGAGAATCTCCCCAAAGCGGTCGTTAAAAAAATCATAAGTTTGGAAGAGGTGATAGAAAATCTTACAGAAAGAATAAAGACTGGCTTGAGTATGAATTTCAAGGATTTTGCGCAAATCGGAAAAGAAGATAAGATTAACATCATCGTGAGCTTTCTCGCGATGCTTGAGCTCGTGAAGCAGGGGGTGATTGAAGTGATGCAGGAAAACCAGTTTGATGATATTAAAATGCAAACGCAGGAAATGGCCACGCCGAAATATGCGTAGATATGTTAAATACCTTGAATTACGAAACTGTATATATTCTTACATCGTCATTTCTCGTCCCGAAGCAAGATTCGGGATAAACTCCGGTGGCAATCAATGATTATGCGCGGTAAACTCTGGATTGCCGCGTCGGAATACCGACTCGCAAAGACGGAAAATGAGGGCTTCGTCCGCCAACTGGCGGATTCAAAGAAGATTAAATAATTTTAATTTTTACAAAGATGGAACAAGATAAAACAACACTGCCTCTGGACGCTCAAATTGAGGGGATACTTTTCTGGAAAGGAGAGCCTGTGCGGGTTAAAAAACTGGCTCAAATTTTAAGCTCGACGGAAAATGATATTTTGGCGTCTCTTGAAATTCTAAAACAAAAGCTTGAAGGAAGAGGAATGATTCTTGTTTTTAAAGAAGACGAGGTTATGCTCGGGACGGCACCTCAAATGTCGGAGGTTATGGAAAATTTAACCAAAGAAGAATTTACGAAAGACTTGGGCAAGGCCGGATTGGAAACGATATCAATTATTCTTTATAAAGGACCGATTTCACGAGCTGAAATTGATTACATAAGAGGCGTGCAGTCCAATTTTATTTTGAGAAATCTTCTTGTGCGCGGACTTATAGAAAAAGTTACGAAACCGAACGACCAAAGAAGTTTTCTGTATAAGCCGTCATTTGAATTGCTGTCTTATCTCGGCCTTTCAAAGATAGAAGATACTCCAGAATACGAAGGGGTTAAAAAAGAATTTGAAAAAATAAACGAACAGGATTCCAAAGGCGATAAAATTGCTGAAAATCTTACAATTGCTGAAAATCCTCTTGACGATGACGCTCAAAACATAGAAAATACAGAGAATGGAAATAGAAACGAATCCGCCGACGCAAGAAACTAATAGCAATAGCCAGCATTCAAATTTAAGGACGCGTTTTATTGCGGCGTTGCTTTTTGCAATTCCGTTCGCTGTCCTTATGCTGACTTATCCCACAACAAATGAGCCTAGAAAGAATAACACGGGCGAAATCGCAAAAATTAAAGAGCCGTTTCCTGCCGTAGACATTATAGCCAAAGCCGCGTATGCATGGGACATTGAAAATCAAAAAGTTATTTACGCAAAAAACGAGAGTGAGCCATTGCCTCTGGCGTCGCTTGCAAAAGTGATGACGGCGCTCGTGGCTTGGGAAGGCAGAGGCGATTATGAGAAAATCAAAATTACTTCCGATTCCATAAGGCAAGAGGGAGACAGCGGACTTAAGAATGAAGAAAAATGGAGACTCAAGGACTTGATTGACTTCAGCTTGGTAACATCGTCAAACGACGGCATATACGCGGTCGCAAGCGCGATTGAAAGCGTTGGACACAGCTCGACTACAATAGAGACGGCAGGCGAGCAAGAAAACGAACCGAGTGCCGAATCGTCCCGCGAAAAATTCATAGACTTAATGAATAAGAAAGCGAAAGACATTTCGCTTAATCAGACATTTTATTTAAACGAAACCGGATTAGATTCGTCTGACAATGTGAGCGGTGGATACGGTTCGGCGGAAGATATGGCGAAATTATTCTCTCATATCATCAAAAACAATCCGGAGATTCTTGAAGCGACGGCTTATGATGAGATTGAATTAGTATCTCTTGACGAGATAGATCATAAAGCCAAGAATACCAATGAAATCACGGGAGAAATTCCCAGCTTAATCGCTTCCAAGACCGGGTATACGGAATTTTCAGGAGGAAACCTGATTGTGGCTTTTGATCTAGGATTGATGAGACCGATTGTTATATCAGTTCTCGGTTCAACTAGAGAAGGGAGGTTTGAGGATATGAAGAAGATCATTGAAGCGACTGTGGATTATTTGACTGACAGAAATGCTGAAAATTAAAATGAGTGATTGACTTTTGTGCTACGAGGAATAATCTTTAATGAGATATTAAAACTGAACTTTTTAAAGAAAGGAAAATAATGTATGAAAAAGCTAGGAGAATTGCTATATGATGTCCCGATTGCAGAGATTATAGGTTCTGATGAAATCCCAATCTCATCGATATGCATAGATTCCAGAAGATGCGAACAATCTTCAGTTTTCATGGCGGTGAAAGGCGGATCTTTAGACGGGCATAATTTCATCAAAGAAGCCGTGGGAAAAGGGGCGGCTGCGATAATTTGCGAAGAATTCCCCGATTTGCTTAGCGGACAAGTAACTTATGTGAGAGTTTGCGACGCTCAAGCCGCAATTCCAAGGATGGCAAAAGTTTTTTTTGACGATCCGTCTTCGCGATTGAAACTTGTCGGGGTGACGGGGACGAACGGCAAGACTACTACGGCCACTATTTTGTATCGGCTGTTCAAGGAGCTCGGTTTCAAGGTCGGCTTGATTTCAACGGTTAAGAATATGGTAGACGGCAAAGAGCTTTCAACTAACAACACCACGCCGGACACGATAACATTGAATGAATTGTTGAGCGATATGGTCCAAGCCGGATGCTCGCATTGTTTTATGGAGGTGAGCTCGCATTCGGTAGTTCAGCATAGGATAGACGGATTAAAATTCGCCGGAGCGATATTCACCAACATTACTCACGACCACTTGGATTACCACGGCTCGTTTGAGGAGTATATGAAAGCCAAACAAGGGTTTTTGAATATGCTTCCAAGCGACGGTTTTGTGTTAAGCAATCTTGACGATGAAAATGCGAAAGTGATGGATAGAAATTCCAAAGCCGTCAAAAAGTATTTTTCTCTAAAATCACCGGCGGACTTTAGCTGTAAAATCGTTGCGAACGGATTTGACGGACTATTGCTTGACATTGGGGGCTATCGAGTCAGAACAAAACTTATTGGCAATTTCAACGCTTACAATTTCTTGGGTATTTACGGCGCTTCCGTCCTGTTGAATCAAAAAAGATCTCGGGTTTTGGAAATATTGAGCAATCTTGATCTGGTGGAAGGCAGGTTTGAGCATTTCAAATCAAAGAAAGGAGTCATCGGAATTGTTGACTATGCGCACACGCCGGACGCGGTGGAGAATGTTTTGAAAACCATTCGCGATATAAAAGGAGATGAGGGAAAGGTGATAACGGTAATCGGCTGTGGCGGCGATAGGGATCCGACAAAAAGGCCGATAATGGCGAAAATCGCGGCAGAAATGAGCGATAAGCTTATTATAACTTCCGATAATCCTCGTTCAGAAGACCCTGTCGCTATAATTGAGCAAATGAAAAAAGGGCTTGATAATGAAATGGCGGAAAAAACCCTAGCGATTGTGGACAGAAGGGAAGCGATAAAAAAAGCTTGCTCGCTTGCGATGTCCGGCGACATTATTCTCTTGGCCGGCAAAGGTCACGAAGCCTATCAGGAAGTAAGAGGAGTAAAAAATCATTTTGACGACAGGGAAGAATTGCGATTTTGCTTCCAGCTTCAGTAAAATTATTCCAAACCCCGATTGGTTTTTAAAAACCAATCGGGGTTTAAATTTTCTGTCCGTGACTTACAAATACTATGAATTACGAAACGCAAAAATTTAGGTCCTCGGGTCGCAAAATCTCTTTGTCTTCTATCCGTCGGCTGACGGATTGCTCAACCAGACCGTAAATTTTTACATTTCTTAATTCAAAGTAGATAACAGATCAAAGTCTGCAAATAACATCCTTACAAACTTGAGAATGTAAGGATGTTTATAGCTTCAAAATATGTAGAGCGCTTTTACATCGCTCTACATCGGCAATAGAAAGAAAGAAATAATCATAAGAGCCGCGCCTATGAGAGCCATATTTTTGAAGAAATGCGTCATATCGGCCATTTTTGCCATCGAGTCGGAATTTTTCCAATAAGAGTGGATTATAAATGAAACCGGCAATAAGAAAGCTATTATCAGTATTAGCGAGATAACAGGATACATTCCGAAAATTATTCCGACTCCTCCCAAAAAAATCAAAAGACCGGAAAAATAAACCGCCAAGCTCGGCATCGGAACTTTTTTAGAAGCGGAGTATCCTGTAAGCATTTGATGATTCTTAAAATGATTGAAACCCATCATCACAAAATAACCGCCGAACATAATCCGCCCAATAAGAAAAATTATCGCTGATGTTGTCATAAAATTTAAAAAATTATTTTATTAAAAATTGAATGTATTTAACATTTGATATAATAACACAGAATGAATTAAATTTGGAATTTAAGATTTAATATTATAATATAATGATAATATGATCATAAATGTTGTCAAAGTCCTTTTTCCTTCAGCGTTGGCTTTCTTTATCGGCCTTCTGATTACGCCGATTCTTACCAAGTATTTTTACAAATATAAGATGTGGAAGAAATCGTCGCGGAGCATGTCTCAGACTTCCACGGATTTCGTGAAAATACATAATGAAAAAGGCGAATTACATACTCCGAGAGTGGGGGGAATAATCATCTGGTTAAGCGTTTTCCTCACGATTTTTGTCATTTATCTCGTTTCCGTATTTTTCCCTTCACAGCTTACGGGGAAAATGTCTTTCTTGAGCCGTGGGCAGACAATCGTTCCTTTATTCGCTCTTTTGGCGGCATCGCTTTTGGGGTTGGTTGACGATTTTTTTCAAATTATAGGCAAAGGCGGCTACGCCGGAGACGCTATCGCTTATCGGAAAATAAAAATCGCGGCGGTCGTCATAATCGGAGCGCTCATAGGGTCGTGGTTCTTCTACAAACTGGGCGTTTCTTCAATAAGCATTCCTTTCTTGGGGGCGGTTGACATCGGGTTTTTATTCATACCGTTTTTCATAATCGTTATGCTCGCCGTTTTCTCAAGCAGTGTCGTGGATGGGATTGACGGACTCGCCGGCGGACTTATGGCGGAAGTTTTTGCCGCTTACGCGACGATAGCTTTTTTCCACAATCAAATAGACTTGGCGGCATTTTGCGCCGTGCTTGCCGGAGGGATACTGGCTTTTCTCTGGTTCAATGTTCCGCCGGCCAGATTTTATATGGGAGAAACCGGCATCCTTGGCCTCACCATCACTCTTTCTGTCGTCGCGTTTCTCACTGATTCTGTTGTCGTCCTGCCGATTATCGCTTTTCCTCTTGTAATCACATCTTTTTCGGTTATCGCGCAAATGTTTTCAAAAAAATTTCGCAACGGGAAAAAAATATTAATTGTCGCGCCGATACACCATCATTTTGAAGCTAAAGGATGGTCTCGTTCCAAAATCACAATGAGGTATTGGATAATCGGGGTCATATTTGCCGTTCTTGGAATAATTTTAGCTCTTGTCGGTCGATAAATTTAAATTTTAAAAACAGTTTTTTAAGACCGGCGTATTTTCAAATGAAAAGCAAAAAAGTTGACAAAATATTTTTAGCGACGGTCATTTTTTTAACTATTCTCGGTTTTTCTGTTTTTGCTTCCGCGTCTCTCAGTCTTTTGGCGAGAGACGGCGCGAGATTTTCCAACATCGCCTTTAACCAGACTTTTTTTGGATTATTTCTCGGTTCCGTAGCCTGCTTGATCTTGTCAAAAATACATTACAGAGTATGGAGGAGATACGCATTGCTTATATTTATCGCCGGAATCGTTTTGACACTTTTGGTATTCGTGCCGAAATTGGGGTTCGCGCACAGCGGGGCCAAAAGATGGCTTTCAATAGGCGGGATTTCATTCCAGCCCGCCGAGTTTTTGAAAATAGCTTTCGTGATATATTTCGCGGCGTGGCTGTCGGGCGTAAAAGAAAAAGTGGCGACATTCAGATACGGACTTCTGCCTTTCTTTGCGCTTATCAGCATCATTGGCGCCATAATGCTCAAACAGCCTGATACTGACGGTCTTGTTGTGATAGCGATGGCGGGTTTGGGAATATTTATCACAGCAGGAGCGAGATGGAGAGATATACTGGTCCTTATCCTCGCGATGATTATGGTAGTTGGGGCTACTGCATATTTTCGACCTTATGTAATGAATAGATTTCTTACTTTTTTCAATCCGGCGGCCAATTCCAGAGACGCCGGCTATCAAATCCAGCAGTCTCTTATTGCGATCGGATCAGGCGAAATGTTTGGCAGGGGTTTCGGCCAAAGCATACAAAAATTCAAATTTCTGCCGGAGTCTATGGGCGACTCGATATTTGCGGTTGCGGCTGAGGAATTTGGCTTTGCCGGAAGTTTTTTCATAATACTTGTTTTTGTCTTTTTCGTATTTCGCGGCTTTAAAATAGCTCTCAAATCTCCGGATATGTTCGGTGGACTTTTGGTTGTCGGAATTGTTATACTTGTGATATCTCAGTCATTTATAAACATAGCTTCAATGCTCGGCGTCATACCTTTGTCCGGACTGCCTCTTATTTTTTTCAGTCAAGGAGGCACTTCCATGTTTTTCACATTGGCTGAGATGGGAATAATTTTAAATGTGTCCAAGTATAGAAAATCGGCATAAATGGAAATTGGAAAAACTGCCGGGAAAAACTAAAAAAGCGGCTGAAAAACTTTATGAAGTTTTTCAGATTTAATATAATTTAAATGAAAATATTGCTAACAGGAGGAGGTTCGGGCGGTCATTTTTATCCGATAATCGCTGTCGCGGAAGAGATTAATCGCATTGTAAAAGACGAGAAACTTATCGCGCCTCAACTTTTCTTTATGTCTGATTCTCCGTACGACAAAGGGGCTCTTATTGAAAATAAGATCACATTTGTGAAAAGCCAAGCGGGAAAAATGCGAAAATATTTTTCAATATTAAACGTCATTGACGCGATTAGAACCTCAATCGGAATTATTTTGGCTCTGATAAAAGTTTACCGGATATATCCGGATGTCATCTTCAGCAAAGGCGCTTACGCGAGCTTTCCGGTGCTTGTGGCCGCGAAGTTTTTCAGAATTCCGGTCGTAATTCACGAGTCGGACAGCGTGCCCGGGAGAGTCAACGAGTGGGCCGGAAAATTCGCCGAAAAAATCGCAGTGTCTTATCCCGATGCCGTAAAATTTTTTGACCCCGCGAGAACGGCTTTTACCGGAAACCCGATAAGAAAGGAAATATTAAATCCAATAACAAGCGGCGCTCATGAATTTTTAAAACTTGAAACCAATCTTCCGGTCATTCTTATATTGGGGGGTTCTCTCGGCGCGCAAATCATAAACGACGCGATGGTGGAGGCTCTGCCTGCCCTTGTGGAAAATTATCAAATAATCCATCAGACGGGAAAAAACAACATAAAAGGCGCTTTGCAAATGGCCGATATTGTTCTAGCCGGAAATCCGAAAGGAAGCCGATACAAGCCTTTTGATTATCTTAACAATCTGGCGATGAGTATGTCGGCCGGCGTCGCCGATTTGGTAATCTCAAGGGCGGGGTCGGCGATTTTTGAAATAGCGGCGTGGGGGATTCCTTCAATTATCATTCCGATAACCAATTCTGTTTCAAACCACCAAAGGATGAATGCTTACAGCTACGCAAGAAGCGGCGCCGCGATCGTAATTGAAGAATCCAACTTGAGCGACAATATACTTGTTTCGGAAGCAAACAGGATAATAAGAAACAAGACGGAAAGCGACAGGATGAGAAAAAACGCCAAAGAATTCGCTAAGATTGACGCGGCGGAAAAAATAGCCAAAGAGATAATACACATAGCGCTTAGGCACGAAAGATGAAAACACCGGACCCAAACAAAAAAACAATTGTTCGTTTCGCTCCGAGTCCCACCGGAGTGCTTCATTTGGGCGGCGCTCGCACCGCTCTTTTCAATTATCTTTTTGTCAGACAAAATAAAGGCAAGTTTATTTTGAGAATTGAAGACACCGACAAGGAGCGCTCAAAGAAGGAGCACGAAGAAGACATCGTGAACGGCCTGAAGTGGCTGGGTTTTGATTTTGACGAATTTTACAGGCAGTCCGAAAGGGAAGACATTTACAAAAGATATCTTAAAAAGCTCATTGATGAAAGCAAAGCGTATGTTTCAAAAGAATCCGGAGCTCTGGAGGCGGGAGAGAGAAGCGAAGTCATAAGATTCAAGAATCCCAATAAAAAAATTTCGTTCAGCGATATGATAAGAGGGGAAATTGAATTTGACACAACCGAGCTCAAAGATTTTGTCATCGCCAAGAGCCTTGAAGAGCCTTTGTTTCATCTCGCGGTGGTTGTTGATGATTTTGAAATGGGCGTGACTCATATCATAAGAGGAGAAGACCATATTTCCAACACTCCGCGCCAAATACTCATCCAAGAAGCTATCGGCGCTCCGAAGCCTTTTTACGCCCATTTGCCGCTCATTCTTGACAGCGACAGAGCCAAGTTGTCAAAGAGAAAACGCGGAGAAAAAGTTTCTCTTTCATATTACATAAAACAGGGTTACTTACCTCAAGCGATGGTAAACTTCTTATCTCTTCTTGGGTGGAATCCCGGCACAGCTCAAGAAATTTTCACATTGGATGAGCTGATAGAAAAATTTAACATAAAAAAAATACAAAAAGGCGGCGCGATCTTCAATGAAGAAAAATTGAAATGGGTAAACAAAGAGCACCTCAAACTTCTTCCTCCTGAAGAAATTGCGAATGAAATTTATAAAATTGTGAAAAATTATTATGACACGGATATATCATATGTTAAAAAATTATATCCTTTGATTCTGGACAGGATAAATTCATTCAGCGATGTGAACGGCATAATGGAAGCGGGAGAAATAGACTTCTTTTTCAAAAGGCCGGATTATGAAAAAGAATCGCTGAAGTGGAAAGGTGATTCCGACATTACGATGACAAAAACGCATTTGGAACACGCTCGATTATCGCTGGAAAATATTTCGGAAGAACAATTCACAGTTGACAACATAAAGAATGTGTTGTTCGGATATGCCGAAAAAATGGGGAAGGGGAGCGTCCTTTGGCCGATCAGATTCGCTCTTTCCGGCAGAGAAAAGTCGCCGGATCCGTTCGCCATAATGTCCGCACTCGGAAAAAAGGAAACAATAAAGAGAATAAAAATCGCGGAGCAAAAAATAAAATGAAGATGAAATTTCTATGGCTATTAAAAATAATTTTCCTATTGTCTATAGTCGGGGTGTCAGTTTTTTTGAGCGGCGTTTTAATGTCTGACGCCGCAACTATTGACGAATTGAAATCAAAGATTGAGGAAAAGAACAGGCAAAAGCTTGAAATAGAACGAGAAATTGCTGAATACGAACAAAAAGCCGCTGAAGCCGGAAAAAGCGCGAAAACTCTCCAAGGAGCGATAAACACTTTAAACCTCACAAAAAAGAAGCTTGAAACCGACATTAAAGCAACCGAAAACAGGATAGGAATTACGAATTTAAGCATTGAGAAGCTGGAAATAGAAACAAAAAGCGCTGAAAAAAAAATAAAAAACGACATTGACGCGATATCTTCCGCGTTTAGAAAAATCAATGTCGCCGAAGGATCATCGCTCGTAGAAACGCTCTTGACTTACGATAATGTTTCCACCCTTTGGGATGAAGTGGAAACGCTTCTAAGATTTCAAATCGGACTTAAAAAAAATATTGACGAACTTAGAGTTTTAAAAGATGAACTGCGAGCGACCAAATCCGAGAAAGAGAGGAATAAGAAAGAATTGCTGGTCATAAAATCGGAGCTTAAAGACCAGCAAGAACTTATTGAAGACAATAAAAACGAGAAAAGCCAGCTTTTGGCGACCACAAAAAACAATGAGTCAAATTACAAAAAAATTTTGGCTGAAAAAAGAGCTTTAAGCGAAGCTTTTGAGAAGGAATTGCTGGAGTTTGAATCACAGCTGAAAATCGCCATTGACCCTGACAGTTTTCCGAGCGCGAGAGCGGGAATATTATCATGGCCTCTGGATAAAGTATTCATCACTCAATATTTCGGCTATACTGATTTTGCCGTGAAAAAAAACGCTTACAACGGCAAAGGACACAATGGCGTTGATTTTCGAGCGGCACCGGGGACAAGAATCAAAGCGGCGCTGGATGGCGTAGTGATGGGAACTGGCGATACGGATAAGGTTTGCAAGGGAGCATCCTTCGGCAAATGGGTTTTTGTAAGACATAATAACGGTCTGTCCACCATATACGCGCACCTTTCGCTTATAAAAGCCGTTGAAGGTCAGAAGGTTAAAACCGGCGATGTGATAGGTTATTCCGGAAATACCGGATATTCCACCGGCCCGCACCTTCATTTTAGCGTGTACGCAAGCCAAGGAGTTCAGATAATGGACAG
>Ga0209211_10006600_pt1 | contig 16707 bp, 11 predicted proteins | sample RifGroA2_FD_183992 | JGI IMG/M metagenome (GOLD analysis project Ga0209211, IMG submission 183992) | Groundwater microbial communities from Rifle, Colorado, USA - Groundwater A2 (SPAdes) (version 2) | ecosystem: Environmental > Aquatic > Deep subsurface > Groundwater | place: Rifle, Colorado... | reverse complement strand
AAACTGGAAAAGCAATCAAAAGAATTCCGGCTTTTTGCCCGAAGAGCGGGCCTGGATGACCAAGCTGCTCGGTGATGGCGGTTTGGTCGATGTGTACCGCCAGCTCCACCCGGCCACCACCGACGAGGCCTACACCTGGTGGAGCAACCGCGGCCAGGCCTATGCCAAAAATGTGGGCTGGCGGCTGGACTACCATCTGGCCACGCCCGCCTGGGCAGCGCGGGCACGACACGTTTCCATTTACAAGGATGAAAAGTTTTCGGATCATGCACCGATCACTATTGCGTACGACTTCAAACTGTAATGGCAATCAAAAGTAGTCGCTGGGGCTCACACCCAGCACTTCGCACGTCAAGGTGATCGGCCAATGGGCATTGTGCCGGGCAATCCAGGCGTACTTATATGGATGCCTCCCGGATAGCAAGCATAATTTGCGTTGTGTTGTGAAGAAGTCGGCTGCTTTCTTATATTCGGCCTTGTTTGTGGCTTTATCCGGTTTCCCAGACTGCACCACTGGCCCCGATGCATATTCGCTGACAAGCACCTCATCTTCACAGCGGACTTTTTATGTCCGTGTACGCCTTCAGGTTCAGCTTGTCATCGGTCTGACCAGTTTCACATCACTTCACTCGTTGCCGCCTGCTAGCCTTCCAAGGCTAAAACCATCGTCCTTTCCTGTTGTTGATCTCTACTGCTTGCTCTTTCGCATCATGCCGCTTGCGGCCTGACGCTTTTATGAGCACTTTGATATTCCTGATCTTTGGCCGTTATCGCCCAGATCGTTCTGGCCACCTTGGCCGCTTGCGCCACGCACACCACGTTGGCGGGTCTGCGCGCTTGTAGTCCTTGGAGCCAGGGTCCCGTCGTTTTGCCGTTGTTGACTACGCTTCTGGCACCGTGAACTAGCAAGGTGCGTAGGTAGGTGTCGCCTCGTTTTGAGATGCTGCCCAATCGCACTTTTCCACCCGTTCCGGTTTGCGTCGGCACCAGTCCCAACCAGGCACAAAACTCTCGCCCAGACTTGAACGCGCTGGCATCGCCCATGGTGGCGATGGCCGCAGTAGCCGTGAGCAAGCCCACACCTGGAATCTTGGCAATGCGCTGCATTTGCGGGTCCTGCTTGAGTTGCAATTTCAACCGCCTTTCAACCTATTTTCCTCAGTTAGCCCGTAGCGACCGCTACGGGGATGGGGGTATTGGGCACAAAGGCCAGAACTTTGTCTGCGATGTAGCGCGCCAGCGCATACCAATGATGCTGACTGCTCAACTGCGGCGCAGCACCCCGAATATGCTCTACACCGGCGCGGACATTGGCAATCATGGCCTTGATCTGGGTGGCGGCTTCGTGGGTCAGCGCCAGCACTATTTTGTTGACCCTGGCGTGACTGGTGAGTTTGCCCACCGCACTGAGCAGCTTGGGCCTGCTGGTCTTGGCCTCCAGTCTGGATTTCGGATTGGCCAAGCGCACGTACCAGCTCCACCAGTTGTACACCAAGGCCACGGCCCTGGCACTTAACGCGCAACGCTCAATGTCCTGGGTGCTGTAACCACCCCAGCCCCATTGGTTTTTGATCTCATCAAAGCCGTTCTCGCAATCCGCGCGGTCACGGTAGAGTTGCCCGATTTGCTGCAACTCGTAGCTGGCATTGCTCACCAACACCGCATACTCCCAACTCTTGATGGGTTCATTCTCGTCAATGAAGAGCAGGTCAATTTGACCCTTTTGACTTTTGTTCTTTTGCTCCAGCACCAGATCAGTTTTTCGCTGGCGGCGCATGACGATAACCCGCCTCTTGGTGCTCCAGCCAGACAGGCGCAATTCGTCTTCACAGCCCTCCCAGCCCTGGCCCAGGTCGCTCCAGATTTGACGCACCCACTGGCGTTTGATGAGTTGTTTGACACCCGCGGTTTGGCGTAGCTTGAATAGGTAAGGCTGCTGGAGTTCTTCGAGCTGGAGCATCTCGCCTTCACTGCCATAGGCACTGTCGCCCCTGACAAGCTTTGGGCGTTCATCAACTGGCAGGCTCATCAGCAAGGCCTTCAAACCAGTTCGCCCATAGGATGGGCTATGTCGATTGCCCGCTTGCAACTGGGCATCGAGCACCAAGCGCAGGTTGCCGATCCAATAGGTGTGGATGATGTGGCTGGGTCGCCCCGGCTTTTGCGGGTTGTAGCTCACGACGGCACCGTCTTGGTGGCCGTAGAGTACTTTGACGGTGGTGTCGCAGTCCAGTATCCAGCCGGTCTTGGTGGCTTGCGCAATTGAGTGGCGCAATTGCGCCTGCATCCATTGCTCGGCCTTGAGGGCCAGGGCTTGTTGGGCCGCACGTTCTTCTGCGCTGTGTTTGGCCTTGGGCGCTGGGGCTATGGCCGCCAGCGCCCTGCGCAGGCTGTCATCGCCGATGATTTTGTTCATGCCCAGTACTTCTGGCGTCACACCATCGCCACGCAGTGCGCCGATATGGGCGTAGCGATCTTGTCCATCCAGAATACCCAGCATCCAGGTGCCCAAGACATCTCGCACCTCGGGTGCGTTGGGACTGGTGTAGCGCAAGGGGCAGCTTTGCAACCAGTTCTCAAACAAGCCGCTGACGTGCAAGAACTCGGCAAAGAAAGCGAGTTGGCCCATGGCTGTTGCTTTGCCATCACTGCTCCACTGAACCTCAAAGACTCCACCAGGGGTTTGCACCCGATGCGCCTCGTCGGCTACTTGTTCGTATTGTTCGATGGCCTGCTGGCAGGCTTGACTGGTCTGGCTCTGTGCAAAATCTGCTTCACCCATTTGGTGTCTCCTCAAACTACGTTGCAACCCGCATGCAGTCTACGTTCTTGGCTGTTTGATTGAGGCCAACTGAGGAAAATAGGTTCAATGGTCAGCATGTCTTCATCAAGCTTTTTGATGCGCTCTACTTGCTCACGCAGGCTGTCAACCACCACTTGTGGCAACGTTTCAACCAGAGCCTCAAGGGTTGCCTCGATTTCGCTGAACAGCGCCTTTTTCCCCTTTGCGAAGGTGGCACCAAATTCGTAAAGAAGGCCCCTGAGCGCATTGGTCTGCATGATCCGCATTTTCATCAACGACTCGCGCTGACGGTGCAATGTCAATGTCGCCTGCTGGGCCACTGATTTAACACCAACAAACTTCACACCGGGTTGCTGCACGGCCAGCCAGATTGCCCGTGCATCTGTGGCATCGGTCTTGTTCCCGCTGACAAATGGTCGCACTGCCTTTGCATGTAAAAGTCGCACGGTATGGCCCAGCGCCTGTAGTTCACGTGCCCAGAAATGTCCACTGCCACACGCCTCAATGGCAATCAGACAGGGCTTGCGATTGGCAAAGTGCTCGCGTACCTTGCTACTTTTGATTTGCACGTTGCTGATCTCGCCTGTGCCCATGTCTACCGTGTGCAATTGAAACACCTTTTTGGCAATGTCCAGACCAACAACTTGTTGGCCATTCATGGTGCCAATGATTTGTCCGGCGTTCATTCCTGTATTACGATTCATGATGGATCCTCTGTGGTGTTTGTGAAGACCTTGGTTTATCACGTCTGGGCACTTTGATGCCGAATCCATCAGGGGGTTCACCACGAATCGCTCGCGGTTTTCTTCTTGATAAACGGCTGTTTCATCTTTGTGCGCTCCAATTACCTTCCCCGTAAGGAGGGAGGCATCCATAGCATCTTCACAGTGATTCCCGAGCGAAGTACGCCGTCGCTTTTTTAAGATATCGCGCTCCATCGTCACGCGTGCCAGTTGCGCGCGAAGCCGGGCCAGCTCCATTTGCTCTTGACTGACAGGCTTGTCGCCTGCTCCCGCGAGTTGTCCTCTATCACTGAGTCGCACCCAGTTTCCCAGCGTCTGTGTCGGCACCCCCAGGATCTTGGCTGTCACAGGGACTACCTGGCCACCTTTGACCAGCCTGACAGCTTCGAGCTTGTATTCCAGCGTGTATTGCCCACGTACTTGTCCATCTTTCCTCTTGCTCATTTCGTAATCTCCAATGTCTGAATTTAACCATCAGCTATGGAGTCCGTTTTTCGGGGGCAAGATCACAGTTATGCTGCAATAGTACCGATGACCGTGTGTTCCAACTCCGTCAAAACCTGTAACATATGGAGACAACGACAAGCAGGTTCATCCACACACTCCGTTGAAAGATGATATCAACATGACGACAACCGCAAAAGCTAGTTTGATTAACGTGGCACTGAACAAACCAGCCGCGCAAAGCTCGATGAGTCGCTGGTCAACGCCCGATGAGGCTGCTAAGGCTGTCAACGGCGTGAAATCTGGTGAACATAGTTTTCATACCGACTACGAGCTTAATCCATGGTGGCAAGTTGATTTAGGTGAAATTTACACTGTGGCATCAATTTTTATTTATAACCGTGGACGTAAGGACACGCCTATGGCGAATCGCGCTAAAAGCATTGGTGCCCTCATGTCATGTGATGGTGTCACTTGGGAAAGGATATTTTCTGGTGGACTTTCCTTTGGTGGTGCATTGGACAACTCCCCGCTTTCTCTGAACTGCGAGGGTAAGAAAGCCCGATATGTGAAACTTCAACTCGAAGAGACTAACTATCTTCACCTAGACGAAGTGGAAGTTTTGGCAACTCCTGGCAAATCAAAAATCAAAAATCCAAAAAGTCGGCCCAAGCACTGACTTAGCTTTGATACTAATTAGCGCGCCAATTAGTGCCAAATCTACGTAACGCCTCAAACCCAATGTAACACTAACATCTGTACTTGGTGGGCGCGGGCTACTTGGCATACCTGCTTGTACCAAACGTTTTAATTGTGACCTTTCGGACCAAGCAAAGTCACATGCTGATCAGAGTCAGGGACAGACGGATCTAGGACTGTTCAGAAGAGCGATGCTTGACTTCGTAGACCATTCCTATCCAATCCTGGCAACTCACATCATGAGTTTGCAAAGAAAATATATTAAGAACTTCAACATATGAGTTTCAATCTATTTTTTTAAAACAAACCTTTTATAAAAAAATGATCGATAAAATCCTAAAAGTACTTGAATATTTTAATATCAAGCGCCCTGAAATCATCATCCACATTGGTGCCAATACGGGACAAGAAGTGGAAAAATATGAAGCATTGAACTTAACAGGTTATCTTGTTGAAGCAATACCAACTGTTTTTAATACTTAAAAGAAAAATGCTCAACATCATCCAGGCAATATGCTATCAATGCCTGTTTAAGTGATATCGCGGGAAAAGAAATTTCTTTTAATGTTGTGAGCAATGGCGGTCAAAGTTCATCAATTTTTTCGCTTGGTCGTCACGCAATTGAATATCCATCCATTAAGTATACAAATACAATTAAATTAACAACCGAAACTGTAGATAATTTAGTTGATTCGGGGAAAATTCCTAAATCCATTAATTTTATGGCAATTGATATCCAAGGTGCGGAAATACTCGTTTAAAAAGGTGCTGATAAAATACTATCTTCTAAAAATTTGATCGGGTTGGTAGTTGAGGTTTCTGTCGCACCTCTGTATGAAGGTGGCGCCAATTTTATTCAAGTTTGCGAGCTATTGGCGAAGTTTGGCTTCTTTCTTCAAAACGTTAATTTCAATAGGCATGGCTGGGCTGATGCTCTTTTTTTACGACAATGGTGGCGAATTAAATTTTAAAAATTTTCTGGCTATTTTAAAGGTAAGTTTTTTGCAAATTATAAAATATCGTTCATAAAAGTAAGTATTTATTTTTCTTTTATAAAAGCTATTTGATATTTTTATAAAAGTAATTAATAATAATTTATCTCATTTTATTGATTAATCTAATATTTTCTATTTCAAGCCAAGAAATCTTATCTTTTAACATATTTTTTTCAGATTCATTGATATCAGAATTCATGAGCCATTCACCCGTCAAATATATGGGAGGCTTACTGGGCACATTAGATTTATCTTGTTTATTAGGAATATGAATAGGGATAATTTCATGACCAATCCTGTCATTGCGAAGAAAAGTTAACTCCATTACATTTGGTACAACAATATTTTCAAATTTAGAAACACCACAACAATTGTTTGGATGGGCATGAACACAAATGAAATTTTCACTTAACTTATTAACAATTGGAGAGAGAATGCCATTTAAAAAACCATCTTTCCACAAATGCCTCAACCCATGTAGCTCCACAATAATTATTCTGAATCTTTTGAGAATATTTTGACTAGCATGCAATAAATTCCTGTACTCAGCACCTTCAATATCCATTTGTAGAATCAAATCATCAGTCTCGGACGTATTCAATTCAACCCAATTGTTTAAACTAATTGAATCTTTATCACCATTTGTATCAAGCCATTTTTTTTCGAAGAATTGCATTCCTTCAATCATAGGTGTTTTAAATTTACCGATATCAGAAGTAAAATCACACATAAACGATTTTACTCTATATTCATTGCACAAATAATCTTCAAAGTTTTTAAAATTATTTACCCCCGGTGAAAATAATGCCTCAATTCCGTCTAGGTCATTTGGCACCAAATAACCACCATCACCAGATCCACCCAGCCGAATCAATTCAATGCCACATTTTCGCGGGATCAATTTTTGAATTACTGACCAAATATCGTTAATAGAAGATCTTTTTTCAGAGAAATAAAATTCATCAAATTGAAATTTTGCATCGTAATGACTTTTATTTACTTTTAAATGCTCAAATATGTTCATATTTACTTAAATTAATTAATATATTAATGACCGCTTAGCTGAAGTATATACCTATTGATTGATGCCATGCAAAATATTACCGATAATGAACCTAAAAAAAATGCAACAAAATACATTTACTTAAAAGGCATATCTGGCTTCGGCAATAGAATTCGATCCTTTCTAGAAGTCGCCTTCTATTCTTTAATCACCAATCGAATAATTATTGTCGATTGGACTGACGGTGTTTATGCCCCGAAGGGTATCAATGCATTCGATCTATTTTTTGACAGCCCATTAGTAAAGCCGACTAGCAACCCTTCCTCTTTGGTCGAAGACGAATTATCAGTGATACCACATAGTTGGCAAGGCGGTGTTGGTTGTAATTGGCGGGAAAGAATTGATTTCATTGCATGGCGTCATGAGGATGTTAAGCGAGATGATCCCTATAGTTATTTTATAATGGAACCATCTAGAATTGATTACATTGAAGATGTTTTAGTTTGGATTAGCTGGACTTTTCGGTGGTGGATATTTCAAAATCATAGAAACTCATTTCCTTTAGAATTCAAAAAACTATCAATGCTTGAGATTAAACGAAAATTAATGCAAGAGTATATTTGTTTAAAACCTCATATTGAAAAAAAAATAAATTTATTTCAAAATATAAATTTTGAAAAAGTGACTGTTGGCGTACATGTACGATATACAGACAACTTATTACCAAAATTTGTTGCCAAACGAAATGTTATTATTGATGATTATTTTCCAATAATTGACTCAATACTTGAAAAAAATCAAGATGCACAAATATTTCTATGCACTGACAACAAACTCATACTGAATGTTTTCCAGGAAAAATACGGCAGCATCTTGTCGACTGAGAAGTTTTACCCTGATGATAATACTGCGATTCATTCTTCTAAACATTGTATAGATAAAATTCTTATGGGTGAGGAAGCACTTGTGGATATGTTTTTGCTATCGCGTTGTCAATATCTTGTTCACACGGGCTCTTCCAGCTTCACAGACATTCCATCTTTTTTGATGAATCAGGAAAATGTAATTTCCGTAAAGGTGGCCCAACCAAAATCCATTCCAAATTTTTTAAATCGCGCCTCAATTGCGACTGGTACACGGACGTCAAAGCCTGTAACATACGCAGACAATCCAGCGCAAGTTCATCCACACACTCTTTTGAAAGATGACATCCACATGACAACAACCACAAAAGCTAGTTTGATTAATGTGGCACTAAACAAGCCTGCCACTCAAAGTTCTGTGAGTCGCTGGTCGAAGCCCGATGAGGCTGCTTCGGCTGTGAACGGCATTAAATCTGGCGAGCAAAGCTTTCATACTGAGTTAGAAGCTAATCCATGGTGGCAAGTTGACCTTGGAAAGTCGTATGCACTTACTTCTCTAAGCATTTTCAACAGAGGTCAAAAGGGAAGTCCTATTGCCGATCGTGCCAAGAGTCTGACGGTTCTGCTATCCGGCGACCAGACCGAATGGGAGAAAATTTATTCAGGTGGTTTGTCTTTCGGAGGCGTACTTGACAACACTCCCTTGATCGTCAATGCGCAAGGAAAAATTGCCCGATATGTAAGGCTGCAATTGGAAGAAAAAAACTATCTTCATCTTGATGAAGTTGAAATTTACACCGAAGCCCCAAAAACACCCGTATCAAGCAAAAAGAAGTCGAGCAAAGCTTCGAAAAAATGATTTTTAGAATTATTCTTTGATGCTATTTTCTAGTGGCACAGCTTGCCAACAGGCGTGATGTGCCAACCGTTGGGAAGCGCATCGCCATCGGCTGTTGGGTCTGGAATCTGGGCATTCGATGCCGTTCTAACCAAAAGAAGGACCACAATCAGGGACAATCTGAACCTGGCTGCATTTTTATGTGTCGGTAACGACTCCCGAATAGATAAGATGAGATTTAAAGGAGTTTTATGCTTTTTACGCCAGGGCCAACGGAAATGGCCGACGACATTCGCCGCATTGGCGCTGAGCCACTGCCGTACTTTCGTAGCAAGAACTACTGCGAACATGTTCAAGCCTTGACAGAAGACCTGCGTTACCTGTTTGGCACCACATCCACTCCGCTGACGATCACCGCATCTGGCACCGCCGGAATGGAAATGGCGCTGGTTAACCTTTTTAACCCTGGCGATGAAGTTGTTTTTGTCAACGGTGGCACTTTTGGCGCGAAATGGGGCAGCATGGCGCGTGATTTGGGCCTGCATGCGCATGAAATGCCGTTGGAACATGGGCGCGATCTGGATCTGCAACGGCTTTTGGACGCCGTGGGTCCAAACGTTAAAGGGGTTTTGTTGTCGGCGCATGAAACCTCTACAGGCCAGCGCTTTGATGTGCGCTCTGCGTGCCAGGCACTGGCCAGCAAAGATTGCCTAACGATAGTTGATGGGGTGAGCTCTATTGGTTGCGACCCTTTTGAGATGGATGCCTGGCAAGTGGATTGTGCGACGGCATGTTCACAAAAAGGCCTGGCATGCATGCCAGGCTTGGTATTTGTCACCTTCTCGGAACGCGCTCAGCGCAAACTTCGACAAACTACCCACTTCCGGTCCTATTTGGATGCCCGGGTTTACCTTGACAATATTCCACGCGGTATGCTCCCTTTTACGCCTGCCATGCACGCTACGTTTCAGGTTGCGCACATGCTGCAGTCGATTCGAAAAGTTGGACTAGCAGCACGCATTCAACAGACGGCCGAGCGTGCTACGTACTTTAGAGACCTGATGTTGGCTGAACCAGGTTTTCAACTTTTTGCGCAAACTCCCTCCAATGCATTGAGTGCCATCACCTTGCCACCAGGCGTCATGGCAACGCCCTTGGCGGGGATCATCCGGGACAAGTACCAAGCTGTGCTGCCTTTGAATCCAACCAAGGCAGAGACATTCATAAGAATTTCTCATATGGGTGAACAGCATGAAGCAGAACTTGCACAACTGGCCCAATGGATTATCGAAGAATCCAATGCACTGATTGTTCTGCCTGATTGAATAGCCACCAATACAGGCGCTCTGAGTCCAGATACACGTCGAAAGGAACATCAATGAAAGCTGTCATCATGGCCGCAGGTCGCGGTACCCGCATCAGTCGGCACATACAAGGCAAACCCAAATGCTGTGTTGAGTTTGATGGTGAACCTATCATTCGCCGCACATTGCGCGTACTCAAGGCCCATGGCATCCATGATGTTGCAGTGATCACGGGCTACCAGTCTGGCGAAGTTGTTAAGGCCATGCAACCCTACCAGGCAGCTGTGTTTTACAACCCATTTTTTGATGTCACCAACTCCATTGCATCATTGTGGTTTGCCAAAGAATTTTTTTCTGAACCCGACGACACCATCATCATCAATGGCGATCTCTTCATCGAAGATGAGTTGTTGGAAGCCATCTTGGCAGAAAAGCGCAGCCCGGTTTTTTTGGCGGATACGTCAAGAATTGCAGAGGCTGATTACCGGTTTGTCTGGAAAAACGATATCTTGAGTCGTTATGGCAAAGATATCCCCGACAGCGAGACCACTGGCGAGTATGTCGGAATTGGCATGTTTGACAAATCATTTTTCATCAAATTTATTACCAAACTTGATGAAATGATCAGTAGCCAGCAAAGTAGCAAGTGGTGGGAAGATATTTTTTATGCATTTGTGGGCACGGGTACACGGATCTATGTGAAAGATATCAAGGGGGTATTCTGGGCAGAGCTTGATTACGTGGAAGACTACAACCGGGTTATTGAGTATTTGAAAATTGATCAAACTACAGAGACTCCCTGAATCAAAATCTGGGGATCGGTTTGATTAAAAATTCTCGAATGACCGGCTAGCAGTTTGAATATCACAACCCATATTTTCCATCAGCAACAGTACGGCCACCGACCACAACGGTGAGGCCTTACCGCGAATGGTGTAAGTCAATGATTTGTCAAGAATGTTGGCAGTCACGGTCCACCGCGCTGTATGGGTATCGAAAATTGCGCCAAGCATGCAAGCGTCGTTGTCGGTTTGACGGCCAAACGTTTGAATCGATACGGCACCTCTTGCCTTGATTTCCTGCGTTAACTTGACTGCAGACACGCTGTCGGCATTGAGGATGCAAAGTCCACCTGGTTGAAGCCCATCCACACAAGCGGCAAATGTCTTGAGGACATCAGCGTAGGTTTCCGGCGCAATCCCGTCCACGTTGTCGGTCGATGTAAAAACACAATAGTCAGGTTCAATGGCGCGCAGTCGATGCCGCGCTACGTTCACCCTGGCTCCCATGGCGACTTCAATAATTTGAAGTTGGTCAGTACGACGTAAATTGGCCAGTGAAGCCATGACCAGCGGGGTTTTGCACTCGCCCCTTTCGTCAACCTGAACCCGTAACTGTTGGCGACCGGCCTGGGTGAGCAGGCTCCTGACAGTTTCCGCACCTTCGGTGCCCACTACAGCGATGCGACGGCAGGTGATGGCCTTACGTGCTGCGACTCCCGCGTCGTAAAGTGCTTGATCGACGTCGGCAACCAGCAACACAGGGAGGTTAAGCTTTAATGCCAATTCGTTGTCATCGATGACCATGGCGATGACACCGTCATTTATTTCACGCTGAAGCTCAATGAGCGGGTCTTTGCCCGTCTCCTTCCATGTCGCGAGGTTACGGCAAAATAACAATTGATGATGGCCGGGTTCGTTACCTGTTGAAATGCGATCAAACCGGAGTGACATCGTATGTTGGTTGGTCGGTAACCACTGGCCACCGGTGCTAGCCACCAGTCGACTTGGCGTGAGATAAATGAATGCCTGGTGGTGATCATCTTCCGTGGGCTCGGCCTCAGTGCGGTAAGCCAATCCATGCAGGCTAGCAATAAATGCCTGCGCCATGCCCTGAAACACTTTTATCTCGTCTGGCTTGGCTTGAGTGATGGCATAGTCATAAAGAGTTGCCGTTGGATCGCGAAGCAATGTTTCGGTATTTTTTATACCCAAGCGGATTTCGTCTGCGAATTCGAGCACAGAGAGTTCGGCGTCAATATTTGGATCCCACAATATGGCGGGCAAAAAGCCCTTTGCCAGCAACAGATGATTCATCAGCACCGCCACAAAGGTGCGTCCATTCCCGTCAGGGAAAGGGTGCAGGAGCTCCAAATCTCGTACCACGCGAGATATGGCAATCAAATGTTCATGTGGGGTTTGAGCAGCGGCGACCTCTTGGTTGAAAACATCAACAATGTGGTCGGTTCGTTCTGCAAAACATTTCTGAACAAAATGCTTGACGGCATAAAACTCGCTAAGCGTGCGCCCTTGCGTTAACTGTTGTTGTTGCTCTTGAGTCAAGTTGGGGTACCAAGCCCGGTATCGAACGCGTCCTTCTTTTTTAATAATCTGCAAAATCTCTTGTGCAGTAAAAGCCTCAGCCGGTTTCTGGTAATCAGGGTGATGGAAGATACTGTTGCCATCACCCCGACGTTGCTCAAGAAGCTCCTGCACGCTTGCCAACGTCGATTTGCCGTTGTAAAGGTTGATGCCAGATTCAAGCGAGCGCATCTCCCCCGGTGTGGATTTTTTGTTCTTGGTGCTTACTCCGTCCATACAGGCGATGTGCAAATCCCGGATGTACCTCGATGTCAGACCCTTTGACAAGTCAAAGTTTTCAATCATCAACTGATAGGCATCAAGAATGCCTTGCACGGAGCCCGCCTCGTTGGCCTCGTACCCCGTCCAACCTTGGTATTTTTTGTGAAATCGCCCATCCACAAAAAACCGAAACAGTTGCCTGGCGTCGAATTGGGCAAACGCCTGCAGCGCCCGGGTCACGGGGTTTTCTGATGGGGATGAGGTGGCTACATCGTTCGTCAGCATAGGGGAATCTTCTCCAGAAAAATTTTGGTTTAAAACCAAAAAATCATCTAACTCGACCGCATTGGCAACCGGACAAAAAATTAGTATTTCGCGATTGACGCATTCCCCGACCAGGTGCTGAACCATTTTCAGTGGCACCAATCGGTGAGAGGCGTGCCAAGGCTTAATGCAAGGTGCCAACGGCAATACCTTGATCATCAACTTGAGTGCAAATTGCGTTGCAATAGAACATAGATAGGCAATGTCGACGGCAGGTTCATCAGGCCGGACCTCAACCAGCATCGCCTTGACGGGATTGCTCGCATCGACAGAAAGCAGTTCATATATGTTGTCACGATGTGCCATTAGCCACTGATAGGACAAACAAACACCCCACTCCAGGCAGTCACCCGCTGTTTGACTTCTGCTTAGTTCTTGACATGCCAGACGCCAGGCCGCATGCCAGTTGGCATCGTGGTCAATCCGATACTCAATCCCCTGTAACAAAAATACATCAAGTGATGAAACGCCTAGATCCTGACAGTTTTTAGTGATGGCACGCTTCAAGAAGTCAGGGGACATGGACAGGCCTAAACTGGCTTCAGCGTCGGTAATGATGCCTTTGGCCACCAGCTCCTGCGTGATCCAGCGCTGAGGTGAACGTGTATCAAAAGGGTCATGTTGACAAAATCCAGACATCGATACAAGTTTAGGCAACGGTCGCTCGGGCATTTGCTCAAGGAGCACGTCCAGTGCACGACCCACCGCTTGTTGGGCTGCACCAAATGAACTAGAGTCACTGACACAAAACCAATCAACGCCCGCCAGAATCAAACTGGTGATATTGGTGACTGTTACTTCGGATCGAAGCGGAATATCGATTCCAAAACGGGAGGCGAGCAGATTCGAGCCAGGCGCATGCCGACAATTTTTGTTTCTATTTTTTGCGATGTGCAAGGCCGCCTGAGCAGCATCGATATCACCTCCAAATTGATGTCGACGTGCCAAGCGTACAGCATTGGCTCCACCATATCGGTATAGGCCGACATCCTCTTCCAGCATCCAAAACCCACCGCGCCAGTTGGTCTCATGCAGCCATGGCGCGCCCTTGTCATCCACCGCCATATCTAAAGCGAGTTCATCCGCTTGTTGGGCCAGCGCATCATCGAGCGCACGGGCAATCAGCACTGCGGCAGAAAAAATCGCCTCCAAAACCTGATCAGCTTTGTCCGTAAATCTGTATTGAAGCATCGACTTGAGACTGACGTTGGTGGCTCCCGCTTCGCGGTTGGCAACCACACTGCCTGGCTGAGCCAAAAGTGACAATGGGAAATCACAGGGATGCCAGTCGCCATCACCGGACTTTTGAATAATGATGCGCACATTAAAGTAGCGATTTTGCGGACCAGTCGTGGCGGCAAATTGTTGCACAACATACGAACGCCCCGCGCGCTCGGCAAATCCGCGCAAGTAATTCTGTAGTGCGTCTTGATCAAGTGGTTTTCGCTGACCATCCTCTTCGAGCTCGTATTGCCGACCGGTTCGGCGTATGAAAACGATACCTTGCCCCAGTCTGCCACGCGCAGGTTTGAGAATGACGCCACCCCACTTTTGTACAAGTGTAAAAATATCCATCTGATCGTCAAGGTCAAGGGTAACCGGGATGAAGGATGCAACATTTGGAATCTTGGCCAATAAGTCAAGTTGTTCATTTTTACGTAAATGCCGACCCAATGAGTACGGTAGATGTTCAAGAATCACATCTTTCGTTTCATCACGAAATTCAAAATTTCGAACTGCGTCAGGGTATCTGAAGCGGCGTTTGACCCATTGGCTGTCTTGCCAGACCTCACCCCAAACTTGACGTTTTTCAAAGTCAACATCTTCGCAGGTGAAGCGCATGACCTCAGCCCCTTGCGCAGCAATATCAGCCATGATGGCGTAAGACCATTGCTCAAGACCGCCTCGATGCAAAAAGCCAATCAGCATGTTGCAATGGCCTGAGAAAGGTTCGAGAGTGCGGCAGATTCTGGTGACCACTTCGTCAACACCGGGATCTGTGGCAGGTTCTGGGTGACCCATTGATGCTCAGTCGAGTTATTGGCGAGTAACACCAGCTCCGGCAATTGTGTTGACATTTTTTCCCACTGCTTTGTGTTGAAGTTGGCAGCGCGTACGCCGATTTTTTTGAAGAATCCTTGCCCAGAGGAGTGCGCTAGCATTTGCTCAAGCAATACCTGAGATTCAACACTTTTATCATTAAAAAGGCACACCCCCCAACAACCAGCCCAACCTTGGAGACAAACGCTGTCCAGCCATGTCATCGTTTTTTTGAGTTCAGCCAAGCGCTCTTCCTCTGGAAGCGCTCGCATCCCCAAGTCCATATCCTCTACCCAAATCATGTCTGGACCACGTGCCGGCATCAACTGCAATGCATGATGTAACTGCGCTTGTAACAACGGAACTCTGGCACTGCGCATCAAACGTACCTCGGGCCAGCGCAATAGGCCTTTACCAACATATTCCTCTTGGGCACTGAGTCGCTTTTCGCCGAGATCCGGCAACGCGATATCGTTGACCGCGACACCAATTCGTAGCGAAATGAAAGCCCTCTGGCTGACCTCTTCGACCAACTCGTTTGCGGCACGGAGTGTTCTACGACCACCCATGCCCACTGCGAGATCGATCCACCCGGGCTGGTTACGCATTAACGTCACAACTTCTTCGGGTTTGATATTTGAGCGAACCGAAATGCCAGAGCTGGGACATTGACTGATAGGGTTGACTGCATCAAAGAGACATTTTGGTTCCGGTATATTTTTTGCTCTGATCACGGTCAGACCAAAGGCAAATTCAGTCATGTGCCGAAAGAACTCCATATTGCGCGCGGCTCGCGTGGGCGCAGCGGCTCGAACATCCAGGTTTACAAGATACGGATTGAGCTCTTTGTCGAGCAATACCCTGAACCCAAGCGCCATCGGCTGACCACCGGAGAGTTCTTCAATGCGCCGGGCCAATACCAGACCAAAACACTGCAATCGCGGAGCGAGTCCAGGGTAGTTTGGATGAGCCGTCGGAATAACCACGTTCTCCCAAATGGGTGCGAATGGTGGACCGATATGTTCAGCGCCGGCCTGTAAACAGGCAAACGGAGATTCAATGGCAAGCATGCACTGAATGGTTGGCGCCATCCAGGCGCCATCATGACGCTGCTGTACTGTGATTTGTAAAGCGTAAGGCCTGGACTGTGCTGATCGTGTGGACAAGAACGCCTGCAACATCCATTTACCGTTGTACTTACTGCTTAACCAGCTCTGAAAAGTTGAATCATCGACACAGGTTTCTTGGTAGAAGTTGGTGATTTTCCAACCATTGGGATATTTTTCAATCAAGCACGGCTGGTCCGGGCTGCCTTCAAAGCGGCTTTTGACCACGAATGCAGGCCACCGATGTGCAGCAACCTCCACATCCTTTTGACTATCCAACGGTCTGCAAGGCAAAACCAGGCAATTAACTTCGTCATCGTGCTGCAAGAGATGAAAGAGTTGCCATCGATTCAGGTCAATGCGATGCGAATGCGGCGTTTGCTGAAGTAGCAATGCCTCGGCCGTGGTCCGTGTCTGATTTGGAATTGAAAAGTCCAAGATACATGAAATTATGGCGTTGGCACAGGGTTGCCATGAACCATCTTTGAACCATTGCCCAGCAACCGTCAATGTATCTGCGTCAATTTGGTCCGATACAAACTTCACGGGCTGCAAACCACCCATCAGCATGGGCCCAACCATCAACTCTGCACGTCTCTCACCGAACAAGTCACCAGGGTTGTAGAGCAAACCAATAGGGGTTGCATGGCGATCCAGATTCATTTGTGCAGAAAGATTGATGTCTTTAGTTAAAAACAACCGCCAAGTTTAACGAATTCTCGTCAGGCCAAGTCTTGGCTTAATGTTTTTTGAAAAACAAATCAAATGCAAATTTCGATGACAGCCAATTTTACAGAAGACAATGAAAATTGTCTCTGGTTATATTTAATATGCACTATATTAAATATACCTGAATCCGTGACTTCATAGTAAAAAAGTCTTATTTATTCATATAAATCAACGGCTTAGGTGTAAAATGCTGTTCACCCTGAAGGTGAACACGATCATGACCGACTTCATTAT
>Ga0209211_10006599_pt1 | contig 16709 bp, 16 predicted proteins | sample RifGroA2_FD_183992 | JGI IMG/M metagenome (GOLD analysis project Ga0209211, IMG submission 183992) | Groundwater microbial communities from Rifle, Colorado, USA - Groundwater A2 (SPAdes) (version 2) | ecosystem: Environmental > Aquatic > Deep subsurface > Groundwater | place: Rifle, Colorado... | reverse complement strand
AGAGATTGATAAAAAACTATCGCGTATCTAATTTTTTAATATTTGATAGATTAATTGTTAGAATCCTAGGTTTTTTATTTGAAAAATCGAAAGGGCTCATCATTAGATTTTTAAATGAGGTATCACGACATTATATATCTAACCATGTTAAATTGTAAGCCAGTCATAGCTTATTAATCAAATCTGACACTGTGGCAGAAAAGCGTTGTTTGATTATTAGAATGGTTCTGATATTATTGATTACCTCGCATATAAAACAAAAAAATCCCCGAGCAATCTGGTTTTTTTTTGTTTTGTGGTATAATTAGTGCATGGTTAGAAAAATATCAAAACTTGTGATGGCGAGCGGATTGCTAGTGGTGACATTGGCAATTGTGTTTACGTTGTTTGCGGTCTTTCAGAAATAAGCGCTTTTCACAAAAATGAAAATTCAGATTGAAGTCAATAACACGACCGAAAGTCCGTTGGCGGATGATTTTTTTGCGGTGGTGGCGCAGAAAACTATTGAAATGGTTGGCTATGAATTTTTGCGAGAAAAAATAATTTCCATCAGTGTAGCTCTGGTGTCTGAGGCGGAAATGCAAAAACTCAATCGAGAAAATCGCCAGAAAGACAGCGTGACTGACATTTTGTCTTTTTGTGAATATGAAAACATTTCAGAAATCGAAAAAGCAACTGAGGCAGAGCTGTTTTTGGGCGAGTTGATTTTGTGCTATGATGATATTGAGAAATATGCCGTGGAGCAGAACCTTGATGTGCAAAAAGAATTGGTCAATGTGGCTTCGCACGGCATCCTGCACCTATTGGGATTTGCACATGGTGATCAGATGTTTGGGATTCAAGAAGAAATCGTAAAAAGTTTTTAAAAATATTATGCAAAGAGCTAAAGATTTTTATCGCAGTCTGAAACACGCCGTCAGTGGTTTGAGTTATGCTTTGCGTTATGAAAAGAATTTTCAGAATGAAGTCATTTTCGCTTGTCTAGTTATTGGCGCGATGATTTATTATCAGGTCACGGAAAGTGAGAAGATAGTTTTGTTTTTGGTGATTATGGGCGTGTTGGTGATGGAGTTGTTGAACACGGTGATGGAGCGGATTGCTGACATTTTGAAGCCCCGCGTGCATCCCTATGTACGAGTGATAAAGGATTTGATGGCGGCCAGTGTGCTGGTTTCATCACTTTTGGCAGTGATTATTGGTTTGATTATTTTTATCCCGTATATATTCAGAAGATAGTTAACCTGGCCCAATTGCGATAAGTGTGTTTTTGTATTATAATAGATTAAGTCTAAAAACAATTTTTTAATCAAGATAAAGCTTGGGCATAAATCATGGCAAGTCGAGATATTATTGTTGGAATTGATATTGGCTCTTCAAGTGTGCGCACAGTCATTGCGCGAATTTTTCCTGAGGAAGAAAAACCCCGTATCATCGGCGTTGGTTCTGCTGCTTCCACTGGTGTGCGCAAAGGTGTGATTGTGGATTTGGAAGAGGCAACGAAATCTATCAATGAATCAGTCGAACAAGCTGAACGAACTTCCGGTGTGGCCGTGAGCCAAGCGGTGGTGAGTATTGGTGGCAACCACATCACGTCACAACATTCCAAAGGTGTGATTGCAGTGGGGCGCGCGGATGGTGAAGTGGCGGAAGATGACATCGAACGCGTGATCAACGCGGCGCAAGCTATTTCGATTCCACCCAACAAAGAAATCCTCCATATTATCCCAGAAACGTATTCGTTGGATGATAATAAAAATATTAAAGATCCATTTGGTATGAATGGCGTGCGACTCGAAGTTGATGCGATGATTGTGGAGGGTTCAACGCCTTTCATCAAGAATCTGACTAAATGTTTTGAACAAGCGGGCATCGCTATTTCTGATTTCGTGTTGGCGCCTCTGGCGGCGACCAAGGCCACTTTGACCAAAAGACAAAAAGAATTGGGCGTGGTTTTGGTGGATATCGGTGGAGGCACGACCTCAATGGCGGTCTTTGAAGAAAATGATCTTTTGCACACAACAATTTTGCCAATTGGTGGCAACCACATCACTAATGATATTGCTATTGGACTGCGAACTTCCATTGATGTGGCGGAAAGAGTGAAGTTGGAATATGGCAACGCTTTGCCACGAGAAATCGGAAAGAGGGAAGAAATAAATTTAGCCGAACTGGATTCAAGTGAAGAAGGTATTGTTTCACGTTATCACGTGGCGGAAATTATTGAAGCACGTTTGGAAGAAATCTTTTTGCTGGTGAACAAAGAATTGAAAATGATTGGGCGAGAAAAACTTTTGCCGGCCGGTGTGATTTTGACTGGTGGCACAGCGAAGCTTCCCGGAGCAGTTGATTTGGCGAAAAACATTTTAGGTTTGCCAGCGCAAACTGGATTTCCAATGCAACTTGGGGGACTCATTGATAAGGTGGATGACCCAGCTTTTGTGACGGTGATTGGATTGATTCTGTGGGGCTTGGAAAATGATAGTAGTGCGCGCGGCGGAATGATGTTAAAAAACAAATTGACTGGTTCTATTTCCAATGGCATGAGTGGGGGAATTGACGGTATGAAAAAATGGATTGGCAAATTTTTGCCATAAGAGCTTGAAATAGATATATTGCGCGAAAACAAAGACTAAAATAAACACGAAAATAGCTTATTTGACACATAGTATTTATATGTGCTAAATTTAGTTACTGAGAAATTGAGGGTTGAAACTCTCGAATTTTGTGGAAAAGTCATTAAATTTCATTTTTTATATCAAAACATATGGCAGAAATAAAACCACCAGTAGAAACATTCGCACGCATCAAAGTTGTTGGAGTTGGAGGTTCTGGAGGCAATGCAATTGAAAGAATGATTGAGTCTAAGGTGAAGGGCGTCGAGTTTGTGGCCATAAACACTGATTCACAAGCCTTGCATCACAATAAAGCTAGTGAAAAGGTTCACATTGGAAAAAATTTGACCAAGGGTCTTGGAGCTGGAATGAACCCGGACATTGGACGACAAGCGGCGGAAGAAACTCGCGATGAAATCCAAGATGTTTTGAAAGGTGCAGATATGGTTTTTGTAACTTGTGGTTTGGGTGGAGGAACTGGATCAGGAGCGGCGCCAGTGGTGGCTGAAATTGCTAAGGAATTGGGAGCTTTGACTGTAGCAGTAGTGACTCGACCTTTCACTTTTGAAGGAGCACAAAGAAGATCGATTGCGGATGAGGCTTTGGAGAATTTGCGAGAGCGTGTGGACACTTTGATCACCATTCCCAATGATAAACTTTTACAAATCATCGACAAAAAAACAACTTTGATCAATTCTTTCAAGATTGTGGATGACGTTCTGCGCCAAGGTGTGCAGGGAATTTCTGATTTGATTACAAAACCAGGAATTGTCAATGTCGACTTTGCTGATGTGCGAGCGATTATGTCTAACAGCGGTTCAGCTTTGATGGGCATTGGAATTGGAACTGGCGAAAACCGTGCCGCGGATGCTGCCAAAGCGGCCATCAACAGTCCACTTTTGGAACTTTCTATTGATGGCGCGAAAGGTGTGCTGTTCAACGTGAGTGGTTCATCTGATTTGACCATGTTGGAAATCAATGAAGCAGCCAACATCATCACTGAATCAATTGATCCCAACGCAAAAGTAATCTTTGGAGCGGTGGTGGATGACACCATCAAGAAAGGTGAAGTTCAAATCACAGTAGTGGCTACTGGTTTTGACTCTGATCGCGTGAAAGAAACTCCAGTGGAAAGAATGTCTCGTATGACCATCAATCAAATGAAACCAGCCGCGCAAAACACTTCAAACGTCTCCAATATCATGGAAGAAATTGAAGAAGAAATGCCAAAAATAACTTTTCCGGAAAAATTTGAATCAAAAATGATCATTGAAGAAAAGATTCAACCCAAACCAATCCGACCAGCCTATTCAGCTTCAGAGAAATCTTTAGATGAAGACGGCGATGATGAATTGGAAATTCCAGCTTTTATTCGCAGGAAGATGGGGAAATAGACACTTCAGCACGTTAGCATTTGAGCATATTAGCAATATAGCAAAAAGCATTGATTTCGGTCAGTGCTTTTTTGATGGCTCTTGTTAAAATGTTAATATGCCAATGTGCTAATATGATTCGAAAGTTATCCACAGGTAAGGTAGTTGACAGTGATGCGGGAAGTGATAGAATATCAGTATAATAAAAAATTAATAATTAAAAAATAACATAAATTTATGGAGAAATTAACCAGCAAGCAAAAAATGGTGCTTGACGCCATTCGAACCATGATTGAACGAGGAGAGGGCAATCCAACCAGCTATAAGTTGCACAAGCATCTTGAGGAGCAAGGAATTGACGCAGGAAGCTTGAAAAGCACGATGCAGGTGATTGAGGCGCTGGAGAAGAAAGACCTCATCAAACGGGATTTTGACAAGAAATTGTTCATGGTGGAAAATGATAGTTATGCCAATTTTGAAAACATCTTTTCTATGCCAATGTATGGCTTGGCTTCTTGTGGTGAGGCCTTGGCTTATGCCGATGGCAATGTAGACGGCTATCTGCAAATTTCCAAGAGTCTTTTTCGCAGGCAAGATCCGGCACAACTTTTTGCCGTCAAGGCCTTGGGCGATTCGATGAACAAAGAAGGGATTGGCGATGGCGATTATGTAGTTTTTGAAAAAGCTGACAATTCGTCCGACTACGAAGGCAAGATCGTAGTAGCAGTCATCAATGGTATGGCCACCATCAAACGTTACAAAAAACTTCCGCATGGCATGATTGGACTTTTCCCACAATCAACCAACAAAATTCATCAACCGATCTATCTCGATGAATCCGACACAATTCTCGTAGCCGGCATCTTCAAAAAAGTTCTGCCCGTGGCATATGTGAGTCTATAGTATACTCGCAAATTCAAGCTAATTTAAAGCGAATGAAAACTAAAGATTTAGTTTTTCCCAAAGAAAGCTATCAGATTATTGGAATTGCGATGGAGATTCATAGTGAATTGGGAAATATTTATCAGGAAATAAACTATCAAAGGGTTTTTGAAGAGAAGTTAAGAAAGCTCGATATTGCATTTGAAAGAGAAAAGAAAGTCATAGTTAAAACTAAGGATGGCTGTGAAGTGGGTGAGTTTAAGATTGATTTTATTGTAGATAATAAGGTGCTACTAGAGTTCAAGCGAGTAAATTTCATCCATTTTAATGACACTAAACAAGTGTTACGATATCTAAAGGCTACAAACTTAAAGCTCGGAATAATAATCAATTTTAAGCTAAACAGGCTCCAATACAAAAGAATTATAAATGCTGACTATAAGTAGCTTAGTTTTGATTAGTTTTTTTTGATTAGTGAACATTAGTGAGTTGCTTGTGGATAACTTTTGAAATATCAAAAAATTCTAGGAAAACTCGCCCCTTGGCGAGTTTTTCAATTGTGGTATAATAGTATCAAGGTACACTATATGTGGTAGGAAAGTGCAAATAACTCAATAAAAATCGCTAATTTATAAAAATAAAAATATGAATTGTCCCTTCTGTAATAATGCAGAAACAAAGGTGGTTGATTCACGCGATACTAACGAAGGCAAGATTACTCGAAGAAGACGCGAATGTAGTAAGTGCGAATCAAGATTTTCGACTTATGAGGAGATTGAATTGTTGCGTCTGACGGTGGTGAAGAAGAATGGCGAGAAGACAGAATATGATAAATCAAAAATTGAAATTGGCATCCGACGTGCGCTCATCAAAAGACCGGTCACGGAAGAAAAAATAATCAAACTTTTGGGAGACATTGAATACACTATTCAGTCACTAGAAAAATCAGAAGTGACCACCAAAGAGATTGGCAAGATAGTTCTCAAAAAAATGAAAGAGTTTGATGAAGTAGCCTATGTGCGATTCGCCAGCGTCTATAAATCATTCGGGAGTGTGGAGAGTTTCAAAAAAGAATTGGACATGTTAGACAACAATTAAAATTTTTATAAAATAAATTATCTAATTTCTAAAAACTGTATGATGGCAAAAATCAAAAACAAAAAGCCTGCCCGCAATGCTACGCCGTTAGCTAAGAAAGGGGAGAAAAATAATTCCAGAAAACTGTCAAAAGAAAGCACTAGTCAGACACAGCATGGCGTTGCAGGCTGGGGGAGCAAGATCGTTGGGGGAAAAGGGGTGGCATCCAAGAAAGCTGTAGCGAAAAAAGTTGTTGCGAAAAAGGTAGTCGCAAAAAAAGTGGTAGCTAAAAAAACAGTTGCCAAAAAAGTTGTCGCCAAAGTGGTGGCAGCTAAAAAAGAAACTGGAGTTATGAAAGTAGCAAAGCGCAGTGGTAAGGTAGTATCATTTGACCCAAAGAAAATTGCCAAAGCTGTGATGAAAGCCTTTTCAGAAACAGGTGAAGGCAGTGAGGGAGATGCGCAAAAAGTTGCGGCCAAAGTGGCACAAATGTTGAACAAGAGTTATAAAAAAGGATTCATTCCGGAAATTGAAGAGGTGCAGGATTTGGTGGAACGAGTTTTGATGATTCTAGATTTCGATGAAACAGCCAAAGCTTATATCCTGTATCGCGAACAACATCGAAAAATTCGTGAAACAGAAGAATCATTAAAGGACGCTGTCGATTTGGTAGATAAGTATATTCAAGAAATTGACTGGAAAGTGAAGGAAAATGCCAATATGGCTTATTCCTTGCAAGGCCTTAACAATTACATAGCCTCAATTGTTAGTTCAAACTACTGGATGAATCGCGTATATACTAAGGCCATTCGCGATGCGCATGAAGGTGGAGATTTTCATATTCATGATTTGCAATTGGTAGCGGCCTATTGTTGTGGTTGGGATTTGCAAGATTTGATTCGTCGCGGTTTCACTGGTGTGCCAGGCAAAGTAGCTTGTAAACCAGCTAAACATTTGGGTTCAATTTTGGGACAAATGGTGAATTTCATTTATACTTTGCAAGGTGAAGTGGCTGGAGCACAAGCTTTCTCAAATTTCGATACCTTACTGGCTCCGTTTGTGCGATATGATAAATTGTCCTATGCCAAAGTGAAACAAGAGATTCAGTCATTTGTGTTCAATATGAATGTTTCCACTCGCGTTGGATTCCAAACTCCTTTTTCCAATATCACTTTGGATATCGTGGCACCGAAAAATCTTAGGGATGAAATAGTGGTTGTTGGTGGAATTCCACAGAAAGAAAAGTATGGTGAGTTCCAAGCGGAAATGAATATGATCAATCGAGCTTTTGCTGAAGTGATGACTGAGGGTGATGCGGATGGACGAATTTTCACTTTCCCAATTCCGACCTATAACATCGACAAGAATTTTGATTGGGAGGACAAGCGCTTTGATGCGATTTGGGAAATGACCGCTAAATATGGCATTCCATATTTCGCCAATTTCATCAATTCAGATATGGATCCAGATGACGCGCGCTCAATGTGTTGTCGTTTGCGATTAGACAATCGAGAATTGCACAAGCGTGGTGGTGGACTCTTTGGAGCCAATCCATTGACTGGCTCAATCGGAGTGGTGACCATCAATATGCCAAGATTGGGTTATACTTCAAAGAATAAAAAAGAATTATATCAACAACTAGATCATTTGATGGACTTGGCGAAAGATAGCCTAGAGACCAAGCGAAAATTAGTCGAAAGTCTAACTGACAAAGGACTGTATCCATATACAAAAGTGTATCTGGAAGCCATCAAAATGCGTCGCAATGAATATTGGGCTAACCATTTCTCAACCATTGGACTCATCGGAATGAATGAATGTTTACTGAATTTGATTGGCAAAGACATCACGACTAAAGAGGGACAAAAATTTGCGGAAGATATTTTGGTGCATATGCGAGACAGAATGGTGAAATATCAAACTGAAACTGGCAATATGTATAATCTTGAAGCCTCTCCTGGTGAAGGAACTGGAACTCGCTTAGCTCTGCTAGATAAAAAGAAATTTCCAGATACACTCTTTGCCAATGACAAGGCTGTGCGAGAACAAGATTCAGCGCCATACTACACCAATTCATCTCAATTGCCAGTATCGTTTACAGAAGATATATTCGAAGCACTGGATCTGCAAGACAACATTCAAACCAAATATACGGGTGGAACAGTGTTGCATGGATTCTTGGGAGAAAGAGTTTTGGACATTGAGACAACCAAAAATTTAGTGAGAAAGATTGCGGAAAATTATTCCTTGCCATACTTCACACTCACGCCAACCTTCAGTATTTGCCCAGTGCATGGCTATTTGAATGGCGAGCATGCAGTTTGTCCGAAGTGCAAGGCGGAGCAAAGCAGTACAGTATATCTGAAAGTTGTGATGGCAGACTAATACAGATCTAAAGCAATCTAAATTTTTTCAATATAAATAAAAATAAAACATTTCTCGATTCGCAGTTGTAAATAACGTCGGATCAGAAAACAAAAAGATGAAGACCTATAAATGCCACGACTGTGGAAAAACATTGGAGTGCAATGATGAATACATGCCCTACAAAGTTGGACAAGAAACATTTGTGAAATGCAAAGCTTGTCACGAGGCAAATTCAGCTTTGGAGAATTTCCAAAAAGCCGAAGTATATTCTCGCGTAGTCGGTTATATTCGACCAGTGCAACAATGGAACAAGGGCAAACAAGCAGAATTTTCCGATCGAATGGAATTTGTAGTTAATGGCTCAGCTTGCGGTTGCTAATAGATTTCTAAATTAGAAAAGATAGCGGGGCGATATCTGTCATAAAAACAGGTGTCGCCCTAGTTTATAATAATAATTTTGAGTTTCGAATTTCGAATTTTAAAATAATATCTAATTTTTTAATTATTTAAAAATTTAGTAATTAAAAATTGATTCAAAATTTAAAATTCTAAATTAAAAATTTGAGTATTTAAATAATATGAGACAAGCGTTGGTATATTAGTTATCAGCCTAGCCTCACAAATAAAAATATTATGATACTTGGTGGTTTTCAAAAACTGACCCTGCTCGATTATCCAGGGAAAATTGCAACGACAGTCTTCACGCTTGGTTGCAGTTTTCGCTGTCCATTTTGTCACAATCCAGAATTGGTTGATTTGCGCTTGGCGCACAACGAGGAATCGGAAAAGGAATTTTTTGAATTTCTAGCTAGGCGAGTGGGAAAATTGGAAGGAGTTTGCGTTACTGGTGGAGAGCCGACCATTCAACCAGACATCATCGAGTTTATCCAGAAGATCAAGAAGATGGGTTTCTTGGTGAAATTGGATTCCAACGGCACACGGCCAGATGTTTTGAAAAAAATAATTGATCAAAAGCTGGTAGACTACATTGCCATGGATATCAAGAGTTCCTTGGAGAATTATGACAAAACCACGGGTTCAAAAGTGGATAAAGATCGAATTCGCCTAAGTGTGAATATGATTATGCATAGCAAAATTCCGCATGAATTTCGCACTACTGTTGTGCCAGGTTTGCACAGCGAAAAAGATTTCGACGACATTGCCAAGTGGATTGATGGGGCCGAAAATTATTTTTTGCAAGAATATCGTGAGGAGCAAAAAATCTTGGATCAGAATTTGAAAAAAATCACCAAAGGCCGAACAATTGATTTGGAAAAAATCCAGAAAAAGATTGAAAAGCATTTTGGGAAAATGGGAATAAGAAGATAGACCTCCCTACGAATTACGAATTTATACGAATGTACTAATGTGATGAATTCAAAGCTACATGTATTCGTACATTCGTAAGTGTTCGTAATTCGTAGGATGATATAGTATGAGAATTTACGTAAAAGTCAGTCCACGTTCATCCAAAAACGAGGTTTATCCTGTTAAATCATCGCTTTTGCAAGGCGTGGGGAAATTTAACGGGGTGACTAAAATTAAATATGGCGAATACAAAGTGAAGCTGACCGCTCCGCCAGTTGACGGTGAGGCCAATATTATGCTAATAAAGATACTAGCAGAATATTTTGCTGTGCCTAAAAGTACCTTAGCAATCATTGGCGGAAAATCCGCTAAGATAAAAATAATCGAAGTTCAAACACTAGCCTAGGAGGGCTACATTATGGAGATTTCCACGATGGCGAGTATCCCAGATTTCTGTACTGAATGTGGGAAATGGGGCAATGCATGTGAATGCAAGCCTTGGTGTGCCATGTGTGGCAAACCTAAATCAAAGTGTCTTGGGCGAGGTGCATGTAGTCCATGGTGCACTACTCATGGCAATGAGGCTTGTGAATGCCTAAAGATGATCCAAGGGAAGGAAAGAATTATAAGCACCAGAATTATTTCACCCAGGATTAAATGTGCTCAATGAAGTCAGAGTCACTTCAAATAAGAGCCGGAGGACAGTGTCCTGCCGGCTTTTAAATTTTTCTGGGTGGTTTATAATTTAAGCATGAACAAAGCCAAGATATTTTTGCTTCTATCCTTGAGTTTTATTGCTGGAATTTTCAGCGCTTCTTTTTATTATCCACATGTTGTGGATATTTTTTATTTATTCTTAGTTTTGATTTTGTCTTTGATAGTATTGTTTATTTGCTACAAAAACAAACAAATCTATTTGGTGACTTTTGTAATTTTGTTTTTTCTAACTGGCGTTTGGCTGACAACTTACAGATTGGAAAAAATCAGCAATCTCAATCAAGAGAAGCGAAATTTTTCTGGAGAAGTGATTGTCAGCAAAGAACCAGCAATAAAAGATCGGCTGCAGAAAATTGTAGTAAAAACGAGGACACTGGGTGTCCTTGGACACCCAGTGTCCAAGAGGGAGAAATTTTTGATTACAACTAATGCGTCTGCGGTCTATGAATATGGCGACAAGTTGAAAGTCAGTTGTAATTTGGAAATTCCAGAAAATTTCAATGGCTTTGATTATCGCATGTATTTGGCCAAAGATAATATTTTGCATTTATGTAAAAATCCCAAGATTGAATTGGTAGAAAAAAATCAGGGCAATCGTGCTTATACTATGATTCTGTATTTCAAAGATAAATTGCAAGACAAAATCATTGCTCTGTTGTCGGCGCCACAATCTGGACTTTTGATTGGTTTGATTTTGGGTGGGGATGATAAATTGTCCCAAACTGTACAAGACAATTTTTCCAAGACAGGCCTGACACATATTGTGGCCGTGTCGGGATATAACGTGACGATTGTAGCAGAATATTTGATGCTTTTGGGAATTTTTTTGGGACTGTGGCGCAAGCAAGCTTTTTGGTTTGCCATTGTCGGGATCTTTTTGTTTGTAGTGATGACGGGCTTTCCGGCCAGTGCCGTGCGCGCCGGCGTGATGGGGTCACTCATTTTGTGGGCGATGAAAAATGGAAGACTTAGCAACGCGCAAAATTCAATTATTTTTTCAGCTATGATAATGCTATTGATTAACCCACTGCTGTTGCGTTGGGACGTGGGTTTTCAATTATCATTTTTGGCGACTATTGGAATTGTCTATTTCTATCCCTTGATTGAAAAATATTCCATCAAGAAAAATGGCGTGGCGTTTCTCAGCGAAATTTTGTTTCTAACTTTGAGTGCGCAGGTTTTTGTGTTGCCAATCATTCTTACAGATTTTCAAAAATTGTCAGTGATTTCGCCACTAGCCAACGTGTTGGTTTTGCCAATTATTCCACTCACAATGCTGTTGGGATTTTTGATGGTGGTGCTGACCTTTGTTTTTCCGCCTCTGGCGACAATTTTGGCTTGGCTGACATACTTACCGTTGAAGTATGAAATAACCATCATCGAATGGATGGCCAACCTAAAATTTGCTTCAGTAGAAATCACAAATTTTTCTTGGGGTTTCGTGGTGATTTGGTATATAATTTTGATAGGGATTTTGTATTTTTCAAGAAGAAGGCGGGATGAAGAAAAAGTACCTTTCTAAAAAATATGCAATATCGAAAAACAATTTATGCTGCACTTTTGCTTCTGCTAATCATTGGCTTGATTTTGTCTGGGATTATTTGGTATGAGAAAAGACAGGATTTGAAAGTTATTTTCTTGGATGTGGGGCAGGGTGATGCGATTTTGATTGAGCAGGGGAGCAATCAAATTTTGATTGATGGTGGGTCTAGTGGGCAGGTGCTGATGGAAAAGTTGGGGCGCTATGTACCTTTTTGGGATCACGAAATTGAGATGGTGATTGCGACTCATCCGGATCAAGATCACATCGAAGGCCTATTGGATGTGTTGAAAAACTACAAAGTCGACTCGCTGGTTGAAACCACGGCGCAAAGTGATTCACAATTATACAAAAAATATGAAAACTTGATCGAGCAAAAGAAAATTCAAAAAATCACAGCTGCTTCCGGCATGAAAATAAAATTTGATCAGGCAGAGATGGAAGTTTTGAGTCCAGTGGGCGAGGTGCCAACAGGCGTTGTCAAAGATACAAATATGTATAGCGTAGTGACAAAATTGGTTTTTGGTCAAAATGCTTTTTTATTCACTGGTGATTTGCCAGACACAGAAGAACGGAGTTTGATTCAAAATCAAGTTGACGTGTCAGCTAAAATTTTGAAAGTAGCTCATCATGGTTCTAAATATTCCAGCACAGATGTATTCTTGGAAAAAGTACAACCACGATCAGCTATCATCTCTGTTAGCAAAAACAATCGCTTCGGCCATCCAGCGCCGGAAGCTCTGGGCAGACTACTGGCGCATAAAATAAATATTTTCCGGACAGATGAATTGGGTGATATTGCATACGAATGTCAAAATCCAAATGTTCAATGCCAAATGATGTTGAATTAAAAATCCTTCCATACGACCATATAAGGAAGTGTGAATTAATGACCAACTAAATTGCTACTATACAACTACATAAGGTAGTGCAAGATGTTATGGTTGCCAAGGGAGCATTTGTGTGATAAATTTAAACTCAGTTAATTATTAAATATTTTAAGTATGGTAAATCCAGCAATAAAAGAAAGATCACTAGTAATCCTTAAGCCGGATGCGATTCAAAGGTCTTTGATGGGAGAAATAATCAAAAGAGTCGAAAGAGTGGGATTGAAGTTTGTGGCTATGAAGCTGACAGTTCTAGATGAAGAAACTCTTTGGAAGCACTATAACAAAGACGATGCATGGTTTGAAAAGAAAGGTGGAAACATTGTGCGCGAAATGGAAGAGCGAGGAATGACAATTGAAAAACCAGCTATTGAATATGGAAAGGATATTTTGCGACATCTAATTAATTTCATGACCTCAGGCCCAGTGTTGGCAATGATTGTTGAGGGTAATGGTGCAACTGGAATTGTCGCTAAGATTGTTGGAGGTACAGAACCATTGACTGCTGATATCGGAACAATCCGCGCTGATTATACTATTGACTCATATGCTTTGTCTGGAATTGATGGTCGAGCTGTTCGTAATCTAGTTCATTGTTCAGAAAATCCTCCTGAGGCTGAAAGAGAAATTGCGTTGTGGTTCAAAGAAAATGAAATTATCAAATATCGATTAGTGCAAGATGCAATTTTGTACGATGTGAATTTGGATGGAATTTTAGAATAAATTTCAAAAATATTTTAAGTAAAAACAGCTCTGCTTCGGTGGAGCTGTTTTTTTATATCCCATTTAAATATTATGCTTACAATAGGATTTTTTTGGGTGAACTTATCCACAGGCATCTTGTTGACAAAAAACAGGGTTTTGTTAAGATGGCTTTATGAAACAAATAAATTCAAAGACAATTTTGCTGAGTGTCTTGATTGCCTCCAACCGGGCGGTTTGTTTCTGCAATTTAAACTAAGCAAAAAAAGTTTAAATAAAAAGATTCAAAGCTGCCCATCAGGGTGGTTTTTTAGTTCTTTGAGAAGAATTTGCTACGTCCAGTTTGAGTGTGAAAAATCGCAATTAGGCTGGGCGCAGTAAAGACTAAAATAATGTATAGGGAGGGTTTTTTATGTCTGATAGAACTGGTCATTTGGCAGGATTCGATGATGATTATAAAAAAATTAAGCCGAGTAAAAAAGAGCCATCTGATGTTGCGATCTATCTCTATCCATGTAGTGGCTGTCCAAGCGAGCGGCATAAAAAACCATGCCTAAACGCTACAGATTGTAGAACATGGATGGCGTGGATAGCAACATCGCCTTTCACGACGCAAAATTAGAAAAAGGGGAGTTCGGCAATGTTTCGACCTCCCCTTTAAAATTGTGGTAGAATATAGATATGACTTTGAAACAAATTGCACGCAAACTATTTTTGATTGCCATCCTGATGTTTTCCATCGGTGTTTTTGTGGTGCGCAATCGCACTTTAGTGGCACAGAACAATCCTTTTTCGCAATACAAATGTGATATTCCAGTGACCTATGCAGTGGGCACAGTCGATCAGCGTTTTGGCGTGTCACAAGAAAAGTTTGTGAGCTTGATGCAAGAAGCCGAGCAAAAATGGGAAAGTGCTTTGGGACGTGATGTTTTTCGTTTTGAATCGAATGGGCGCGTGAAAGTGAATTTGGTGTTTGATGATCGACAATCGACTACGGAAAGTTTGAAAAAAATTATGACCGACATCGATACGGGCAAAGAAAAAACTGATCAATTGGCAAGCAACTATGAATCTTTGCGCACGCAACTGGAACAAAAGAAAAAAGTTTTTGAAACGCAGGCAACTGAGTATGGCAAATCAGCCAAAGCCTATGAGGGCGCGGTGCAGAATTATCAGGCTGATTTGAAAAAATATTCACAGGAAGTTGAAAGATGGAATGCACAAGGCGGAGCAACCGAAGAAGCATACAATGATTTACTCAAAGAAAAGAAAAAGCTGGATGCACAACTCAAAGATCTCAAAAAACAAGAAAGCGATTTGCTGTCTTTGCATAACACTTTGCAAAAGAAACAAACAGAGTTAAATGATTTGGTGGCCAAAGTAAACGCAACAGCGGGAACTATCAATCAGATTGCGGGCAAGACCAATAGCAAAGTTTCCGACTACAATCAAACGCAAGAAGACCGTGGTGAATTTGAAACTGGGCTATATACCAATGACCGCGGAACAGAATCAATCGATGTCTTTCAGTTTTTCGATGACCAAGATTTGCTCGCCATCCTCATTCACGAAATGGGCCATGCTCTTGGTATGGAACACACTGAAAATCAATCAGCCATCATGTATCCCAAACTCATCAATCAAAGTGTCGCAATCACCGCCGACGACCTCGCACTTTTCCAAACAACCTGTGTGCGATAACTCTGTAGGGGTGAAACCCCTACGAAAAACCCCTACGAAATAATAAAAATTAAAAAAGCCCGAGCGATGAAGCTGCGGGCTTTTTCTTCAAACATTGATAATGCTGGAAGGGGTTAGAGTTCGTCGAAATAACGTTGGATTTCTTCGAATGTCAGGCGCTGACTTTCTTCGGGCGAAATGTTATTTGCCTGATTGCCCTTGGAAAGCTGGGCACCCATAACAATGAGATCGGCACCGAGCTTGAGCGCATCATAGGCACTTGTAGTTCGCACCTGATGATCCTTATTCATATGCGAACTGCGGATGCCAGGGACGATGAATTGATATGTGTCCCCGAACATTGATTTTAGGCTTGCAACCTCTTTAGGGCTGCACACAACCATGTCAAAGGGGTTATCGATCCCGGTGAGTTGTTGGAAATCGCTTATGTCTTTGGCAATCTTTTCGCTGGGACTCAAGCCGAAATTTCTTATCTCGCATTCTTTGGCGCTCATATCGGTGGGCAGGGAAAAGAGTGCTAGTTTTGTTTCCGGCAGAACTGGTCGAATCAGCTTGAATGTTTTTGCAGAGACAATCGCAGAAACGGTGACGATGCCCGGCGCGTATGGTGCGTAACGTTTCAAGGTATTTTCGACAGTTCCGACGGAAGCCTTTTCTTCGTCACCGGATACATCGCCGATTTTTAAATCAATGAAAAATTTGACATCAGCTGGGACAACATCTCTGGCCATCTCAATAACGTTTGGTCCTATGCCTGGAATATGGAGTACGTCATTGAACTTAACGTAGGCAACAAGTTCCGACACCAATGGTGAAGCGAAAAATTTTCTGAGATTCGCAACTACCTCGGCCGCACTTCCAGTACCATCAACCGGATAAATAATAACCTTTTTCATCTGCGTCGTATCCTCCTTGGGGTTTTGGGTTATGTAGCTATGAGAAAGAACCAACATCTCTAAATCTTATTTTTTATAGACTAGGTAAAAACAGTCCAAAAGTCAAGCAAACAAAAAATTCCGATTGCCTCGCCTCGATTTGACGAAATGTCTCATCGAGTCGAAGCGGGTCGGAATTTTTTTAGGAGAAAGATAGATTATTTTGTCTTAGACAAAGTCTTGATGCATCGAGTACAAACTTTCAATCTTTCACCGTCAATTTTTTTAGTCTGCAAATTGATAGCAAATTTTCGAAGGGTTTTTACTTGAGAATGGCTGACTTGGTTTCCAGTCTTAGCGCCTCGTTCACAAACTTCACAAACTCTACTCATAAAATTTACTCACTAATTACGAACTAACCTTAAGCTAATGTATGCGAATGTTCGTTTCCATTCGTTTTCATTAGTTCTTAATTCGTGAGTCGCTTATTGATTACTAACAAGATTTAGAGTATCATATAGAAGTTAAATTGTAAAGACCCCGCAGTAACTCATCCAAAATCTAATGATTGCCCTAGTCGATTTATCATTTAAAATCTAATCTTGGAGATAGCTAAACAATTAAGGCTATCTCCATGAAAATGAGTTTAAAATCAAGAAGAGAATTGG
>Ga0209211_10006597_pt1 | contig 16713 bp, 16 predicted proteins | sample RifGroA2_FD_183992 | JGI IMG/M metagenome (GOLD analysis project Ga0209211, IMG submission 183992) | Groundwater microbial communities from Rifle, Colorado, USA - Groundwater A2 (SPAdes) (version 2) | ecosystem: Environmental > Aquatic > Deep subsurface > Groundwater | place: Rifle, Colorado... | reverse complement strand
ACTACTCCCAAAGTTATTAAACTAAACATAAAAGGGAATCCGGAAAATCGAGTCAAATTGCTGGTTAAACTGGCTAAGAGTTCCACTATCAATCCCAAGGTGATGGCATACAATCCTAGTTTGTAAGATTGCCCGTAGGAAATGTCCCGCTTAAAAATTGTGGCTATCAACCAGATTACAATGGCTAAAATCAAAAGATAGATTAATTTAAAATCATAAGAAAGATAAATGCCAATAAATGCTACAAACATGAAAGCCGGCCCGACAAATTTAAGCCAAGGAGCAATCATATTGGATAAAGAATCAATAAAAGTTTTGTTAAGTTTAAAATCTTTTATTTCAGTTAGGCTATACGATCTGGTTTCCAAATCGCTTTTTTTGTAAATAATAGAATCTTTAGTCAACCATGCCGTGACTTTATATTGATCCAGTTGGGTTTTGGAAAAAGGAGTTTGGGTATCAATTACCAATAATGGTTGATTAGTTTCCGGTTCTGTTCCGCATGAATCTATAAAATACGGCTCTTTGACATTGGTACTAATTTGCCCGTTGGTGATTTTAATTTCCAGATCTTTTGGATAGCAATTAACAGTTTCTTTGATAACTGTTTGCAGCTGGTTTGGCAGTTCAGATATTAAAGGGCCAATTAAAGTTAGTGATTTGATTGCTGTGAGTATTAAAACAAGCAGCAGAAAATATCCCAGGGATGATTTAAAAGATCGAGTAGGGATTTGTTGGTAAAAGCTTGGAGAATAAATACTGTTTTTGATGGTTTTAAAAAAGTTCATCAATCAAATTATATGATATGATTAAACCAAGATTAAAGGGGGTGGTTTTAAAATGAATTATGCCGGATTTTGGATCCGTTTTGTGGCAGCTTTGCTGGATTCGGTAATTATTGTAGCATTATCAGTTATTGTGGCCACTGTTTTTGCAGTAATTAAGCTAGCAGTAGTGGGTTCTCTGGCCCAACTTGTGTTGGCTATTGGCTATTATGTCTGGTTTCAATCGCGAACAGGACAAACTTTGGGGAAAAAGGTGATGAAAATTAAAGTGGTCAATGCTACTGGTGCAACCCCATCGCTTGGTACTTTTGCCCTGCGGGAGATTTTGGGGAAATTAGCCTCTGGTTTGATTTTGGGTATTGGTTATTTGATGGTGGCTTGGGACAGCAAAAAACAGGGCTTGCATGATAAAATTGCCAGTACTTATGTAGTTAGAGTCTAGCTTGACTTCGATTTGCCAAAAGAGTAAGATACTTTTGCTGGTGGGATAAGTCCCACCTTTTTTACTAAAATGGCACAAGCTAGAACAGAATTTGCAGCTGCTTTAAATCAAATAGCCTCTGAAAAAGGGGTAGATCCTGAAGTAGTTTTAGATGCCATCCGCCAAGCTGCACTGGCAGCTTACAAAAAAGATCTAATGCTCCGCGGCCAGCCTGTACCTGAAGATTTTGAGGAATTTACTTCAAAAGTAGATCCTGCCAGTGGTGAAATATCTATTTTTGATAAAGATAAAAATGTGACTCCCCCGGGATTTGCCAGAATTGCCGCCTCTATTGCCAAACAAGTAATCATGCAGCGGCTTAATGAAGCAGAAAGAGGAGCTATTTTAACAGAATACGAGAGTAAAGTAGGTACGGTTATATCCGGTGCGATTTCGCGGCAGGAAGGAAATACCTATTTTGTGGATTTAGGGAGAGCAGAAGGGGTTTTGCCGTCTTCAGAACAGATTCACTCCGAATTATATAATCAAAACCAGCGTTTAAAATTTTTAGTTAAAGAAATCAGGGAAGGGGTAAGAGGAGGGTCGGAAGTTGTGGTGTCGCGGTCTGATCCCAAGCTGGTTGCAGCTTTATTTGCTATGGAGGTGCCGGAAATTCAATCAGGCGCGGTTGAAGTAAAAGCAATTGCCAGGGAAGCAGGGGCCAGAACCAAGATTGCTGCTGTCTCAACTCAAGATGGTGTTGATCCTGTGGGAAGTATGGTTGGACAAAAAGGCGTGAGGGTTCAGGCAGTGATGGGAGAGTTGGGTGAGGAAAAGATTGACATTATATCTTTTTCCGAAGATCCTGCCAGGTTTATTGCGGCAGCCCTTTCGCCGGCCAAAGATATTCAAGTTATTTTAAATGAAAAAGATAAAGTGGCAAAAGTAATTTTGCCTCAAGACCAGTTGTCTTTGGCAATTGGTAAGGGGGGACAAAATGTTAGATTGGCTGCTAAACTAACAGGATGGAAGATAGATATTGCTGGCGCAGAGGAAGAGGGAACTGGAGAGAAAAAAGAGCAGCCTCAATCCGGCACAGGCGGACCAGCAGATGATTCTGTTAAAGCTATAAAACAAGAGGTCAAAGAAGCAGAGGAGAATGCAACAACTGAAGAAGAAAAAATTAAAGCAGAAAAAGCAGGAGAGATTTTAGAGAAAGCAGTTGAGGAAGAAAATCCCGCACAAGAAAAAAAGCAGCTTGAAGAAGCAATTAAAGAGACAGAAGTTGATACAAAATCCGGTGAAGAACCTAAGTAGATGGAAACTACAAGACCACCAATAGTAACTATATTAGGTCATGTTGATCATGGTAAGACTACCCTGTTGGATTTTATCCGCAAATCCTCTGTAGCTTCAAAAGAACACGGCGGCATTACTCAACATATAGGCGCATACCAAGTTGAGATTCCCGAGGAATCGAAATCCCGAGAGAGCGAAGCGAATCGAGGGATCCCTCGACAAGCTCGGGATGATCTTGCGGAAAATCGCAAGATCACTTTCATTGATACTCCCGGACACGTAGCTTTTGAAAAAATGCGCTCGAGGGGAGCTCAAGTTGCAGACATTGCTATTTTGGTAATAGCTGCAGATGACGGGATAATGCCTCAAACAACAGAGGCTATTCACCATATTCAGAGTGTCAAAGCCCCTTTGATTATTGCTGTTAACAAAATTGATTTGCCCCAGATTAATTTAAAAGTCCAACTGGAAAAAATTAAAAAACAACTGTCTGACCAAAAAGTGCTGGTGGAAGAATATGGAGGCGATGTGCCTATTATTCCCCTTTCTGCCAAAACAGGTGAAGGGGTGGATAAACTTTTGGAAATGATTCTGCTGGTTTCGGAAATGCATGAGTTAAAAGGTGACCCGGAGGCAAACCCCGCAGGGGTTGTGATTGAGGCCAATCTGGATAAATTTAAAGGGTCGATTGCTACATTGCTGATTAGGAATGGGACTTTGAAAAAAGGCGATCAGATTATGCTAAGTGGAGTAAAAAGCAAGATTAGGGGAATGTTTGATTTTAACGGTAAGGCGTTAGACAGCGCCGGTCCCTCTACTCCTGTAGAAGTTTTGGGATTGGAGGCAGTTCCCGCGGTTGGAGCAGTATTGGGAGAAGAGTCAAAGAGTCAAAGAGTCAAAGAGTCAGAGGTAAAATCATTGGTTGATAAATTAAAGCATGGCGACAACAAAACTTTAAAAGTAATTATTAAAGCTGATAAACAGGGATCGCTGGAGGCAATTCAGGCATCTTTAGAAAAATTTAATGAAGAGAGAAAAATAATTGATTATATATTTAGCGCTACAGGAGATATTGGTGAAGAGAATGTTCAAATGGCTCAATCTGTGGGGGCAATTGTGATTGGATTTAATGTTAAAGTGGCTCCAATTGCTCAAAAAATGGCAGCCAATGAACATGTTTTAATAAGAACATACAATATTATTTATGAACTTTTGGAGGATGTGGAAGAGGTAGTTAATACTTTGCTTGAAGTAGGCCAGCTGGAAGAAGTTTTGGGTAAAGCTAATCTGATTGCCGAGTTTCCATTTGGCAAAAACGAGCGGGTAGCAGGATGCAGAATAATAGAAGGTTCAATTGCCAAAGGGCAAAGGATCAGAATTGTCAGAGAAGAGCAAATTATAGGTGAAACTAAAATTAAATCTTTAAAAAAGGTTAAGGAAGAGGTTAATAAGGTGGAAAAAGGATCTGATTGCGGCATGCTCTTTAATCCCCCCCTAGATTTCCAAATAGGAGATACAGTGGAATCATTTAGAGTAATATAATTACATCTTGACAATTATGATAAATTTGTCATATCATTATGATGAAAGTCTCTGCCGATAAAAGAATAGAACAGTTTCTTGGGAAATTACCTAAAGAAGATAAGGCAAGAGTAAATCGCACTGTTCAATTTTTTAAAGACAAAGGTTTTTTACTTGATGAAAGATATCTGAAAAAATTGACTAAGTCGATATGGGAACTACGCCCGGGGAGAGTGAGATTATTATTTGGAGTAGTTAATGATGAAGCAGTAGTTGTTAATGGTTTTATAAAGAAAACACAAAAAACGCCAAAAAAGGAAATTGATTTAGCTTTAAATAGAATTAAAAAATATTTATGAAAAATAGAAAAAACCTCATTAGTTTTGATACTTTACACAAAAGGTGGATGAAAGATCCGGAATATAGATATGAATATGAAAAACTCGAACCGGAGTTTGAAATAGCAAGCCAGATTATTGAAGCTAGAATCAAAAGAAAAATCACACAGGAAGAATTGGCTAAAAGAATGGGGACAGGACAGGCAGTCATATCCAGGCTGGAAAATGCCAATGCCAGACCATCTCTATCTTTAATTCAAAGACTGGCTGATGCCCTAAATTTGAAAGTAGAACTTCATTTCACTCCAAAATAAACTAGGGTGTATCTCCTGCGGATTGTTAACTCCTGCTTCTTGAGGATTATCCTAAAGATACTATCGAAGTGTTATACTAAATTTAAATTAGCTATGAATGCAACTCCAGATATAGGCGAAGGACAAAAGCAAGCTTTAATTAGCAGTATACAAGAAGTTGATAAAAGATCTTTCTTACAATGGATTGAAGACCCTCAAAATCGAAGAAGACTAGATCTACCCAAACCAGCATTAAGACATCTTTTAATTTCGCAAAGGGTTTTGGAATTAGCAGAAGATCCTGCTCAAGTTGGGATAGTTGTGGATGGACAAACTCCAAATACAATTGATGCTTATGTAATTGAGCACCGGCCTTTGGCAATCTCTAATAGAGAAAGCCTAAAAAGATACATAGGAGAAAGAAATAAATATAGAGAGGACTATAAATCTAGAGCTCGGGCTCGTGGTGAACATATTTTTATTCTTCCCGATAGACGAAGGCCCTATTTATCAGCAGATGTTGATCGATATCATGTTCTGTATTATAGATTGGTAAAAGCAGGTTTAATAGGATTAAATGATTACATTATAAATAGGATAAATTTAGGAAACAATAGACATCCAGAACTTTTATTTGTAAGGGATTATTCTGATAGAGATGAGTTAAGGGGAAAAGGAATAGCGAGTAGTTTTTATGCAAATCTACGACAAGTGGTAATTGAAATGGGATTTAGTTATTTAGCTGGTTTAAATAACCCGAGAAATGTAGATTATTTTAAATCTAAACTAGGAAGGTCAGCCCTTGGTGAAGTAAAACCTGAATTAAGAATATTTTTTACGGATAATCCAGATGAAACTGATTTAAGAAATATTACTATAGATTTTTTAGATGCTAGTCTTAAGACAGAATTTTTAGGCCGCACGCATTAAGGGTTATAAACAAGATGATGCCGAAACTGTTTATTGCAGTGGTTTAAACTAGCCAGCTTTATAGTAGACTCCTTTGGTAGCGCTGCGTTTTTTGATAAAACCTTATTACCTAATATTGCCAGATATTGCCCGATATTTCCAACTTGCAATTATGGGATAGTAGTGATAGAATTAGCTTGTTAAATGAAATACGACGGACAAATTGCTGAACTTAAAAACCTGCTGCCTGCTGCCAAAAATATTTTAATTGCTCTCCCTGCGGGGGCTGATACTGATAGATTATCAGCAGCTTTGTCTCTTTTTCTGGTTTTTGAAGCTCAAGGCAAACAAGTAAGCATTGTTTGCGAAGATACTATGACAGTAGCCCAATCCCATCTTTTTGGAGTTGATCATGTACAAAAAACCCTTCCCCAAACAGAAGGGGGCAATTTGACTTTGACTTTGGAAGGTGTGGCCTCGCCTGACGGGACAGTGCCTGCTTTGGAGAAACTGGACTGGTATGCGGAAAACAGTAACCTAAATCTGGTTTTTCATGTTTTAGCGGGCCAGACTTTTCAACCGGCCAAAATTGTCCCCCGTTATCAGGGTAGCGGTTTTGATCTTGTTTTTGTGATCGGAGCCGCCAATCTGGACAGTCTGGGCAGTATTTACCGGCAAAATGCCCAAATCTATTCGGGCGTTCATATAGTCAACATTGACAATCAAGGCAACACAGGTTTTGGCACTACCAATGTGGTGGACACCAATGCTGCTTCTGTTTCCGAAGTAGTGACTTTTCTGCTGCAGGATTTAGGAATGGTTTTGGACGGGGATATTGCAAGCAATTTGCTGGCGGGTATTTTTGCCTCAACAGATAATTTAGTTAGTCCCAAAGTTAATGCCGATACTTATATGGCTGTTGCCAATTGTTTGCGGGTGGGAGGGAAAAAGCCGGGTGCAATGCCGGGTCAGCAGATCGCAGGAACAATTATTGGCGGAATGAGCGGACCTGTACCGGATTTAAGTGCGCTTATACCTCCCCCGGTTGTATCTTCTCCGCAACCATCTCCTGAAGAGCGGCCTGCGGCAGAGGGAGTGGTATCAGAAACTCCTGAACCTGAATGGTTAACCCCCAAAATCTTCAAAGGAACATCATTGGGGTAAACAAATATGCCTTTAGAAACTGTGACTGAAGAACAATTTAGAAGTGTTTTTGGTGATGTTCCAGAACTGACGCAACCCTCTGTATTCTCTGAAGGCGATCAAAAGATTATTGTTCCCTTTGACCGATTTCAAATAGAAGATCATGGATCCCGTCATAAAATAGGTATTTTAGAAACATCTCCATACGACGCTTCTGCTTGTGATCGTAATGATGATACCCTCTCTTATCCTGATGCTTCAAATTTGATTAGAGTCAGATACGACAGTTTGTATGGATTAAGAGCCAGAACATGGCAAGTTTTGCGAAGAATCACCCGGGATGCCTGGAGCGAAGAAAAAGAAGAACCGGAATTAATACTGCTGTTTAGCGACATGAAATATGATTGTGGTTCGGTCAGCATTTTTTATCGGTCCATGCCAGCTTCATTTTTCCACGCTAATTATGATCTTTTACTTAGGAACCCAAATTCACATAGGGTATCTATTGAGGTAAGGTCTAACTCTCTTGATCTGGAAGAAAAACCTCCTATTGCTCAAATACTTTATTCTCCAAATGATCAAGAACCCATTATTCGGGGGGAGTTTGTGAACGCTGAATATGATGAAGCACTCAATAACGGGGTTGAGGAGCGTAAAGGTAAGCTTTCAGGTGAGTGGAATCACCCGTACACTGTTTTTCTGTGTGAATTTATCATAGGTTTAAGACTCGGGAGTATCCAATTTCAGGATAAACAAAGCGGTAACCTGCGCCAGTTTCACCGGGAAGCAAAACTGAATCCTCCCAGACCATATCCGCTCAAGGGTTCACCGTATACAGCAGGAGTTTATTTTGGTTATCGGAATGATTTAGTTAGGGGTGGGTTGGGACATCGCAGATTAAGCTTTGCACGAATGAATAGACAAACAGGGGAAGAATGGGTATTATCTGTGCCGGATTGGATTAATAGCCGCCATTTTATGAATGATTTATCAGGAAAGCCGTTCGGAGATTTTTTCTTGACTTATCCGGTGGTTTTTGGGGTTAGAAGACTAGGTCAAGAAGATCAATGGTGTGTAACTTTAGGAAACCATGATGAGGAACAAAAAATTTTGGATTGCGTATCTTAAAGTTTTATGTTATACTGCGCCCAACATTAAAAGGACTACTTTGGCGTCAAAGTTGTTCCAAAAGAAAGGATACGATGCCACTTGATCCAAAAATTAAACAAAAGATAATTAAAGAGTTTGCAACCAAGTCGGGTGATACAGGTTCTCCTGAAGTGCAGGTAGCGCTTTTAACAGAGCAGATTAAACATTTAACTTTGCATTTAAAAGAACATACTCATGATATTCACTCCCGCAGGGGACTTTTGTCCATGGTTAACAAAAGAAGAAGGCTGCTTCAATATCTGGTGAAAAAAGATCACGAAAGATATAAAGCGGCGATTGAAAAATTGGGGTTAACAAAATAGTTTGATTTATGGTATAATAATTGTGTAAGAGTGATTTGGGGATTGCAAAGAGATAATTAAATTAATTAATTGTTTCTTCCACAGTTTCCAAATACTCACTTCTTGTTAGGTATATGAATAAAGTTATTACAAAAGAGATAGATTTAAATGGTAGAAAACTTAAACTGGAAACAGGCAAGCTGGCTTTGCAGGCAGATGCTTCAGTGGTTGCTTCATGGGGTGAAACAGTGGTTTTGGCAACAGTTGTAACACAGCCACAAGTAGTAGATGCCGGGTATTTTCCTCTTTCTGTTGAGTTTGTGGAAAAACATTATGCAGGCGGGCGGATTTCTTCTTCCAGATTTATCAAAAGAGAAGCCAGGCCTTCGGAAGAAGCTGTTTTAACCGGCCGTTTAATTGACCGTTCCATCCGCCCCTTTTTCCCCAAAGAATTCCGGAGTGAAGTCCAGGTAATTGTGACAGTTTTATCAATTGATCAAATCAATGACCCGGACATTTTGGGCTTGATTGCCGCATCAGCCGCTCTTTCTATTTCTTCAGTTCCCTGGCATGGGCCTTTGGGTGTGGCCAGAATTGGTGAAATAGAAGGTAAACTACTGGTTAATCCCACCATTGACGAACTGGTAAATTCCAATCTTGATTTATTCGTAGCCTCAACCCGCGAAACAGTAGCCATGATTGAAACTAAAGCCAAACAGGTTTCGGATAAGGTTATTTTTAATGCAATTAAAGAAGCCCATGCAAGCGCCCAACCAATTATTTCTTTGATTGAGGAATTTGTAAAAGAAGCAGGCAAAGAAAAAATAGCTTATTCAACACTGGCTGAAGATGTTGAAGAAGCATTGCTTAAAGAAGTTAAACAAGTTACAAAAGAGCGGATTGAACAGGCTTTATTTGATGAAAAAACTGCCTGGCATGATTCTATGGCAGATCAAATTAAAGCAGAGCTGACCACCAAATACACTGAAGTTTTAACTCCATTAATTATTTCCGGAGTATTTGACAAAGTGGCCAAAGAAATTATGAATGATTTAGTTTTGGGTCAGGGGAAAAGAGTAGACGGAAGAGCCATGGATGAAGTAAGACCTATTGAAATAGAAGTAGGAGTTTTGCCCCGCACTCACGGATCAGCCTTGTTTTCCAGAGGTGATTCGCAAATATTATCAGTAGTAACTTTGGGAGCCCCTTCTTTGGGCCAAACAATTGAAGGCATGGAAGGTGAGAGGATAAAGCGATTTATGCATTATTACAACATGGGCATTAATCCTTTTTCAACAGGAGAAGTTAAAAGAATTGGGCCTCCAACAAGGCGTGATATTGGTCACGGGGCTCTTGGTGAAAAATCTCTGGAGCAGGTTATCCCAACAAAAGAACAATTTCCTTATGCCATAAGGATTGTGTCAGAAGTTTTAGGGGCCAATGCTTCTACTTCGCAAGCAGCTATTTGCGCAGCCTCCCTTGCTTTATTTAATGCAGGAGTGCCTATTGAACCAGTAGCCGGGATTGCAATTGGCTTAATAAGCGATCCGGCAAAGCCGGATAAATTTCAAACTTTAACTGACATGAGAGCAGTGGAGGATTTTTATGGAGAAATGGATTTTAAAATTGCAGGCACAAAAAATGGCATTACAGGTATCCAGATGGATACTAAGCTGGAAGGGATTTCTTTTGAGATAATAGAGCAGTCTTTGAAGCAGGCTAAAGCTGCCCGGGAGTTAATTCTGGCAAAAATGAAAGAAGTAATGCCCGAAGCAGGAAAACTATCTCCGCATGCCCCAAGAGTGGAAATTTTGCATATAAAACCTGAAAGCATAGGACTTTTAATCGGGCCGGGAGGCAAAAATATCAATGGCATTATTTCAAAAACCGGAGCGCAGATTGATGTTGAAGATGACGGTACGGTGATGGTTTCCGGTACTAAATCTGAAGGTGTGGATCAGGCCATGGCAGCAATTGAAGGCATGTTTAAAACAGTTAATGTGGGAGATGAATTTACGGGTAAAGTAGTCCGTCTGGTGCCTTTTGGGGTTTTTGTGGAAATTGCCCCGGGTAAAGACGGATTAGTGCATGTGTCGGAAATGTCTACGGGTTTTGTGGGAAAACCTGAAGATGTTGTTTCCGAGGGACAGGAAGTTAAAGTTAGGGTTAAGGGAGTTGATACGGATGGTAAAGTGTCTTTGTCCATGCTTTTTGGCGCGGATATAAAGCCTGAAACAGAAAGGCGGCCTGCTCGTCCATCAGGAGGCGGGGGCTTTAGACCAAGAACTTCTTTTAGTGACAGGCCTAGGTTTGGCGGAGGGTTTAATAGAAGCGGCTTTGACCGCAACCGCGGAGGCAGGCCTGCCCGCCGAAGCTTTGACAGATAAATCTCCTTCGTATAGAATAAGAAACAGAATGGATGCTGCCCAAGAACAACTGGAAAACCTTAAACAAAAAATTAGCCAAGTCTCCTTGCCCCAGGAAGTTCAAGAGAAATTACTTAATTTACTAAAATTCCCGGGAACAGGAGCTGAATTTGAAAAATTGGTTTCCTATATTGATTTTGCCACCTCCCTGCCTTTTAACAAATCAAGCCAGGATATTTTGGATTTACCAAGAGCCAGAGAGATCCTGGATAAAAATCACTATGGTTTGCAATCTTTGAAAGACAGGGTTTTAGAATATTTGTCGGTTTTAATTTTGCACGCCAAAAGCAAAAATACTGCAAGTTTTCATGCCCCGATTCTGCTGTTTGTTGGGTTGGTGGGAACAGGCAAGACTTCCATTGCTTATTCTATTGCCGAGGCTCTGGGGAGGAAAATTGTGAGAGTGCCTTTTGGAGGCTTGGGTGATGCGGCCAGCTTAAGGGGGCAATCAAAAATCCGTCCTGATAGCGAACCCGGGCAGATTATTAAAGCTATTAAACATGCTCAAATTAAAAATCCGGTGATACTTTTAGATGAGATAGATAGAGTAGCAGAGGAGGGTAGAGTTGGCATAATGGGGGTTTTGGTAGAACTTTTAGACCCTGCCCAAAATCAGGCTTTTACCGATCATTTTCTGGATTTTGCTTTTGACCTGTCGCAGGTTTTATTTATAGCCACAGCCAATAATACCGGTAATATTGCCACGGCAGTAATGGATAGGTTAGAGCCAATTCAGATGCCTTCATATTCCGACGAAGAAAAAACAACAATTGGCAAAAATTATCTTTTGCCGAAAGCGCTGCAGGAAGCGGGCATAGACAGTAAACTCATTAGCATTGAAGAGGCAACTTGGCCTAATATTATCAGGCCTTTGGGTTTTGACGGAGGGATCAGATCGCTGCAGCGATCTTTGCAGGCAATTTGCAGAAAAGTGGCCAGAAAAGCAGTGGAGGGAGAAATTGGGCCATTTAAGATTAATCAAGAAAATTTGGGGGAGTATTTATCATTATGAAACCATTTAATAATCAAACACTTAAACTTATTCCTCTTGGAGGTGTAGGTGATGTCACCAAAAACATGTATGTGTATGAATATGGAAATGATATTATAATTGTTGATTGTGGGGTGGGGTTTCCGGATGAGGCTATGCCGGGCGTGGATTTGGTAATTCCCGATATTTCTTATTTAAGAGAAAAAAAAGATAAAATCAGAGGTATTATTATCACACACGGCCATGAAGACCATATTGGAGCCCTGCCTTTTATTCACCCTCAACTGCAAGTGCCTATCTATACCCAAAGATTAACAGCAGGATTAATCAAAGGTAAATTTATTGAACATAATCTGCCCAAAGACCAGATTGTGGAAGTTGGTATAAATCAGAAATTAAGCCTGGGGGTATTTAATGTCTCTTTTTATCAGGTTTCCCATTCAATTCCGGATTCAACAGGTATAGTTATCAGAACTCCTGTGGGGCTGATTATCCACCAGGCAGATTTTAAGATTGACTGGACGCCTATTTCGGGTCAAAAGACTGATGTAGGGGCTGTGGCAAATTTAGGCAGAGAGGGAGTGCTTTTGCTTTTAATTGACTGTTTAAGAATAGAAAAGCCCGGGTTTAACAAATCAGAACAATCAATTGAGGCTTCATTTGAAAAAGCGGCGATGGAAACTACCGGGAGCTTGCTGATTACTATGACTTCATCCAATGTTTCCAGAATGCAGCAGGCAGTTAATGTGGCGCAAAGATTAGGCAGGAAACTGGCAGTGGCGGGTAGAAGCTTTGAAAAGAATTTTCAGTTGGCCAGAGATCTGGGATATTTAAAAGTTCCGCCAAACATTGTGATTGCTTCGGATGCCATAAACTCTTTTGCTTCCTCAAAAACAATAGTTTTAATTGCCGGATCTCAAGGTCAACCGGATTCGGCGCTCTCCCGGGTGGCCAACGAAGAACATAAACAAATAAGAATTAAAGAAGGTGATAGCGTAATTTTTTCGGCCGACCCCATTCCTTCCACAGAATCTGCACAAAATGCTTTAATTGATAAGCTTTCAAGCTTAGGAGCTAATGTCTATTATTCTGCCGTAAATTCAGACTTGCATGTTAGTGGGCATGCAGCTTCGGAGGAATTAAAGCTGATGGTTAATCTGGCAAAACCCCGCTATTTGCTGCCTATTGGCGGAACCGCCAGACATATAAAAATGTTCTCGCAGGTTTTTCAGGGTATGGGTTATGATAAAAATAAGATTTTACAACTGGAAGAGGGAGATATTGTAGAAATAGGAAGGGATAATCTGAAGCTAACTGGAAGATTGGAACTGCAAAATATTTATGTTGACGGATTGGGTATTGGGGATGTGGGGCATGTGATTTTACGGGACCGGAGGTTAATGAGCGAAGAAGGGGTTGTAGTAGTGGTAGTGCCGCTTGATCAGCATACTGGTAAAGTGGCAGGAGAACCGGATATTATTTCCCGGGGCTTTGTTTTTGAAAATATGGCCGAAGATTTGTTGCAGGATGCCAGGGAAACCGTCAGCAGAAGTTTGGAGCAGCATGTTAAAAAATCCCCGGACTGGCGTTTTATCCGCAAAAAGATTGAGGATGATTTAGGCAATCTTTTTTATCAGATGACTGAAAGAAGACCATTGATTTTGCCGGTGGTAGTGGAAGTTTAAAACTATGAGTTATAAATGTTATAATAGTTATAATCAGTATAATAATTATACAAAAAAATGAGAAGAAGACGCCGTTCTATTTACAGATTACCCAGATTAAGACTTAAACACAAAGCCATTGCGGCTGTGGCATCTCTGGTGTCGATAATTCTGGCAGTTTTATCAACTGTGGCGCTAACAACAGATACAACTATTTTGTCTTTTTGGAGGCGGTTTTTATATTCTCTTTTAGGTTGGACCAGTATCTTTTCTCCTGTTTTATTTTTGCTTTCGGGTCTAGTTTTATCAAAAGCCCGCTGGCGCATTGCCCAGATGAATGTTTTACTGGGAATTATGTTGTTGGTTTTATCTTTATCAGGAATGACCGGCGCTTTCAAAGCGGATTTGGCAGGATCAATAGGTTTGAATTTATGGACACAGTCGTCTGCTTTAATAACTCCACCCGGAGCTTTTATCCTCTTGATCTTGATATTTATAGTTGGACTGGTAGTTTTATTCAATGCTTCTTTAGGCCAGATTTTTGGCATATTTGACTTGATATTTAAATTCTTCAAAAAAATGGTTTGGCAGCCGGTTTTTAACAGACCAAGGACATTTGAAGCAAAAAATGTGCCGATAAAATTGTCCGGAGTTGACGACCGGATAAAGCCTAAATTGTCTGTTGGGCCCCGTGAGGCAGCTTTGGCTGATGCTTTGGTGCAAAATGTGGCAGGACAGGCAAAAGTTTGGAAATATCCGCCTTTATCTTTGCTTTCTGAAAAAATAGGATCTGTGGCCGAGAGGGGAGATGTAAAAAAGAATGCCGCCATTATTGAAAAAACCCTGGATTCATTTGGAGTTCAGGCCAGAGTAGCTGAAGTTAATGGAGGGCCAGCTGTGACCCAATATGCTTTGGAAATTTCAGCAGGAACCAAAATTTCCAAAATTGCCAATCTGCAGCATGATCTGGCATTAGCCCTGGCTACTCCCACAGGAACTGTCAGAATCGAAGCTCCAATTCCGGGTAAATCTTTAGTGGGAATTGAAGTACCTAATCATTCTTTGGAGATTGTAGGGCTAAAGAGTGTTTTGGCATCAGAGCAAATGCAAGCGCATAAATCAAAGCTGGCAGTTGTTTTGGGCAAAGATACAGCTTCTAAAGGAGTGGTGGTGGATTTGGACAGGATGCCCCATGTATTAATTGCAGGAACAACCGGTTCAGGTAAGTCCGTGTTAATTAATTCTTTTATTGGCTCGCTGCTTTTCCGCAATTCTCCGGATGAGTTGAAAATGATTTTGATTGATCCGAAAAGAGTGGAGTTGACTAACTACAATGGTATCCCCCATCTTTTGACGCCGGTGATTACCGAACCGGAAAAGATTTTATCGTCTTTGAAATGGGCAATGGCAGAGATGGACAGAAGATATAAATTATTTCAATCAGTGGGAGTAAGAAATATTGCAGGGTATAATGAGATGTCGGGGTTTCAGGCCCTTCCCTATATTGTTATTATTGTTGATGAGCTGGCAGATCTGATGATGTTTGCGCCGGTTGAAATTGAAGACGCCATTACCAGAATTGCTCAACTGGCCAGAGCCACAGGAATTCATCTGGTGGTGGCAACACAAAGACCCTCTGTTGATGTTATTACCGGTTTAATCAAGGCTAATATTCCCTGTAGGATTGCTTTTAATGTTTCATCAATGATTGACTCGCGGGTTATCCTTGATACTCCCGGGGCGGAAAAACTGCTGGGACGGGGAGACATGTTGTTTTTGCCTCCTGATGCTTCCAAACCGGTTCGCATTCAGGGAGTGCTGGTTCAGGATGAAGAGATTAACAATTTAATAAAATATCTTAAGAATACCGGAATTGCGCCGGAGTATACGGCAGAGGTAACTGAAATGCCCATAGGACGTTGGGGTAAAGGAGGCGGCAGTGGATCGGATAGAGATGAATTATTTGAAGAGGCTGTGAGAACCGTTTGTCAATATGACCGGGCTTCTGCCTCACTGCTGCAGCGGAGACTTAAGGTAGGTTATGCCAGGGCTGCCAGGATTTTGGATGAGTTGGAAGAGATGGGGATTGTGGGAGTTGGAGAGGGTTCCAAACCCAGGGATGTTTTAGTCCGTAATGCCGAAGAATACTTTGCCGCCCAAAGTGCCCAAACTTCAGATTAGCCCAACGAAGAATTTACAAAAGTAGTACAATATTGATGTATTAAAATAATGAAAATGTCATCATCTAAACTCGAGAAAACGATATCCGTATATTTTGACGAAGAGACAATTTTTGCTATAGAAAAAGTGGCAAGACAAAGGGATATTAGTATCTCTACTGCCGCAAAAATGTTACTCCTTGAGCGACTTAGTCAGATGAAAGCTATTTAATGTCAGGGAAAACTATTGCTACTATTTATTTCTATATTATTTCAGCCGCATCTTTGGCTTTAATCGTGATTGGGATTTTTAATGCTGTTAATTTTGGAATAAATTCTACCCAATATGAAAAATATCCGTTACATTATCCCCAAGGGAGTTGTGAGGGTTACCCTTACAAATTTGGTCCGTACCCAGCAATGGAAACAAGAGTGGCCACGCCTTCTGCTGATGAATTAGAAAAACAAAAGCAGGATTGTTTAAAACAGGAAAATGCCTTAAGTAAACAGCAAAAAATTGATGATTTAAAAAATTCCATAACATTTACTTTGATTGGAACAGTTTTGTTTTTAATCCATTTTCCCCTGGCCAGAAAGCAATCAAGGAGTTAGAATCTAGTGATTAGAGTCAAGAGTCTAGATCAAATTATTAAATTTCTTAAAGAAGGGAAGATTGGAGTTATGCCAACTGATACTATTTATGGAATTGTGGGGTCAGCATTAAATCCCGAAACTGTTGAGAAAATTTATACTCTGCGAAAAAGATCAAAAAACAAGCCTTTTATTATTTTAATTTCCTCCATAAATGATTTAAAAAAATTTGATATTAAATTATCTAAAGAGCAAGAAGTTTTTTTGCAAAAGATTTGGCCAAATCCTGTAAGTGTAGTTTTACATAATTTGGCTTTTAGAATGCCAAAAAATAAAAAATTGCTGGCGCTGTTGCGGGAGGTTGGACCTTTGGTTGCCCCATCTGCTAATATTGAAGGTGAACCTCCTGCGCAAAATATTGATGAGGCAAAAAAATATTTTGGAAATAGAGTTGATTTTTATCTGGACGGGGGTAAAATAGAATCCAGTCCATCAACATTGATAAAACTTGCCAGTGATGGCTTATACCATATCTTAAGACAGGGAGCTTTCCAAAAATTCCCAAAAGATCTATAATTTGTTTATGGATGAGTTGACTCATAAATTTGTGGCAGTTTTGAATAAAAAAATTCCCATTCCAAATTTAATGAATTCCTTGGGACATATGGCAGCAGGACTTGGTGGTTCTGCTCCAAATTTAGAGGAAATGAGATTTGACAGTT
>Ga0209211_10006596_pt1 | contig 16714 bp, 17 predicted proteins | sample RifGroA2_FD_183992 | JGI IMG/M metagenome (GOLD analysis project Ga0209211, IMG submission 183992) | Groundwater microbial communities from Rifle, Colorado, USA - Groundwater A2 (SPAdes) (version 2) | ecosystem: Environmental > Aquatic > Deep subsurface > Groundwater | place: Rifle, Colorado... | reverse complement strand
AAATCCGGATTGCAAAGACGTCCCAGATTGAGAAGCGAACGGTCGCCCGTCCTCAATGCATAGAGAAACAGCCTCTCCAGGTTGGCCGCCGTTTGTGAATTTGGGGCAAGACCGACCGACAATGAACGCCTGGCAAATTCTTCAACCAGATATCCAAAACCGGTGTCGTCACCGGTGACGCCGGAAAAACCGTATTGGCTTTTCAAACCAACGGAACATTCCCGCCAGACTTTCGCAAAAATCCGTCTCTTGGTTTCTTCCGCCGCAGATGACAGATAGTTGTACACACTTGACCTTCGCAGGGATTCAAAAACCTCTTCCGCATTTTGGGGCATTTACCTCCTCCTTTCTGTCCCTTTTCCTCGTTTGTTTGTTTTGTTCGTTTTGACAAAGAACCTCGTTTATATTATAATAGAACCATAATCAAATGTCAACCACTTATTCAAAAATCATACTCCCGACCAGGCCCCAGCCGGATACGGTTGTCGCCATTTTCATACTGAAAAAATTCGGCCGGGAACAATTTCCGGGCATTGAAAAAGCCGTCGTAGATTTCTGGCAGATTCTGCCGGAGGGAGAGAGCGAAGAAACTTTGGACGCAAAGGGGGTTGTTTTAATAGACCTCGGCGGCGGCCGGTTTGACCACCATGCCGCCCGCGTCAAAACGACTGCCTCTGATTTGATTGCCGGCCATCTTGGCGTTGTCGATAAGGCGTCTCTCGCCAAGCTTTTGGAATACGCCCGCCGCGACGATTTTTTCGGCAAAGGCACCGTTTCCGAAGACCCCATCGACCGGGCCTTCGGTTTGTCCGCTTTGATAGCGGTTTTGAACAAAAGCCTGGTAAAAAATCCCGCTAAATTGATTGACTACGTACTCCCCCTTCTCATCGCTCATCACAACGAAGAAATCCGCCGGACCGAACAGCTCCCGCTGGAATTTGAAGAAAAAATTAAAAACGGGGAAGTTGAAACTTTTGAAGTAAGGCAGCGCGACAAAAAATTGCGGGCGGTTATTCTTACCTCCGATAACGGAAGTTTTGCGGGATATTTACGCTCCCAGAACGGCGGCAGATTCGACGTGGTCGCCCAGTGGCTGCCTTCAGGACACTTGAATATCTTAACCAGGCCGACCAAAAGGGTAGACCTGCGCTCTCTTTCGGCGTTGATGCGGGTTGAGGAGGCTGCCCAAGCCGGTTACAGCATCGAAATGGGAGTGCGCGATTTGGCTAAATTCGGCAGATTGAAGGAAATTCCGGAATGGTATTACGACCCGGCGACAAATTCCCTGCAGAACGGCGGCTTAAACCCCAAAGAAGTTTCCCCCACCAAAATCCAAAAGAACGGCTTAAAAAAAATAATTGAACTCGGCCTTTCTGAAAAAGCTTGGGACCCCCGAATTTAAACGGAAATAATTGCTTAAAACTCCGACTTCATTTATCCTTATATAAATTAGGCATGAAACGTTTTATCCGCAATATTGTCATAGTTTTTTTCATTCTGCTCGGCGCGGCCGGGCTGGTTGCCGTTTTTCAGTTGCCGGACGATAAGCCAAGCGAGGTGGCTCTTTCGGAGGTGGTCGGTAAAATCAATCGCGGGGAAATTAAAGAAATATCGGTTAACGGAGACAACCTGGCCATAACTCTCACCGATAACAAAAAACTTTTCGCCAAAAAAGAACCAGGAGTTTCGGCGTTTGAAACGTTGGTCAACCTCGGAGCCGAAAAAGACAAGCTCTCCGCGGCTAACATCCGCATCAAAGAGGACTCGGGAGCGATGGCGATTTTATCGACCGTTCTGCCGGTCGTTTTGCCGTTTCTTCTGATAATTCTGATTTTCTGGTTTATGTTCAGCCAAGCCCAAAAGGGTTCCATGCAGGCGATGAGTTTCGGCAGAACAAAAGCCAGACTCGCCAACCAATCCGAAGGAAAAAAGAACCTGACTTTTAAAGATGTGGCCGGCTTGACGGAAGCGAAGGAGGAGGTTTCCGAAGTGGTGGAATTTCTCAAAGAACCGAAAAAATTCCAAAAACTCGGGGCTCGTATCCCCCGCGGTATTTTGCTGGTCGGCTCGCCCGGCACGGGCAAGACCCTCCTTGCCAAAGCCGTGGCGAACGAGGCAAGTGTCCCTTTTTATTTCGTTTCCGGCTCGGAATTCGTGGAAATGTTCGTCGGCGTCGGCGCCAATCGGGTGCGGGACACATTTGAACTCGCCAAGAAAACATCCCCCTCAATAATTTTCATTGATGAAATAGACGCCGTCGGCCGCCATCGCGGAGCCGGACTTGGGGGCGGACACGATGAGCGGGAACAGACCCTTAACCAGATTTTGGTTGAAATGGACGGATTTGACACCGATGACGCCGTCATCGTAATAGCCGCCACCAACCGACCCGATATCCTTGACCCGGCTCTTTTAAGGCCTGGCCGTTTTGACCGAAGAGTCGTTTTGGACGAACCGTCAATGAATGACCGCGAAGCGATTTTGCAAATCCACGCCCAAACCAAGCCCTTAGCGAAAGGCGTGAACTTAAAACTTGTCGCGGAAAGAACTCCGGGATTTTCCGGAGCCGATTTGGCCAACCTGCTCAATGAAGCCGCCATCCTGGCCGCCAGAAGCAACCAGAAAGAAATTACCCAAGAAAATATTTTTCAGGCCATAGAGAAAGTAATCTTGGGTCCGGAAAGACGCAGCCATATCTTTTCCAAAAAAGAAAAAGAGATAACGGCCTATCACGAAGCCGGACACGCTCTTGTGGCCATTTCGCTCCCCCACACCGACCCGGTGCACAAGGTCTCCATCGTTTCGCGCGGACGAGCCGGAGGATACACTCTCAAACTGCCCACAGAAGACAAGCACTTGCGGTCAAAACCGGAATTTGAATCGGAGCTTGCGGTTTTATTCGGCGGTTATGTGTCGGAAAAAACTATCTTCAAAAATGTCACAACGGGCGCGTCAAACGACTTGAGGGTGGCCTCTGATTTGGCCCGCAAAATGGTAACGCAATACGGAATGTCCGACACTTTGGGTCCCATCACTTTCGGAGAAAAAGACGAGCTGATTTTCCTCGGTAAAGAAATTTCCTCAACCAAAAACTATTCCGAGACAATAGCGTTTCAAATAGACCAAGAAGTTAAAAAACTTGTTTCCGGAGCTTTAGCATCGGCCAAAAAAGTTTTGGAAGCCAAAATGGATATCCTCCATAAAATAGCCCAAGAACTTATCGCAAAAGAGACGCTTGAACAGAAAGAATTTTACGCGCTGATAGGATAAATAATCATGCGGCCGTAGCTCAATGGTGGAGCAAGGTCCTTATAAGACCGAGGTTGATGGTTCGAATCCATCCGGCCGCACCATGCGCGCTTAGCTCAGTGGCAGAGCATCTCCTTTACACGGAGAGGGCCGTGGGTTCGAATCCTACAGCGCGCACACCCTAAAAGGAGCTTTGCAATTTTCATTTGACCCTTCTCGACTAAACACCAATTTCAAATCAAAGATAGGTAGCGGAGGTTGTGCCCTATTTGTTGAACCAGCAGGTTGCAAAAATAGGGCACAACGGAGCATTCGGGAAGTTGTGATGTGATTTGGAGTGTAGAAAAATAAAAAAAACCATTACGTAAGGGTTGCCAAAATTAATGGCTTGTGGTAGCATTAAGCCATAATGATGGAGAAACAGAAACTACAACAAGTTAATGATTCTCTAAAGAAAAAATTTTTAAATAAGAAGCTGGTCTTCGGAAGGGGTTTTGCTGAGGCAAAAATCGTATTTGTTTGTGAAGCTCCCGGTCCGGAAGAAGAAAAAGAAGGCAAGCCCATTTCCGGACATTCCGAAAAAATTCTCAATCAGCTTCTCCGGGCAACCGGCATAGACAAAAACAAGGTCTATGTCACCAATGTCCTCAAATATTACCCCAAAGACAAAATACCGACTTCAAAAGAGATAAAGTCTTATGTTCCGTTCCTAAAAGAAGAAATCAAAGCGATTGAACCGCGAGTGGTCGTTACTCTCGGCAATATGGCTCTGACCGGTATCGGTCTGCGCCAACCGCTTGACAATATTCATGGCCGCTCATTTAATTTCGGTTCTTACGACCTCCTGCCGACCTTTCATCCCAAAACAACCATAGATAATGAGCAGACCAAAACTCTTATCCAAAACGACTTCATAAAGTTAAAAGAGCTCATCAAGAAACCCTTAGAACTGGAATCCGAAAAAGAAACGATGGCCTAAAATAAAAATCCCCCGCCGAAACGGCGGATTTTTATTTTTTCCTTGCAATAACCTTTTTCACCGCCTCTTTGATGTATGCAACCCCCATTCCGAACGCTTCAATTAATTCATCGGGGTTCCCCGATTCGCCAAATCGGTTTTGAACTCCGACATATTCCTGCGGAACCGGAAAATTTCTTGAAAGCGCTTCGGCAATTGCCGAACCCAGTCCGCCGTTTATCTGATGCTCCTCCACACTCACTACCGCGCCCGTTTTTTGAGCCGCATCAATAATCGTTTTTTCATCAAGCGGTTTGACGGTGTGAGAGTTTACAACCATGCATTCAATTCCCTCTTTAGATAACTCCTCGGCGGCAGCCAAAGCATTGTATAAAAGCATCCCGCAGCCGATTATCGCGCAATCTGCCACTTGCCCTGCGTGTATCGAAGGGTCTCTAAATATTTCCGCCCTTCCAATTTCAAACGGCGTATCTTGCGTCGTAAAAACCGGCGATTTCTCTCTGCCAAATCTTATATACGTCGGCTTGCCGTTAAACGCCGCCGCCACAGTTGCCTTTCTCGCTTCAATCACATCGCATGGCACCAAAACCACCATGTTCGGCTGAACCCTCATCAGAGCAACGTCCTCCAGCGCCTGATGAGTCGCCCCGTCAGGACCGACAGAAATGCCGGCATGAGCGCCGCCGATTTTTACTGGAACATTGTTTAAAGAAATCGTGGTTCTTATCTGCTCGTTGTTCCTGCCCGGACTGAAAACGGCGTATGAAGAAATAAACGGTATCTTGCCGTAATTTGCCATGCCTGATGCCACCGTTGCCATATTCTGCTCGGCCACGCCAACCTGCACAAACCTTTCCGGGAATTTTTCGGCAAACCAAAGAGAGCGGGTTGATTCGGTAAGGTCGGCTGACAACACAACCACTCTTTGGTCTTTCTCCCCCGCCTCAAGCAGACCCTTGCCGTATCCATCGCGAGTCGCCGCCATTTCCAGCTTCGATTTGTCCGGCAGATTATCTACTAATTTTGCGTTTGGATTTATCATTTAATTTAGCTTGTCTCTTGTCTTCTGACCCCAATTATTGATGCTCGCTTACAATTTTCCCGCCTAATGTTCTTAATTCGTCTAAAAACTTTTTTGCCTCTTCCGGTTTGGGCGGCACGCCATGCCACTTGTAATCAAACTCCATCTCTTTGATTCCTTTGCCCGGAATGGTGTGGGCGATAATCAGAGTCGGTTTCTCATAAATTGCTTTCGCTTCTTCAACCGCGTCAACTATCGCTTCAAAATTGTGGCCGTCAATTTCAATGACATGCCAGTTAAAGGCCTCGTATTTCGCCCTTAACGGTTCAAGGGGCATAATGTTTTCAACCATCCCGTCTATCTGGATATTGTTCCGGTCAATTATTCCGGTCAGATTGTTTAATTTATATTTCCCCGCGAACATCGCCGATTCCCATATATTTCCGGTCTCCTGTTCACCATCCGACATGGCGCAATAAACCCGAAATTTCTTGCCGTCCATCCTGGCGGCATAAGCATAGCCGGCGGCCTGACCGAGACCTGAACCCAAAGGGCCGGAAGTAGTTTCAACGCCGGGCAATCTTTCCCTCTCGGGATGCCCCTGGAGACGGGAACCGAACTTGCGCAAAGTTTGCAATTCTTCAAGAGGAAAATATCCGGACATCGCCATTACCGCATATCGAATCGGACAGATGTGGCCGTTGGAAAGAAACAATCTATCGCGTTCTTCCCAATCGGGATTTTTCGGGTCGTGATTTAAAATATGAAAATATAACGCCGTAAAAATATCGGCCATGCCCAAAGGTCCAGCCGTATGGCCCGACTTGGCCTCAACCAATTCTTCAATTAAAAGTTCTCTGGCTTGGTTGGCCAACTCCTCTAACTTTTTAATTTTGTCGTCATGGATGTATTGAGACACTTTTCCTATGATAATTTTTATTAGCGCAAAAGTTCCGCCACCGCTAAAATGTGTCTTAGGAGCATCGCCCCATACCCCCACTCATTGTCATACCAAGCCAAAATTTTCACCAAGTCGCCGTCCACCACTTTGGTCATTGTCAAGTCTACGATTGAACCGTGAGAATTGCGCAAAATGTCGCTTGAAACCAGGGGTTCTTCGGAAACAGCCAAAATTCCCCGCCAGTGTTCTTCGCCGGCCGCTTTTTTGAATATGTCGTTTATTTCATCAGCCGAAGTCGAACGAGCGGAAATAAAAGTAAAATCAGCGATAGAACCGGCAATTACCGGGACCCTCAAAGATATGCCGTCAAATTTGCCGGCCAGAGCCGGAACCGCTTTGGCGGCGGCTAAAGCCGCGCCGGTCGTGGAGGGAACGATATTGACCGCCGCCGCGCGGGCGCGCCTGAAATCCCCTTTTTTATCGGGGCCATCCACTAATCCTTGCGAAGCCGTATATCCGTGAACGGTATTTAAAACGGCTTTTTTAATTCCAGGGTTGGCAAACATCACGGCCATTATTGGCGTTACTGCATTAGTGGTGCAGGAAGCGTTGGAGGTTATCTTGTCAGATTGCAAAAACTCTTCGCCGACATTGGGAGTAGCCGTCGGAGTAATGTCGTCTTTGGCTGGAGCGGTAATTACCACTCTCTTGGCGCCGGCTTTTAAGTGCGATTCTGATTTTTCATGCGATTCAAAAACACCGGTAGCTTCCACGACAATATCAATATCAAGTTCTTCCCACGGCAGTTTGGCCGGTTCTGATTCGTGTAAAATTTTTATGCTTTTGCCGCCAACCGTTAAATTATCTCCGCTAACGGCTACCTCCTGTTCATAAGGACCGTAAATGCTGTCGTATTTCAACAAATAGGCCAGATTTTCGGACGAACCCAGGTCGTTGACGGCAACAAACTCCAAATCCGGATGGCCGAAAGCTTGCCGGAAAAATATCCTGCCTATCCTGCCGAACCCGTTGAGTGCGATTTTAATCATTTATTTCATTATAACAATTTTTTAACCGGCGAGAAGCTTTTTCTGTGTATTTCGCAAAAACTCAAAGAGGCCAATTGCGTCTGATGCTCTTTTGTGCCGTAACCTTTGTGTCTTTCAAATCCGTAGCCGGGAAACCGACGGGCGTAATTTATCATCATTTTATCCCGAAACACTTTGGCGATAATTGACGCGCAGGCAATGGCAAAAACTTTCCGGTCCCCCTTAACAATTGTCTTTTGGTCCATTTCGAGACCTTTTATTTTGGTGTTGCCGTCTACGAGCACTATTTTCCTTAACGGGAAATTCGATTCCAATCGCCCAACCGCTTTTCTCATTGCTTTTCTTGTCGCCTGATAAATATTTAACCTGTCGATTTCTTTATTTGAAGACGAGGTGATAACAAACGTAAAATCTTTTTCTTTCTTAAGCTGTTCGGCGAATTTTTCTCTGTGTTTGGCCTGCAATAATTTTGAATCCCTTAGCCGACGCAATTTGCGGTGGTTTTTATTATAAAAATTATTGGTAATCGCCACGGCGCAAACCACCACCGGTCCGGCCAATGAGCCAACTCCGACTTCGTCCACGCCGATTATCAAATCATAACCGGACCTAAATATCCTTTTTTCTATTTGTTTTGACGGCAATTTCATTAAAACTTTCCGAATTTTAATTGGTATAGGGCGATGCCGGCCGCCACCGAAACATTGAGCGATTCTTTTTTGCCATGCATGGGTATCTCCAGTATATCATCAACGGAATTTAAAATTTTATCGCTTAATCCCCTGACTTCATTTCCCAAAATAAGGACAATATTCCGATTTTTAGGAAGTTTGTGTGAAAAAATATTTTTTGAACTCTTTGTTTGTTCTAAAGCAATAAGCCATAGTCCATCGCCCCTAAGCTTTTTTAACAGCCGCCATGTCTGTTTATGCCGTTCCCAGGGCACGATTTTCTCCGCTCCCAACGCCGTTTTTGCAATTTTATCATTAAAATTACCATCGTCGGATGTCGTATTTATACTACGATCGTGAAATAAATCAGATGATGTTTTTTGTATTTTTGGCGTTGGCGTAATGCCGCATAGAAATATTTTGGACACGCCCGCCGCGTCAGCCGTGCGAAAAATAGCGCCGACATTGTGGGCCGACCTGATATTGTGCAGAACCAAGAAAATGGCCTTATCGTTAATCATATGCTAATATATACATGGTAATAATTAAAAAGGTAAATATCAAAATTCAAAATAGTCTGATGTCTGGTTGGGGACAATTTTAATTTTTGATTTTTAAAATTTACATTATGCAAAAATATAGACCCCTCGTTTGGACGGTAATGGCGTTTTTAATCATTGCCTCGTTATTTCTTCTTGCAGATACCAACCAAAAAATAAATACTGCCGCGACAACCAATACCGTTTCCTTCAGCGGAGAGGGCAAGGTTGTTTCCATGGCCGATGTGGCAATAGTCAATCTTTCCATCGTTACTGAAGCGGCTACATCCAAATCCGCCCAGGACAATAATTCCAAAAAATCAAAATCGGTGGTTGATTTCCTGAAAAAACAAAAAATTGATGACAAGGACATCAAAACTCTCTCCTACAACATTTATCCTCAATACAGCTATCCGGAACGTGAAAATCCGAAAATAAGCGGCTATCAAGTCAATCAAACCATGGAAGTGAAAATAAGAATACTTGAAGAAGTTAGCGGGATTTTGGACGGTATCGTGTCCGCCGGCGTCAACCAGGTCAACAATTTGAGTTTTGAAATAGACGACCCGGAAAAATTAAAATCTGACGCAAGAAAAATGGCTATTGCCGATGCAAAGAAAAAAGCGCGCGAGCTGGAAAAGGAGCTTGGAATTGACCTCGGAAAGATAATCAATTTTTCTGAAAGCGCCGGCGGGTTCCCGACACCGATATATCTTGAAGCGAAAGGAGGCATGGGCGGCGGCGGAGACGGCGGGCCGTCGGTTCCATCGGGAGAAAATGAAATTTCCGTGAATGTTTATCTCACTTACCAGATTAAATAATCGCTCGGTCAGTCCCATATTTCAGCCCATTTCTATTTTCCCATGCTTCGAATCACAATATAATTTAACGAGTCCCACACTTAAGTGTTTAAGTGTGGGACGAGTACTACGGCGCGCTCTTTTTTCAATCTGCTCGGCCGTTTAGGATAAACAAGGACAGACCTACAAACAAGGACTGTCCTTGTGATTACCTTCCCAATCCTCGCTTTGCCAAAAGCTATTGACAAATATAGCTATTCTATGTTATGCTTAACAGTAACGGTATGTTCGGTGCATCCGTAACTCAACTGGCAGAGTACCTGCCTTTTAAGCAGGAGGTTGCGGGTTCAAATCCCGCCGGATGCACCACCGAAAGCAAACTGCTTTGCTTTCGACGGGATTTGAATGCCGGAGCCTGTGGCGAGCCGCAATCGGCGGTGAGCCACGCGAGGCGGGGTCGCGACCCGATGAGCGGAAGCGAATCGGAGTTGTGACCAAATCCCGCCGGATGCACCACCGAAAGCAAACTGCTTTGCTTTCGACGGGATTACGCAATAATAGCTCCTCTCGTTCCCACCCAAATCTGCCCGTCGTCCTGCAAATCCGGCACCCCTTTTGTGTCGGTGGCTCCTCGCAAGAGGAGCCTTTTAATTCCAGAACTGATACTAAATACTTTTCCCCCTTATCCAACCCCAACGAGATTGTATATCGGCAAAAGAATCGCCGAAACGAGAATGGCAACGGCAAAACCAAGAATCAACACCAGAATAGGTTCAATCAGCTGGGAGATGTTATCAATGGCGTTATCCGACTCTGATTTGTAAAACTTCGAAACGTGCTCCAGCATGAAATTCAATTTTCCCGTTTTTTCTCCGATGGCTACCATCGAGGTCATCAAGGGAGGGATTTCTTTCCTTCTTTCAAAAATTTCCGAGATGCTTCCTCCGCCACGGACGTTTTCTTCCGCTTCTAAAAGAATTTTGTTCCCAACCAAGTCGGCCGTTATTTTCAGTCCGTCCAAAATAGGAATGCCCGATTTTATAAGCGTGGCTAAACTCTCGGATATTCTGGCCAGATATAAATTACGCACCACCGTTCCCAGAGACGGAATGTTTATCATCAAATTGTCCAGCCAGGCGCGGCCGTCCGGTGTTTTTATATAGCGCCCCAGAAAATAAATGCCGCCGAATACGACGATGATAAGCGGGTAAAGAAATCTGTTGACCAGACCGGTAACGGCGATAAGTGTCCGCGTCGTAAACGGCAGTTCGCTCGCCCCCATTTCTTTGAAAATAGAAAGCAACTGCGGAAGAACATACACCATCATTATAATCGTCACCACAATAAGAGAAAAAACGATAAACGCCGGGTAGGTCAACGCTCCCCTGATTTTTGAATTAATCGCCTGACTCCTCTCAAGATAGTCGGCCAGATAAAGAAGGGTTTCGTGCAATTTGCCTGAAATTTCTCCGGTCTGAACAAGTTTGACGTAAAACGGGCCGAAAATTTTCGGATGAGCGGCCATCGCTCCGGAAAGAGACGAGCCGCCCTCAACCGCCTCCGACACATCGCCGATTACTTTTTTGAAAGACGGTTTTTCCGTCTGCTTGGCTAAAGTTCTTAATCCTTCGGCTAAGGGCATATCGGCGTCAATCAAAGTAGAAAGCTGGCGGGTGAAGACCACCAGGTCTTTGTTGTTTGGTTTAGAAAAATATTGGCCGATGTCAGCCGAAAAAATGTCTTTGCCGACGGCGTTTAGGGAAAGAACCGTGAATCCTTTGCCGTGAAGAATGCTTACCGCGGCATTTTCATCCGAAGCTTCAATCCCACCCTCCAACATCTCGCCGTTTTGGGTTTTTATTTTATAATTAAATTCCATATTATACCAATTCTTTCAATCCCGCCGGATTGGCGGCATAAAACTCCGCCCTCTCCCAGCTTATTTCCTTTCGCCTGAATAAGTCGGCAAGCGACCTGTCCAGGCTGACCATGCCCACATCCTGGCTTGTTTCTATAACCAGGTCCATTTGCCTCGGCCGGTTGTCGCGGATAAGAGTCCGGATGGCCGGCGTGGCAATCATCACTTCCACTGCCGGAATGAGACCGCCTCTTATCCTGGGAATCAGCCTTTGGGAAATGACTCCGGAGAGAGTGTTGGCCAGCTGGCTCCTTATCTGTCCCTGCTGATTCGGCGGAAAACTGTCGATAATTCTTTCTACGGTCCGGGCGGCGCTGTTGGTGTGAAGCGAAGCCAAAACCAGATGTCCGGTTTCAGCCGCCGTCACCGCGGCGCTCATTGTTTCATAATCCCGCATTTCCCCTATCATCACCACATTGGCGTTTTGTCTGAAAACGGAACGCAGAGCTTTGTGGAACGAAAGAGTGTCCTGCGAAATTTCCCTTTGGTCAATAATGCTTTTATCCGGCGTAAAAACGTATTCAACGGGGTCTTCAATCGTCACGATTTTTTCCGCCCTTTCGCGGTTGATTAGGTCAAGCAAAGCGACCAGCGTGGTAGACTTGCCATGGCCGGTCGGACCGACAACCAAAACAAACCCCTGGGATAATTTTGAAAATATTTTGACTATCGGCGGTAGGTTCAGTTCATCAACGGTTCTTATTTCGTTGGGAATCAACCTTAATGATGCCGCCAAGCCGCCCCTTGATTCATAAACAGCCGCCCTAAACCGGTTCTTCCCGGCCAGGTCGTAAGAAAAATCAAGCTCCTTTTCGGTCAGAAAACGGTCTTTTCTTTCTTCGCCCAGTAAGGCGAAAACCAATCCGGCCGTTGTTTCCTTGTCCAATATTTTGTGCTCGCTTAAAACTATAAGCCGCCCGTCAATCCGCAAAACCGGATAATGGCCGGGAGAAATATGTAAATCCGAAGCGTTCTGTTGAGCCGCAAGCGATAAGAGTTCTTCTAAATATTGATTGTAATCTGCCATAAGTTTAATGTTTGTAAAGTTATAAAGTTCGTAAGGTTAGAGAATTATAACTTGATGAACTTTATAACTTGACTACGCGCTGTCCCCCGCCTGCGCCACTTCCAACAACTCTTCTAATGATACAACGCCTTTTAACACTTTCAAAATTCCGTCCTGAAACATGACAATCATTCCCTGCCGCTTGCCTTCCTGGCGCATAGCCGCTTCTGAAAGCGTGCCTAAAATTATTTTTTCAAATTCGTCGGTCATTTCCAGCATTTCAAAAATAGCGATTCTGCCCTTAAAAGCCTTGCCGCCGCATTCTTTGCAGGGATTTTTAATATTGGGTTTAAAAATTTGGTAACCGCTCTTCGAAAAAAATTCCTGCTGATAGTCTTCAGGCATGTCGTTTAAAGCGTCATTAATTATTTTCTCCTCGCCGGCGTTGGCTTTGGCCTCCAGTTTGCAGGTCGGACACAATCGTCTTAAAAGCCTCTGGGCCGCGGCGACGTTCAGCGTCGGAGGAATCAAATATTTTTCGACGCCCATGTCTATCAGGCGGGGCACTACGCCGATGGCATCGTTGGTGTGGAGCGTCGAAAGAACAATGTGCCCGGTCAAGGCGGCCTGGGTGGCAAGAGCAGCCGTCTCGCGGTCCCTGATTTCTCCGACCATTATAATATCGGGGTCCTGGCGCAGAATGTGCCTCAAGCCGGAAGCAAAAGTATAGCCGATTTCTTCGTGAACCTGGGATTGGTTGACTCCGTCCACGAAATATTCAATCGGGTCTTCCAGGGTGACGATGTTTACATCCTCCGTATTCATTCTTTTCAGCATACCGGCCAAAGTCGTGGATTTTCCGGAACCGGTCGGGCCGGTAATAAGGATGCTGCCGAAAGGCTTGGCCATTGCCTTTTCGACAATTTCCAGAGCTCGTCCGTCAAGCCCCAAATCGGGCAAATCAATTTTGCCGGTCAAAGGGTCCAAAATACGCATCACCGTTTTTTCTCCGTTCTTGGTCGGAAAAGTGGAGACCCGGAAATCTATTTTTCTTTCGCCTATTCTTGTCGAGAATCTTCCGTCCTGGGCCAGCCGCGTTTCGTCAATCTTCAAATCCGAAAGTATTTTTATCCGGGTTATGACGGCCGAATGGAGATTTTGCGGAAGGGTAAGGGCCGTACTTAAAACGCCGTCGATTCTAAAACGGATTCTGACCCGGTCTTCAAACGGCTCAACGTGAATGTCGGAAGCCCTTGATTCAACGGCGTGTTTTACGATTACGGCGACTATTTTTGTCACCGGAGCTTCGGCTGTAATTTCATCAATCGACCGGATGCCGCCTTCTTTTTCTCCGAGTTCTTCGGTCAGCGATTCCAGCGCCTTGCCGACTTCGCCGGTTAGGGTGCGATATTGCCTTAAAATGGCGTCGAAATCTTTAAGGCTAAGCACGTATTTTTCAAGCGCCAAGCCCTTGTCTTCGGCAACGAATTTCAGCGCCTCTAAAGCGCCGACATCTTCCGGATTGAGCATGCCGACCTTGAGAACATTGCCTTCTTTGGCAAAAGGAACGATTTTATAAAAACTGACCACATCTTCGGCAATTTCCTTCATTGCCTCTTTGTCCAATTCTATTTTCTCAAGTTCAACAATCGGCAACCGATATAAACTGGATTCCAGCGCCAGAAGGTCGTTGTCGGAAATAATATTTTTCTCAACCAAAACGCGGCTGAAATCTTTTTCTTCGGCTTGCGCCGTTTTTATAAGCTCCCCCAAAGCGGCTTCGGAAACGACATTCAGCCGGACCAGTTCGCTTGTGAGAGTTTGCGGAATTTTTAGAGACATAATTTAAGCCGGCATGTAGCCGGTTTTCTGAATTTTGCTACATGCCTGCGGCCAAGCAGACCGGTTAAAACGGAGCGAAAATATTCTTTTTCCCGGTTGTTCCCGGCACGACCGGTGATTCTCCAAAGACTTCCAAAGTTTTGTATTTCGCGTTGTCTAAAACCGAGAAGTTGATTTGCAGAGTTTCAAATTTCTTTAAATCGTCGCGGCCGGAAACAATCGGCGGCTCCGGCGCCGGAGCCGGTCCGGTAAACTGGGAATAAAAAATATATCCGGCGGCAAAACCTAAAACGACAATAAGCGCAATTAACATTTTGTTTTGGCTGGGTTGTGGCATACGGAAAAGGTTTAAAAATTAATACCGCGTTTAATTGCCGATTTTCTTGTTATCGGGACCCAAGAAATAGGCGTTAATTCTCACTCTGAAATCCAAAAGAGAAGAGGCGCCGAAAGAGCTGGGGCTGATATCTATGAAAGCGACGTCAAGCAGGCGAAGATTTTTCTCGATATTGTTGAGCAGACCGTCCAGCGAAAGATAGTTTCCGCTAAAATTAAAATCGAGCAGCAACATTCCGTACTGTTTTCCGGCTTCCGCGCTTTGCTCGCTGATTGTTCCGCCCGTCAATTGCATGCCGTTTCTTGAGGCGATATTTTCCATTGTAGAAACAAGTTCGGCAACGCTTTTCTTGTTCGGAATCACCGAGGACAGTTTGGCGATATCACCGGCGCGTTTTTGGTATTCGGCGGTTAAGGACTTTAAATTGGCAATAATGGCGTTCCGGGCAGACAGCAAATTTTCTCTCTCTTTAATCGCCTCGCGCAGGACGGAAATTTTGTTGTAGCTCGGTAAAACTAAAACCCAGGCCAAAAAAACAGCCAAGGCGATAAGCGATGCTCCGATGTAATTTTTGGTTTGGCTCATTTAATCGCGTTATTTCTGCTTAAGAAATTTTGCTTTGTCAAAAGTAATCTGCATGTTGAATTCAAGTTTTCCGTTGGTCAGAGTGTTAACGTTGTTTAGAACAACATCCTTTATGGATTCGTCAGACATAAAAGCGGCTATCTGCCGGGCTATTGTCGTATAGTTGGCGGCCAGAGCTTTGAAGTCAAATTTGCTGTCGGGGGTGGCCGCCGCCAAATTCTCAAACTGAACTTGGCCCTGCAGCAAGCTTTCCACCTTAGCCATGGCCTTGGACCAATAAATATGGTCGTTCAGAAGAACGCTTATTAAAGACAACTGCTTGTCCAAAACAAGAAGATTGGCCTCGGCCTTCTTGTCCCGCTGGTTTTCCAGGTTATTAAGTTCCCCGTCCAGTCCGATTATTTTATTTCCCAAAGAATTGCCGAAAAAATACAAGCCGGCCGCCGCGGCGACAACCAAAACCAAAACGGCGATTCCAGCGTAAACAGTCCGGTTTTCCCCGGGTACTTTTACTTCAATTTTCCTTCTTGTTTCGGGAAGGAGTTGTAACCCATTTTTATCGGGCATTTAATTTAATTATAAACGAATTTCCAGATGGTTTTATCCACACCGTCATATTTCTCTCATTGCCAGGCCAACCGCCACGGAAAAAGTATTGGCCAGCTCCTGGACAATGGGATTCAGGGTTGGCGGATATACTATTCTGGCAAAAGAATTCGCTACGGTCGTTTCGCGTCCTAATTTCTGTTTGAAATACTCCACAAAGTTCGGCATATTAACTAAACCGCCGGCCAGCAAAACCCGGCTGATTTTCTGATTTCTAGAACTTTCGTAGTTGGTAATCGTTTTTTTGGCCTCAAAAACCATCATATCAAGCAGCGACCCCATCGCTTCGTTAACGATATTTTCATCGGTCTGTTTCAGGCCGAGTTTTCTTTTAAGCTCTTCGGCTTTTTCAAGGCTGACATTCAAAGAGCGGGCAATGGACTTGGCTATTTCAAATCCGCCCACTTCGTAGTTGTGGCTTATCTGCTCATAGCCCTTATCAACGACAAGAATCGAGGTACTGCGTCCGCCGATGTTGATGACGGCGGTAGTGCTTAAATCATTGCCCAGCAGAGCTCTGGCTAAAGCCGTATTCTCAAGCTCAAGAGCTCGCAGATTAAGACCGGCGCCTTTCGTGATTCTTTGATATCGAGCCGTTTCGTCTTTCGGCACCGCGGCCAAAAAAACCTTCACTGTGGTCGGTTTCGCGCCTTTGCCGGCCACCTGCGTACCGGCCGGCACCGACGATGTTCCGCCGGCATCGGCGCCCTGGCCGATAATATCGATAATAGACCAGTCCAGAACCACTTCGCTTAAAGGTATCGGAACATATTTTCTTGCCTCAAAAGGAATGGCTTGGGCCAAATCTTCTTCCGAGAGATAAGGCATTTCGATTATCGTAGAAAAGGTGGAGAAAGACGGTAGGGACGCCACCGCGTCGGTTGAACTCATCTTGCTCTTTTTGATTATCTCCTTTATTCCCCAGATTATTTCCTGGTCGGGCAATTTTAAAATACCCTGGCCGGGCAACCCGGCTGACCCGGTTCCGGCTTCAACCGGCTGGCCTTTCAATTCAAAAAGGCCGTAATTTTTCAAACCGAAACGTCCGCCTTCTTTTTCAAGCTCAATAATTTTGATGGCCGCCGTGCCGACGTCTATGCCCAGCTTGCTTTTGCTTTTAAAAAGGTTGAATACCAAAATTTATATTGCTATCTTGCTAATTGATATCTTGTTGATTACGAGAGTTCTGACAAGGTAACAAGGTAACAAGG
>Ga0209211_10006595_pt1 | contig 16717 bp, 21 predicted proteins | sample RifGroA2_FD_183992 | JGI IMG/M metagenome (GOLD analysis project Ga0209211, IMG submission 183992) | Groundwater microbial communities from Rifle, Colorado, USA - Groundwater A2 (SPAdes) (version 2) | ecosystem: Environmental > Aquatic > Deep subsurface > Groundwater | place: Rifle, Colorado... | reverse complement strand
CACTATGAAGATTACATAGAATATCCATACATTGTAGAAATTTTAGAATGCATAGAGAATGAAGAATTTTTGCCTTTTTCACAAATACCTTTTCCAGAAATACTAAAATTAAAAAAAGTTAAAAATTCCCCCTCCTGCAGCTCACGGGAAATTTTAAAAAAGGTGCTAAGTTAAGCACCTTTTTTCTTACATTTATCTTATTTCGTAACTTATCGTTACGCCGACTGTCACATCTTGAGAACCCGGTTCAATGACCGGCGCTGAAGCGGCGAAGTCTTCGCTTCCGCCAATCCCCAATGTTTTATATTGATTGAACACGGGGAAAGAGTTTTCATTTATGGACAATATCTTTCCAAGATTAAAGTTTCCGGCTTGGGCGATTGATTCCGCTTTGTTGACGGCAACAGCAATGGCTTCTTGGCGGGCTTGGTTTTCAATTTCCGTTTTGTCGTCTATCGTGAAAGAAAGTTCGGAAACGGAATTGACTCCGCTTTGGACGACTCCGGCCAATATCTCGCCCGCCTTTTCAAAATCCCTGATTTTCACCGACACGGTTTGGTTTATGGAATACCCGGCTATTTCCGGCGGAGGGCAGGGTTTGGCGGAGGAATTCTTGCTGGCGGGGCAAGAAAAATACTGGTATCTCGGCTGCAAGCTATAGCCGGCGGTCTTGATGTCCTTGTCTTCCGCTCCGCTGTCTTTCAGCAAAGCGATGGCCCGATTGGCCTTTTGCGTATTTTCCTGCTGAATGGCGCCGACATCTTTCCCTCCTTCGGTGATGACGCTGAACGTGAATTGGGCGACATCGGGGACAGCCGCGATTTTTCCTTCTCCGCTGACGGAAAAGCTTCGGTAAGAAGAAGGTTCTATTGATTTGGAATAGATATTGGCGAATATCAAAGAAGATATCGCCAAAATAACCATAGAAACGAGGGCGCCTATTCCGAGATGGTTTTTAATTTTTTTATCCATATTATTATTTTGCTTTAACTTGTAATTCTCACTTTTTATTTTTAACGGCATATATAATAATTATACACTTATTGTTTTTTTAGGAAACTCTGTTACAATACTTTCGTATCCCGCTTGATTTTAAACGGGACAAATCTGTAGGTGTTCGCTTATCATTTTAATCAAGTGCGCGACAAAGGTCTTACCGCAGATATTTTATTAGTAAAAAACCAAACACAATGAACAATAAATTATATGTGGGAGGCCTTTCTTATGACACGACGGAAGATGAATTGAAGAATCATTTCGGCGGAGCTGGAACAGTTATTTCAGCCAGTATCATAATGGACAGGGAAACCAACAGGTCAAGAGGATTCGGTTTCGTGGAAATGTCTTCCGAAGAGGAAGCCAACAAAGCCATAGAAATGTTTAACGAAAAGGAGTTTGCCGGAAGAAACTTGACTGTCAACATTGCCAAGCCGAAAACCGAAGGAGGCGACAGGCCGAGAAGGTCATTTGGAGGCGGTGGCGGCAGTAGAGGAGGATTTGGAGGAAGAAGAAATTCTTACTAAGTCTGACAAAATAAAAAATCCCCGACGGTACCGTCGGGGATTTTTTATTTTCTTCGTTTTTAGTGTCCGCTATTGTCGGATGTGTCCGCCACTCCGTCAAATATTTCTTTGTTTTCCGGGCCTTCGGCGGTCATTATGCCCCAAGCGCCCCGGTCTAGCCGGGCTAAGGCGTGGTCAACGAGGATGTATTTGCCGGGCGCATCAACTTTAAATTCCACAATACTGGCTCCTCCGGCTGGCACAATGGTCGTTTGGATATTGTGATGCGGTTCCGAACCGACGGCCGCTTCGGGATAGACATTGTCAAATATTTCCCCAATAACATGGAAAGAAGAAATCAGATTGACTCCGCCGTTGCCGACGTATAAGCGGATTTTTTCTCCGACACTGACTTCTATTTTGCCGTTTAGCGCTTGAGTTTTGCCGTTAAAAACTATGTATTCCGGCTGGCCGTCAATCATTTTCTTGGCGTCAAAAACTTGCAGTCCTTTTTTGCCCAAGTTGCCGGCGCTGTAAAATTCTCCCTGCATCACGTAAAATTCTTTGTCCGCTTCAGGCAGTCCTCCTTCCGGCTCTATTAAAATCAGCCCGTACATTCCGTGGGCCATATGAGCGGCGACATTGGGATGGGCGCAATGGTAAACATAAAGACCGGGGTTAAGAGCTTTAAAGGAAAAAGTTTTTGACCGGCCCGGCTCAACCATCGTTACCGTCGCTCCTCCGCCCGGGCCGTTAACGGCGTGCAAGTCTATGCTGTGGTGATGCAAGCTGGAGGGGTTATTTTTCAAAGTAAGATTGATTTTGTCTCCCACTCGCGCTCGGATAAAAGGCCCGGGCACTTGGCCGTTGTAAGTCCAATAATTGAAGAAAATTTCCGGCGCCATTTCTCCGATGACTTCTCTGGCCTCTATTTCCACGTTTACTTCTTCAGGCGCGTTTCTATCAATAGGTGAAGGAATATCGGCAGGGTCTTTGGCAATATCCGTTTTTTCAAAATTTTTGATATTTTTGAAAAAGGCGTAAACATTTTTCAGGGGCAATTCCGGACCGCCGGCCGGCCCGAAAGTTTTCAAGAAAAACGGATACTTAAGATATTGGGGGAAAATTTGAGGCGAAAAGAACAGCAAGAAAATTCCTAAAACCAAAATAACGGCGGGAAGCGCGATTTTCCTCGCCAGTTTAAATTTTTTGGAAATTACGTGTAAAACTATAAAAACCAAAGCGGCGGCGGCGATCGCCAAAATGAAAAAACCGGCGCTTTGCAGAAGAGAATATTTTATCATCAATAAAATTTCGTACATGCGGTTATTATACTAATATCCCGCGAATTCTTCAAATTTTATATTGTCATCAATTGCGCCGATTTTTTCCGCCAACTCTCTCATGGCTTTTACCATCGCCGGCGGGCCGGACATATAATAAATCGGCGAGTTCAAATTTTTGATATATTTTTGGAGCATTTCTTTGTTTATAAACCCGGTTTCGCCGCGCCAAGCCTGTTTTGATTTTTCCATTTCCGTCATGGTGGCGATAAGTTTGAAATTTTGGTTTTCTTTTTCCAAATTTTGCAATTCTTTCAGAAAAGCCCCGTCTTCCGGCCGTTTGTTGGAATAAAATAAAAATAATTGATGGAAAAGTTTTTTATAAGCGGCGTTTTTGAGAATGCTGAAAACCGGCGTAATGCCTATGCCGCCAATAAGAAAAATCGCCGGTTGGGAAGCGTTTTTAGGTAGATAAAACGAACCGTCTGGGCCGGCTATTTTTACTTCCGAACCGATAGGCAAATTTTTAAGGATGCGTTTAAAAGCCGTATCTCTCATTCTAGTGGCGACTCCCAAACAATTTTCATGAGGCGCGGTTATCAGGGAAAAAAATCGGGAGTTGCCTTCGTCGTCCGTTTCCGGCGGATTGATAAGAGAAACTGTCACATATTGCCCGGCGATGAAGTCAAAACCTGCCGGCTTCTCAAAATAAAAAGCCATCGTCCCTTCGGCGATTTCCTCTTTTTTGACGAGCTTTGTTTTATAAACCGCCATACCGCCAGTATAGCATTTTCCAGCTGTATTGTGTGCGACACCGAGTGTTGCACAATCCAATATTGCGCAGTTTCCAAAATTACCAAAAGTTATCACTTTTGACGCTATCGCCCAAAAAGTGATAACAAACGAGTAAAAGATCTTGATTATATAGATTATTTATGCTTTTATATCGTAAATACGTATTTTATAACTTTTAGCTCGTTTAAATTTTTTAATGGAGGTGTGAGGAAATTATGTTTATGGAAGATATTGCGCGGATTAGCGTTATAAGTAAAACAAATAAAAACGAAATAGGTAAGGGGATAGAATTGTTTTCCATTTATCTACAAAAAAAGTGGGGAATTCAAGAAGAATTTGTCAGCAATTTGGTCGGAGCTGAATTTTACGACCCAAAATCTTTTGTTTTAAAGGCGGAAGGTCTAGGAAAGTTTATGGGAGTGGTTTGTGTTGCTCCATTTGAAGTTATAAATTTTCCAGATACAAAAGAAAAAGATAAATTGCTGGATTTTTTTGAAGGAAAGAAAATTAAGCCGCAAGAAATTATTCACATCGGCGGACTAGGTCTTGACTATGGCAATTTAATGATTGATTTGATATGGTGGTCTAGATTTTTGATCTTTGTGGCGTTGAAAACGAGCAGTTCACAAGGTTGGAAATATGCCGTTGGACAAACTAAAGCGGACGATACGGTTATAAGCAAGCTTGCTAAAAATTTTCGTTTCAGAGAATTGCCGATAAAAACTTTTTTTGAAGGAGTATCTGAAAGTTGGTTTTTAAAAAAGCTCTACTGATTTTTTAGTAGAGCTTTGTTTTTTTATGATAAGTTATATAATTGAAATATGAACGACATCAAAGACAAAGATGTTTCTAATGGAAGTAAATATTTTTTATATGTTGCGATTTTATTTGTAGCCACATTGATGATTTCTAACACAGTGGCGGTAAAAATAATTCAAATAGGCGGTTTTTTCTTTACTGGAGCGATTCTCATTTTTCCGCTCACTTATATTTTTGGAGATATACTAACTGAGGTTTATGGATACAAAGCTTCCAGAAAAATTATTTGGTCAGGGCTCGTTGCCAATGTATTGATGAGTTTGGGTTATTTCCTTGTGCAAACATTGTCGCCTGCTCCATTTTGGCCAAATCAAGGGGCATATGAAATTATTTTGGGAATTGTTCCGCGTATTGTGTTGGCGTCAATCGTTGGTTATTTTGTAGGAGAATTTTGTAATTCCTACGTTCTCTCTAAGATAAAAATACTTATGAGAGGCAAACATCTTTGGATAAGAACAATTAGTTCAACTATTGTTGGCGAAGGTGTGGACACATTTCTTTTTGTCACGATTGGATTTATTGGCACGATTCCAACTGGAAATCTTGTGATGGTTATTATTTCTGGGTATTTATTTAAAGTTTTTTATGAAATTTTAGCAACACCGTTGACATATCTTATTGTAAATAGATTGAAAAAAGCGGAAGGTGTTGATGTTTATGATATTGGTGTTAATTACAATCCTTTTTCTTTAAAGAAATAGAGAGTTTGTTGTGGCAAAGTTGTTTTTTTATTTCACTCTTTTGGAATTTTTCCTTTCGCTTTCTTTGAGATATTGTTTTCTAAGGCGGATGTTTAACGGCGTCACTTCCAAGTATTCGTCTTCGGCCATAATTTCCAAGCCCCTTTCTAAAGTCATTTTCAGAGCCGGAGCCAGAACAATTTTTTCGTCGGCTTGTCCGCCCATTCTCACGTTGGTCAGCTGTTTGCCCTTGGTCGGATTGGCGACCATTTCATCTCCTTTCATCGTGTTGCCGATAACCATTCCTTCGTATATTTCCGTATTCGGCTCCACGTAAAGCGTTCCTCTCTGCTGAAGATTGTCCAAAGAGAAAGCCACGGCCTTGCCCGAAGCCATTGAGGTCATTGAACCGGTGTCTCTTTTTTTGATTTCTCCGGCGTAAGGCCGGAATCCGATAAATCGGCTACACATTATGCCTTCGCCTCTGGTGTCTATGGTGAATTGATTTTTATAGCCCAAGATGCCTCTGGTCGGCGCTTCAAAAACAAGACGGACGATGGAGCCTTGTTCTTCTTTCATCTGCGTCATTATGCCTTTTCTTCGGCCCAGCGTTTCTATAATCGGGCCGGACAATTCTTTGGGCAAATCTATCGTCACTTCTTCAAACGGCTCCATTTTTTGGCCGTTTTCTTCTTTGATGATGACTTGCGGCTGGGAAACTTGGAGTTCAAATCCTTCTCTTCGCATATTTTCCAGAAGTATGGCGATATGCAATTCGCCCCGCCCGTAAACTTTGAAAAATTCACCGGCGGAAAAATCAATCTTCAAACCGACGTTTATTTCCAGCTCTTTTTCCAGCCGTTCTTTTATCTGCCTGGTGGTAACGAATTTTCCGTCCCGTCCGGCGAAAGGGGAATCGTTGACCAAAAAATTAAGGGAAATGGTCGGCTCGTCTATGTTGATGGCGGGCAATGGGGCCTGATTTTCGTTTGAGCAGATTGTTTCACCTATGTAGATGTCCGGCAGTCCGGCGGCCATCACAATATCCCCGGCGGAAGCTTCCGTCACTTCTTTTCTTTGAACGCCTTCAAAAGTGAAAAGTTTGGTGATTTTGCCGGTTCTTGTCTCGCCGTTCGGCTTTTTCACGAAAACAGCGCTTCCGGTTTTTATCTTGCCGCTGTAAATCCGGCCGATAGCCAGACGCCCGAGAAAATTGTCATAGCCGAGATTGAACGGCTGCATAGCCAAGTCGCTCTCGCTGTTGCTTCCGGCGGGAGGAACTTTTTTAAGAATCGTGTCCAAGAGAGGAGATAAATCTTTTGATTCGTCGGCCAAATTGAGTTTGGCCACGCCTTCCCGTCCGATAGCGTAGACGACGGGGAAATCCAGCTGTTCTTCGTTGGCGCCGAGATCAAAAAACAATTCAAAAACTAAGTCCAAAGTTCTGGCCGGATTGGCCGCTGGTTTGTCTATTTTGTTTATCACCACAATCGGCTTCAGTCCCAGCTCCAGCGATTTCTTCAGCACGAATCTGGTTTGAGGCATCGGGCCTTCCTGGGCGTCCACCACCAAAACAACGGAATCAATTGAACGCAAAACCCGTTCCACTTCCGAACCGAAATCGGAGTGGCCGGGCGTGTCCACGATATTTATTTTCGTGTCCTTATAAAAGATAGAAGTGTTTTTAGCGTAAATGGTAATACCGCGCTCTTGTTCCAGAGCGTTGCTGTCCATGCTTATATTTTCGTCCGTGACCATGCCGGTCTGTCTCAAAATGGCGTCGGTCAAAGTCGTTTTGCCGTGGTCAACGTGGGCGATAATGGCTATATTGCGTATCTCCATAAAATAAACCCCGCTTTAACAGGGTTTTTAAATTCTAATAAAAATTTTTGCTTTTGTAAAGCATTGACAAATAAAGTTGGTTATGATAGACTTTTGGGAGATGTACATTTTAAAGAAACCTAAACTGCGAGGGTTAATTCGCAAGACAATTATTTTTTATAAGGAGATTTAAAAATGGATACGATAAAAACGGAAAAAACAAGTGAATTAGTCAAAGCGGAATTTCCAAGACTGGTTACTGGAGCTCTTGGTTTGGGTAAATTGGAAAATATTAATGCGCACAATCCATACAATGAAGATATTTGCGGAAAAGATGAGGTTTTAGTTACGATAAAAGGATCAAACAATGCCAATAACTTATCCTTTACCGTAAACAAGGAAATGACAGAGTGCCTGTTACGTGCAAGCTTGACAGTTTTTATTGAGATTTGCCAAGCAAAAGGTTTATCAGCAAAGAAGGAATTCCAGGAATTGTATCCTGCCTTAGTTTCCTAAGGGAATTAAGGGATGAACAAGAAGGGCATTATGGAAAAGATTTTACAGTCTTCCATAATGCCCTTTATTTTTTATATTTTCAAAATTAAGGTATATTTGCTATCGCTGGTAAGATGCAATTTTAATAACCTTTAATTTTTCGGAATCTTTTATGTCAAAATTGCCGACCCTTGTTCTTTTAAGGTTTAATAAAATTCCGCCAGTTTTTAATTCTTGGCCGAGATGATGGGCTATGGAGCGGATGTAAGTTCCGCTTGAGCAGGATATTTTAACTTTAACTGTCTGGAATGTTACCGTTTTTATGCTCCAGCATGATTTTGGTAATATTTTTTGCCACCTTCCAAATATTTCTTTCTGGCGAAAATCGCCTTTGATTAAATTTATTTTTTGTTTAATCATTGTCATTAATTTTTTACCGGAAATTTCATTAAGGCTTAACAATTCAGCTGAATTTATTTTTGTTTTGCGGATCGGTATTTCTATTTCATTTAATCTTCCCTCGCGCGCCCACTGGAACAACGGCTTGCCTTTAATCTTATAAGAAGAATAAGGCGGCAAAGGCAGAGAAATCTCTCCTTCAAATTTCTTTAAAATTTTTCGTATTTTCACTATCGACATCGAATGTCGATAGTGAATTATTTTTTCCGGCAGGCCTAAAACATCGTAAGTATCCGTTTCAAAACCGAACAAAATTTCTCCTTCGTATTCTTTGTCCAGTTTCAAATACTTTTCTTTTTCGTAAACGGTTTTTCCGGCGAGAATAAGAAGAACTCCTTCCGCCATCGGATCCAATCTTCCGGCGTAAGTCATTTTCTCATTTTTCAATTCGGGATATTTTTCTTTAAGCAGTTTTATAGTGTCCAAAGTAGAAATTCCGACAGGTTTATAAATATTAAAAATATTGTTCGCGCCTATCTTTTTCATTGTTGGCATTATATAGCCAATTGTTAAAAAATGTGAAATTAGTATAGAATGCGTTTATGCTTATAGACGATGTAACAATAAAAGTCCAAGCGGGTCATGGCGGTAAAGGCGGAGTTTACTTCAACAGCAATTTGATGTCTTTAGGACCGACGGGAGGAAGGGGCGGAAACGGCGGGAATGTTTTCGTGGAGGGAGTGTCCGATTTGGGCGCTCTTAGGCAATTTCGCTACAAAAAAGAAATAATCGCCGAAGACGGCGAGAACGGAAAGAAAAAATTAAACGATGGGACGGCGGGAAAAGACATAATTTTGAAAGTTCCGGTCGGAACGGTGCTCCACAATTTGGATGTCGGAAAAGACAAGGAAATTACCAAAGTGGGGGGAAAAGTTTTGATTGCCGCCGGCGGATTCGGCGGACACGGCAATTGGCATTTCCGTTCGGGCAAGAACACCAGCCCGCGTCAGTTCCAACCCGGTTTGCCCGGCGAGGCTTTTACTATGCGCATGGAGTTAAAACTTATCGCCGATGTCGGCTTGATCGGTTATCCCAACGCGGGCAAGTCCAGCTTGCTCAACGAGCTTACCGCCGCCAAAAGCAAAGTGGCCAATTATCCTTTTACCACACTGGAACCCAATCTAGGGGTTTATTACGATTTGATTTTGGCCGACATTCCCGGTCTTATAGAAGGAGCGTCGGCGGGAAAAGGCTTGGGCATAAAATTTCTCCGCCATATTGAAAGAACGAAAGTTTTGTTTCACCTTGTCTCGGCCGAATCAGAGGACCCGCTCAAAGATTATTATGCCGTGATAAAAGAATTGATGACATACAATGAAGAATTGCTTAAAAAACCGGAATATATTTTTCTGGCCAAGTCTGATTTGATTGACGAGAAAAGTTTGAAAGAAAAAATGGCCGACTTGAAAAAAGCGGGCAAGCCCGTCAAAGCCATTTCTATATACGACCTCGCCAGCATGGAAGAGTTTAAAAAGATTTTGGATAAACTGATTAAAGAAAAACAAGGATAATTTTTTCCGCTTCTTTGGCATTTTTAGAGGTCATTAATTTAATCCTCAATTCTTTGGCGCCGGGGAAGCCGGAAACATAAGATTTAAAGTGTTTTTTCATAACGTCAAAATTTTGGCCTTTATTTATTTTTTCAAACAGTTTTGTATGTTCAAGAAGGATTGATAATTTTTCTTTTGTTGAAATTATTTTTTTCACGTTTGCAAACAGCCACGGATTTCCAAAAACCGCTCGGCCGATCATTACGCCGTCAGCTCCGAAAGTTTTCGCTTTTTCTTCCGCGTCGGCAATATTTCGGATGTCGCCATTGCCCAAAATTAAAGTATGATTTGGAGACGGATCAAATTCGTTTCTTATTTTTACCGCTTCGGTGATAATGTCCCAGTGGGCGGGGACAAGCGACATTTCTTTTTTTGTTCGGGCGTGAATAGTAATGGCGGCCGGTTTTTCTTCCAATAACGCTGTCAGCCATTTTTTAAATTCCTTTTTATCGTATTTGTCATAGCCGATTCTGGTTTTGACGGAAATGGGCATTTCTCCTGCTTGCCCGCCGAACAGGCGGGAGCCCTTTTTCGTTTGCCTAATTATTTCTCGGGCGAGTTGGGGATTGTTGATGAGCGCCGCTCCGGCGCCTTGTTTTAAAACTTTTTTGTCTGGACAGCCCATATTAATGTCTATGCCGTCAAAGCCCAGCTTTTTTATCAGTTTGGCGGATTCGTAAAAATTTTCCGGCTTGGCGCCGAAAACTTGAGCGACAATCGGCCGTTCTTTTTCAGTATATTTAAGAATAGGCAGAAGATTCTTTTTGCCTTTAGAGCACAATCCGTCGCAGGAAACAAATTCCGTGAACATCACATTCGGCCCGCCATCAATAGAGCCATCAGGGCGGGTAAATTTTCCGTATTTGGCGATAATTCGCCTAAACGCCGCGTCCGTCACATCGGCCATCGGCGCCAGCGCCAAAATCGGCCTACTATCGACGTTCGATGTCGATAGTAATTTTTTCCAAAATCCTTTCACCATAATAACCTAAAAGTATAGCCAATTTGGCATTTTGGCAAGAATATGAGAAAATAAAATGATTTTATGGCCATTGATTTCAAACGCAAAATAGAAAATTTTGTTTGCGGGAATTGCGGACAAGAGGTGAAGGGTAACGGGTACACCAATCATTGCCCCAAATGCCTTTGGAGCAAACATTTGGATGTAAATCCGGGCGATAGGGCTTCCGATTGCGGAGGTATGATGAAGCCGTCCAAGATAGAAGCGAAAGGAGGGGAGTACGACATTACCCACAAGTGCGTCAAATGCGGGTATAAAAAACGAAACAAAATGTCGCCGGAAGATATTTTTGAAGAAGCGTTAAAAATCTGAAATAAAAAATCGGCTTGCTCCACTCCAAGTGGATTAAACAAGCCGATTGAGTTGGCTGGAGAAAATCCCAGCCGTTGATTAAACTTTTTTCTTTATTACCCCTTCATTTTGAGGTTGGGGCGACTTTTCTTTTTTGGGCTCTGTGTCCAGAGATCGCTGGCCCGCTTCAACAATTGTTCTTATCAAGTCATCAAAAATTTCATCCTGATGCTTAATAAGAAAATTAACCGTTTCTTCAGTTTCTTTCATTCTGCCATCAACATTTTCTGCGGTCATTGTTACATGAATAATGTTTCCGTTTCCTAATATACAAATTATTCCTGCCGTTGTTATTATTTTTTCTTCATCATTTGTGTTGGCAGAATAGCCTGTGGAGAAATAAGCACTTTCGTTTAAATTTATTTTTTTGTTTGATTTCCGCTCAATCTTTTTATTAATTTCCGTTTCTTGTTTCTTTAGGTTGATTATTTTTTTTACAGACTTTGGCGCAAACCAGGCAATCGTTATTAATACTACCATGAAATACAACAAAAAATAAAACCAAGGATTTTTCAGTATAAACCACCACGGATTTTTAATAGTACTTTTCATTGCCTTCCTCCCTTTCAGAAAAAAGTTTTTAAAAATAATTTTTTTAAGGTGTTATTTATAAGAAAGATACCATAGAAAGATATTCTTGTCCATTTTTTTACGCAGCGTAAAATGATTGCAATAAGAACGAAATCAGGTTAAAATCCAAATGGATTTTTTAAAAATTTATTCCGGGATAGCTCAGCGGTAGAGCAGTCGCCTGTTAAGCGATTGGTCGCAGGTTCGATCCCTGCTCCCGGAGTTTTTTACAGAGTGAAAAACTCCAAGCTCATCCAGTTGCGGATAAATTAAATCGGTGTAAAATAAAAATATGAAAAAATATTTTCTGGCCGTATTTATAATAATCGCGGCCGTTTCGGCTGCTGGCGCGGCGAACGCTCAAATGCCTGCCCTGAAAGGACTTGAAGGGATGGGGCGAGATTTCGGCGTGTCGCAAGAGATATACGACCATACAATAAAGGAAGAAGCCGAAGGCAAAGAACTTTGGAGCAAACTGCAAGCAAAAGAAATCGCGTGCGCCGATTTAAGCGATGAGCAGTACGGGGTTCTTGGCGAATACTTTATGGGGACGATGGCCGGCAAGTCGCACGCCGCTATGAACGCCATGATGATTCAAATGCATGGCGAAGATGGCGAGGAACAAATTCATATAATTATGGGCAAGCGGCTTTCCGGTTGCGACAATTCGGCGGCACTCCCAACAGAAAGCCTTGGTTGGATGCCTATGATGAATATGATGTTCCCTTTTAATAATAATCTAACAAACAATATGATGAACTTTGGATTTGGGGTTATGGGCGGTTTCGGCTGGATATTTATGATTTTTTGGTGGGTCTTGATAATCGCCGGCATTGTTTACTTCGTAAAATGGCTGATAAGGCAATCAGGCGTCTCCGTCTCCGGCAAATCAGCCATTGATATTCTCAAAGAACGCTACGCCCGCGGAGAAATAAACAAGCAAGAGTTTGAGGAAAAGAAAAAAGAATTAAGTTAACAATTTTCCTGTAAATGACAGACGGTAAAACACATAACTTAATCGCCCATTCCGGATTTATAAAGGATACGCATGCCGAGAGTGTCCAAATTTCCGGCGAGCCGATGACTTTTGGCTACTGGTTTTGGCACGGCGGTTTTTTGGTGTTTATTTCTTACATACTAATCGCTTGGGGCACTGGCGTTTTTATCAAATACCTTTTTTCTCTTCTGAAAAAAACATAATGTATCACCCGCCTCAAAAAATTTTGGAGAAATACGCCGATGTTCTGGTTAATTTCGCCTTGGGCGGAGGCGAGGGGATTAAGAAGGGCGAAACAGTTAGGCTTACAGTCTACGATATCGCCAAGCCTTTTTATGTTGAATTGAGGCGAGCGATTTTAAAAGCCGGAGGCAATGTATTAAGCAACTATCTTCCCGCCGATGAAAGGAAAATAAATTTGGAAAAAGAATTTTACGATTTGGCCGATGAAAATCAGCTTAAATTTTTTCCGGATAAATTTTTAAAAGGACTGGTTGAGCAGATAGACCATTCAATTTATATAGACAGCGAGACCAACAAGTTCGCTCTGAAAAAGATTGACCCCAAGAAAATAATGGCCTCAAGCCAAGTTTTCAAGCCTTTCAAAGAATGGAAGGAAGAAAAAGAAAACAAAGGAAAATTCACTTGGACAATAGCTCTTTACGCCACGGAAGCTATGGCTAAAGAAGCCGGCTTATCTTTGAAAGAATACTGGAACCAGATAATCAAAGCTTGTTTTTTGGACAAAGCCAATCCGGTCAAAGAATGGAAAAATGTTTACGGAAAAATCGGCGAATATAAAAACAAGCTGAACGAGCTGAAGATAGAAAAGTTGCGCGTAACCGGTCCCGACGTTGATTTGAAAATAAATATGGGAGAAAAAAGAAAATGGGTCGGCGGAAGCGGGCGGAACGTGCCGAGCTTTGAGATATTCACTTCGCCGGATTGGCGGGGAGCGGAAGGCTGGGCGAAATTCAACCAGCCGCTTTACAGCTACGGCAATCTTATTGAAGGCATTGAACTGGAATTTAAAGACGGAAGGGTGGTAAAAGCCAAAGCCGAGAAAAATGAGAAAACGCTTTTGGAAATGATAAAAGCGGAGGGCGCCGGCAAGATAGGGGAATTTTCCCTGACCGACAAAAGATTTTCCCGCATCACTAAGTTTATGGGCGAGACTCTTTACGACGAGAATGTCGGCGGGCCGAACGGAAATTTTCATATCGCTTTGGGCAGTTCTTATCATGACGCTTTTGACGGGGATATGGCGGACAAAACCAAAGAATTTTGGCAAAATCTCGGCTTTAACGATTCGGCGATTCACACCGACCTCGTTTCCACTTCGCCCAGAATTGTTACCGCAATTTTGAAAGACGGCGCCTGCCTACCGGACAGGCAGGCCGAAAAAATCATTTACAAAAACGGCCAATTTTGCTTATAGATAAGTTTTAAGATTTTGCTCAAAATTATGTTTTAACTAACTTCTTATGACACTTTTTCTAGTTTAAATAATTGTAGCATTTCAATCGGTGTTTTTCCATTTAAGCCGCAATGTTCCAGATTGTTGTATTCATCGTTCCATGTTATACCCATATTCCCAAGCTAACGCTTTGGGAGAAAAACCGCCATATGTGTGTGGACATTACCGCGGGGCATTGCGAAGAACGGATAATCGTGTATAATTGCAAATATTATGGTAGTAAGAATGCGAAGCACCCGTTCTCATACGGGGAACAGAAGGGCTCATCACGCGCTGAAAGCGGCGCAGTTTGCGGTGTGCAAAAAATGCGGAACTCAAGCTTTGCCCCACACGGTTTGCCTTAATTGCGGGGAATATAAAGGAAGGCAGGTTATTGATGTGCTAGCCAAACTGAACAAAAAAGAACGAAAAGCCAAAGAACAGGAGCTTGCGGAAAAAGAAAGCAAGTAAGATTTTTTAAAATCTAATTTTTATGGCAAACAGGCATTTATCCAGGAGCGTAGCGATGCAATCCCTTTTTGAATGGGATTTTAGCGGACAGGATAAATCAAAAATAGACTCAATCATAAAACGTAACGTGGAGCAATTCGCCCCCGGTCTTGAAGACTCCGTTTTCGTGGAAACTCTCATAAAAGGCGTCATCAAAAAACAGAAGAAAATAGACAGCATTATAGAAAAGGCGGCTCCGGAATGGCCGTTGGACCAAATTGCCGCCGTGGACAGAAATGTTTTGAGAATCGGGCTTTTTGAACTGCTTTTCGGCAACAAAAAAGAGGTGCCCAACAAAGTCGCCATAAACGAAGCCATTGAGCTGGCCAAAACTTTCGGCGGCGATTCCTCCGGAAAATTCGTCAATGGAGTTCTTGGCACCGTCTATCGGGAAATGGGCGGGGAAGAAGAGGATGAAAAAAAAGAAAAAGAACCGGAAAAATTTATTGAAGAAAAACTTGCCGGGGCGGTCATATACAAGAAAAATGGCGATAATACAGAATTCGCCTTCGTCCATGATATTTTCGGCTACTGGACGCTTTCCAAAGGAAGAATAGAAGAAGACGAGAATGCGGCCGATGGGGCTAAAAGAAAAATAGCGGAAGAAATAGGCTTGGACGTGGAAGCGGGCAAAGAATTGGGCAAGAACGAATATATGGCCTCTGATCCGGAAAAAGGAAAAATCAAAAAAAGCGTCACTTATTTTCTCGCTTTGGCCAAAAATGACGATATAAAACTCAAAGAGACGGGCGGTTTGGACGATGCCAAGTGGTTTAAGATGAAAGAGTTGTCCGAGCTTAAAATGTATGACGACATAAGGGGCATTTTGGCGGAAGCGATAAAAGAATTGAACAAAAAATGAACTTCTCAAAATTTGAAGAAAAAATAGGCGTAAATTTTAAAGACAAAAATCTGCTCCGGCAGGCTTTCACCCACCGGTCTTATCTGAACGAGAATCCGTCTTTGGGTTTGGAGCAAAATGAGCGGCTGGAGTTTCTGGGTGATGCCGTCCTGGAGCTGGCCATAACCGAATATTTATACAAAAAATATCCCAAGAAAACGGAAGGGGAAATGACGGCGTTAAGAGCGGCGCTGGTCAACGCCGTTACTCTTTCCGAGGCCGCCAACAATCTTAACATCGGCGATTTGATGCTTCTTTCCAAAGGAGAAGCCAAGAGTTTGGGCAAGGCGAGGCAATATATTTTGGCCAACGCTTTTGAAGCTCTTATTGGGGCGGTTTATCTTAATGGCGGATACAAAGAAACTTTTGACTTTTTGGAGAAAAATCTTTTCGGCAAAATTGAAGAAGTGATTGAAAAAAAGTTATGGATAGACGCTAAAAGCTTGTTTCAGGAAAAAGCGCAAGAGTTGGAAAGCGTTACTCCGGCATATAAAGTTTTGGCCGAATCCGGCCCCGACCACGAAAAAGTTTTTACTATGGGTGTTTTCTTGGGCGATGAATTGATAGCGGAAGGCAATGGCGCTTCCAAACAAGAAGCGGAACAAGATGCCGCCCGAAAAGCCCTCAAAGCGAAAAATTGGCGGGAGGAATAGGACAGTTGACAGTGTTTTTTAAAGGGTTAGGCTAGAATACAGAGAAGGCCTTTAAAAATCAACCAAAATTCCTATTTTACGGAGAAAATAATAATTAAGGCTGTATTAGTTCTGGGCTGAAAATTATAATTTTGTCCGCAGGAATTTTGTTTAATATAAGGGGGCGTTAAAAAATTTATTTTATTTCACTATTTTTTCACCCAAATAGAAAGGGGGTGAGCAAAGATGTTCGTTAAAATTACCAGAAAAAAAGCTTTGGAATCCGGAGAAAAATGGCTCAAAAGAATTTTAAGCATGTTATACAAGACATGTTATGTTTTTGAGCCAAAAATAAACGATGAAGAAAAACGGGATTTATTTTTGCAACACCTAGAACAAATGGCAAGAAAGTCAACTCGCAATTTTGACGACAAAGGCGACACAGAAAAGATATTTATAATGGTTGTTGTTGCGGTTGAAGCGGCTGTGAGTGCTATAAAAAAATCCTTGTTGAGTCTATGTTCTCAAACCAAATGTCAGTAATAAGTTAAGTTAATTTAATTTACAAATATCCGCCCCCCCGGCGCAGAAACAAAAAAGGGAGTTCTCAACAGAGGCTCCCTTTTCTTTTTATAAAACCGCTCTTTGCCCTATAATATATCTATGATTTTAAAGCGTTTGGAAATATCCGGCTTTAAGTCGTTCGCCAAAACGACCGTTTTGCAGTTTCCGTCCGCCGTTACGGCCGTGGTCGGGCCAAACGGTTCCGGCAAATCCAATGTCGCCGAAGCCTTGCGGTGGGTTTTGGGCGAGCAGTCCATGAAAAGCCTGCGCGGGAAAAAAGGCGAAGACCTTATTTTCAACGGTTCGCAAAC
>Ga0209211_10006594_pt1 | contig 16719 bp, 12 predicted proteins | sample RifGroA2_FD_183992 | JGI IMG/M metagenome (GOLD analysis project Ga0209211, IMG submission 183992) | Groundwater microbial communities from Rifle, Colorado, USA - Groundwater A2 (SPAdes) (version 2) | ecosystem: Environmental > Aquatic > Deep subsurface > Groundwater | place: Rifle, Colorado... | reverse complement strand
CTGGCACAACAGAAAGAAAGAGCTGAAGAGTCGACAAAAATGAAATCCCAGTTCCTTGCAAATATGTCCCATGAACTCAGAACACCAATGAATTCCATTCTCGGGTTAACCGAATTAATTCTTGAAAGCAATACACTTAGAGGCAAGAATAAGGAACGTCTTGAAGTAGTTCTTAAAAGTGGAAAGAGATTAATGAATTTAATTAATGATATTCTTGATCTCAGTAAAATTGAAGCCGGCAGAATGGATGTTCGTGAGGACCAGATTATCCTTGATGAACTGATTGAAGACGTTGATAACGCTATTACACCCTTAGCGCTCAACAAGAATATTCGGTTTATTATTAAGAGAGATATAAATACACACGTTCACATAAATACCGATAAAGGAAAAGTTACACAGGTTTTAATTAACCTTCTTGGAAACGCAGTCAAGTTTACGGATAAAGGTAATGTGGAGCTGAGAGTTTCTGCGCCGGATGAACATACATTAAGGTTTGATGTTGCCGATAGTGGTATTGGAATATCGCAGAGTGATCTTCAAATTATTTTTGAAGAATTCAGACAAATTGATGGAACTACTACGCGAAAATATGGCGGCACTGGCTTAGGGCTTACAATATGTAAGAAAATAGCTGATTTGCTCAAAGGTTCTATTACTGTACAAAGTGAAATAGGTAAAGGTTCGGTTTTCACTCTTAATGTTCCTTTGAAGGTTGTGGAAATAAGATCCGAAAAGGCTGATGAACCTAAGGTTAATGTTGAAACTCTTATTAAAAATAGGCAACACCCTATTCTTATAATTGATGATGATCCGGAAATTAGATATACAATAGGTCAATACCTCATTTCACGCGGATACGAAGTAGTATATGCAGAAGATGGTGAACAGGGATTGGAAAAAGCAATTAAGATTCAGCCATTTGCTATCACGCTTGATGTTATGTTACCTAAAAAAGATGGTTGGAATATACTTAAGGACTTTAAAGAAAATCCGGCAACGAGAGACATTCCCGTTATATTAATTTCAGTTATGGGAGATAAAAATCTCGGGTATGGATTAGGCGCATTTGAATATTTTGTTAAACCAATCTCTTCCGAGAAACTACTGACGGCTTTTGCAAAACTTGAGAATCTTGCAAAGAAGAATATTGAAAAGATAGTAATTGTAGATGACGATGAAATGGAATTCGAAAAGTTTCGCAGGGAATTTAAGAACGATAAACTCAGGATTGAATATATAAAGGATAGTACACTTGCGTTCAGTAAAATTTTAGAGATTCAGCCCGATCTGATAATACTGGATCTTTTAATGCCTAATATCGATGGATTAAGCCTGTCCCATAAACTGAAATCGAATAAAGAAACACGGCATATCCCGATAATAATAAGTACAGCAAAGGATTTAACAGAAGACGAGAAAACCTCACTGAATAATACTGTGGAAGACATTACGGTTAAATCAAAGGGTCATCCGCTCGATGTTCTGAAGATTGTACGTGATAGAATAAGAATGCATGAAGAATATTCAACTTATAAGGATAGAATAAGTGAATATAAAGTAATTGAAGAAGTTGAAGAGGAAAGCGAAGAAAAAATTACAGCAACCGTAGAGCCTAAAGATGAAACCGAATATAAAGGGAAAGTGCTCTTGGTTGATGATGATCCCGATACACTTTTTACAGTAAATGAAATTGTACAATCATGTCAATGTAAAACAATGCTTGCTAACAGCGGTCAGGAGTGCATTGAAGTTTTAGAGAATGAAATTCCCGATTTGATTTTACTTGATATAATGATGCCCGGTATGGACGGGTTTCAAACATTAAAGAAGATAAAAGAAAATCAGGCTTGGGCAAACATTCCGGTGTTTGCAGTTACGGCAAAGGCGATGGTTGGCGATAGAGAAATTATTATTAAACATGGTTTTGACGATTATATTCCTAAGCCTGTTAATGCTGTTACCATGGCTTTTAAAATAGAAAAATTATTCACTAAAATAGGATCAGGTCAATAAAGTGAAAAGAATATTAGTAATTGATGATCTTCCCGAAAATGTCTTTTTGCTTCAGGATAGACTTGAAAGCGAAGGCTACGAAATTTTAACTGCCTATGATGGGAAAACAGGCATTAACAAAGCTATAAGTGAGCTTCCCGACCTTGTTCTACTTGATGTAATGATGCCTGAGATGAACGGAATTGAAGTTTGTAAAATTCTGGTTAGTAATCCCTCAACGGTAAATATTCCGATTATTCTTGTAACAGCAAAAGCCGGGGCAGAAGACACAAAAGAAGGACTTGAAGCCGGGGCTTTTGATTATGTGAAAAAACCTTTTAACAAAGTTGAGTTGCTGGCAAGAGTGAACTCTGCACTAAAGCTTTCCGAAGCACAAAAAAAATATCTTGAAGCCGAACAGAAAAATACTTTTTCAGCAACTGTAGTTACTGCTAATCATAAAATAAAACAGCCGCTTACTTTAATGAGCCTTTCATCAGCCGCTTTAAAAAGAGAAATTAATAAAGAAGTAATCTCAAAAGAGGCTATCCTAAAAAGAATAAATTATATTGATACTGCAATCAAAGAAATTAGTGATGTTCTTAATCAGTTGAACTCGATCAAAAAACCTGTTTTTTCGGATTATGTTAAGGATATCAAAATGATTGATTGTGAGAATGATACCGTAGAAGCTTCAAAGTAATTCCTGGATTGTAGAAAGCATCGTATCAAATTCGTAAGGTTTATTCACAAAACTGTTAACCCCCATTTCCTTAATATTAGTATTTCCATTAATACCAAGACTTCCGGAGGATAAAATTATCGGGATGTCTTTATTAAACTTTCTAATTTCTATTGCGCATTCTAATCCATTCATTTCAGGCATGTTATAATCCAATATTATAAGGTCAACCTTTATCTCCTCAGTAAGAACCTTCAATGTCTCTGTTCCAGAGATTACTTTTATAACATTGTATCCGTTCGATTCAAGAAGTTCAGCCAGTAAATCTCTGAGCATTATTTCATCATCGGCAAGAAGGACGATTTTATCTGCTGCTGTAGTACGAGTGATTTTTGTGGGCTCATAAGATGGAATGTATACGTCAAACTGGGTTCCTTCATTTATTTTGCTGGTCACTTCAATGTGACCGTTATGCGCTTTAATTATTCCGTAAGTAACATAGAGTCCCAATCCTGAACCGGTTTCTTTTTCTTTTGTTGAAAAGTAAGGATCAAATATTTTCTGCAAATTCTCTTCATCAATACCTGAGCCGTCATCTTTAACTGTAAAACAGACATAGTTTCCTTTTTTAAGAAGAGGATAGCTAATCAGATTATTATTATCCACAGTTATATTGTATACTTTAAGAGTTAAAGTACCGCTATTGCTCTCCATTGCCTCTTTGGCATTCACGCATAAATTTAAAAGCACCTGGTATATTTCAGTTCCATTTCCGATTATATCATACAGGTTCTCCTGAATTTCCTGCCTGAGAGTAATATGTTTTGGAAAAGTTTGAGTGATAACTTTGGACATTTCGGTTAAAAGAAAGTTGGGCTTAATCAATTCCTTTCGTTTAGGAGTAGGTTTACCATAGGATAACAATCCCTTTGTAAGATCTCTGGCACGCACAGAGCAGTTTTCAATGTTGTCCAGTAGTTTCAGAACGTTCTCATTTTGTGGGACTCTTTTCTTTAAAAGATTAAGGCTTCCAAAAATACTTGAAAGTAAATTGTTAAAGTCGTGAGCCATTCCGCTCGAAAGTTTCCCGATAGTTTCGAACTTCTGAGCCTGAAGCAATCTGTTTTCAAGCGCTGCGTTAAGTTCGCGGGCACGGATATTTGTAATAGCAAAAGCAAGAAGGGAAGAAAATTGTTCAAGAATTTTAATTCCCGATTGGGAATAAGTTTTTATTTTGTTCCCCAAAATAATAGAGGCTTCTAATCTATCTTCGAAAAAGCATGGTAATACGAGTATGTGTTCACAGCGCAGTATGTCGGTTATATGATATCCAATATTTGATCTGAGATTTTCAATTACCAGGGGTTTCTTATTTAAGCCCAACCACTTTTTTATAAAGACAAAACTATCCTGTAAATCGCGCTCTACCTCTCCCCTGTTTTCAATGTGGCTGTCAGGGTCAAAATAGTGAAAAGAGAATTTCTTTTTATCTTCGATAAATAAAACCAACCCCAAAAGACTATTACTTAAGCTTAAGCTTTTTCTTAAGATTTCATCGCTTATGCCCGTCAAAGATGTTTCCCTAACAAGCAGGGCTAGAATATCCTGAAGTTCCTTCTGAAATTGTTTCTCGTTAAGACCCGGGCTCGGTAAAGCTTCCGTTTCCGGATTAATAGAATTTTTGCCGGTTAACTTCAGCAAATATCCGTCAAGTTTCTTATCTGTTTTCAGGGGAGTAACAAGAAGAACATTTTCTGAATCGGGAAGATCTAAAGAGAAAGCCTTTTTTTTGCCCAAGAGTAAAGATTCAACCTCTGGATAATAAAAGAGCTTTGAAATACTGTTCCCTTTTATTTTGTTGCCGGAGGATTTTCTTTTAAAGCTTTTGTTAAACCAGAGAACTTTTTGGTTTTTGTCAGCTATTGCGAGAGCAGTATCATCAGAGTCAAGTATTTCTTTGAGGGCATATTTGGAGATGATTTTTTCGAGCATGAAATATTTTATTCTTGTTTAATCTCATACTTTTTAATTTTTGTGTAAAGTGTCTTAGGGCTTATTCCAAGCCTGCTGGCTGTTTGTGCCCTGTCCCATTTGAAAAAATTTAATGCCCTTGCAATATGTTTTTTCTCAATATCTTCCATACTCATAATTTCGTCAGCGCTTCCATTGTCTTCGTAGAGATGGTTAATCCTGTTTTGATTTCCAACATTAGGCAGGCTTAAATCATCCGGCTGAATATATTCGCCTTCGGCAAAAATAATTGCACGTTCTATTATATGCTCAAGTTCCCTGATATTTCCATTGAATGAATATGTTAACAATACTTCTTCAGCCTTTTGAGATAATTTTTTGGGAGCTCTGATAGGGGACTTAATTTCCAGGAAGTGATGTGCAAGGAGTAATATATCATCTTTTCTATCTCTCAACGGAGGTATTGTGAGAGTAATAACATTTAGCCTGAATAACAAATCTTTCCTGAAGTTTTTGTTATCAGCTTCTTCCATCAGGTTTCTGTTGGTTGCTCCAATCACCCTAACGTTTGAGGTTAATGTTGTTACACCCCCGATTCTTCTGTATTCGCCGTTCTCAAGAAATCTAAGAAGTTTTGGCTGGAGAGATAAGCTTAGTTCACCGATTTCATCAAGAAACAAAGTTCCGCCGTGAGCTATTTCAACAAGCCCCTGCTTGGTACTTTTAGCATCTGTAAATGCCCCCCTCTCGTGTCCGAAAAGTTCACTTTCAATCAATTGATCGGGAAGAGAAGCACAATTAATAACTACAAATGGTTTATCATCCCGCGCAGAATGCTTATGAATATACTCCGCCAGAAGCTCTTTTCCTGTTCCCGTTTCTCCTTCAACAAGTATGTTTGAATCAGACATAGCAGCCTTGTTTGCAAGGTTTATAACTCTTTGGAGCTCAGGACTGTTACCAATTATGTTGCTGGATGCCTGTTTATTTATTTGGTTTGAAAGTATAGTTGTTTTTACTAAAAGGTCTTTATGCTCAATTGCCCTGTTAATTGTAAGAACGAGTTCATCGAAGTTATATGGTTTTGTTATGAAATCGTAAGCCCCCATTTTTATACACTCTATTGCTTTTTTTATTTCAGACTGGGCGGATAAAATAACTACCTGCAGGGAAGTATTATAATCGGATACAAACCGAAGAACTTCCTCTCCCGAAGTATCTTTCATATTTAAATCTAACAGAAGAACATCATAATGCTTTTTCTTAATTGTATCAATAGCGTAAGCACCGTCGTAAACTGCATCTACAGAGAAACCTTCTTCGAGCAGTTGTTCCTTTAACAAATAACACAAAGTTTCGTCGTCATCACAAACAAGGATTTTAGAATTCTTTGGCATAAGGTTTATTTAAAATAATAGTTATTGTTTTTAGTATAAAAAACGAAAAAATTTGAAATACAGAACCAATTGCTTATATTTGAAGCCATTAATTTTTTAGGGCGCGTAGCTCAGGGGTAGAGCATCTGCCTTTTAAGCAGAGGGTCGGTGGTTCGAGCCCACCCGCGCTCACTATCAGAAAAAATTACTGCTCGCCAGATAACTACTTATTACCGCCGCTTATAATTATAATAATTAGAGCTAAAAATAAGAAGATATTTATTAAAATCACACAAAATTTAATGTTAGTTAAGTTAGATTTTCTTTTTAAACCTCAAATTGTCCTTTAAAGTATTAAATTTCGTCATTATGGGCGATATTGTTTTTTGGACTCTGATTAGACTCGCTATATCGATTCCTGCTGTCTGGATATTAAGGAATTACATAGATTTCCAGCTTTGGTGGATATTAGTTCCGGTCGTATTATATATTGTGGTAATTCATCCGGCGTTTGTCGGTTATCGTAGGTTTGAGGAAAAAAATAAAAGCGTAATCGAATCAACATTGTGTTCAAACTGCAAACATTTTGATCCGACTGCAGTATTATGTCTAAAGCACGATAAACATCCTACCAGCGACTATTTGCCCTGCGAAGGGTTTGATTGGGAACTCAAACTATAAGAAACATAATCAAAGAATATTAAACCCCATTCCTTCAGGTCTAACAATCCTCTCTTTATAATCAATTAGTTCCCTCGGATATTCCACGGACATTAATGGAGAAGAGATAATAAAATCCGCCGTTGAGCGATTACAGGCAACAGGAATGTTATAGACAACAGCTATTCTTAGAAGAGCTTTTATATCCGGGTCGTGCGGTAAAGGTTCAAGCGGATCCCAAAAGAATATAAGAAAATCAATATCTCCTTCGGAAATTTTTGCTCCTACTTGCTGATCACCACCCAATGGACCGCTTTTAAACCTATGAACGTTTAGCTTTAGCTCATTTGAAATTAGTTGTCCCGTTGTTCCTGTTCCAAATAATTCATGTTGCGCCAAAAGATCACGGTTATATTTTGCCCATTCCAGCAAATCGATTTTTCTGTTATCGTGAGCAATTAGAGCTATTCGTTTTTTCTTTTTCATTGAAATTATAGTCTTGCTCAAGAGTCACCTTTTTATTTCTTATGTTATTGGAAGACTAAATTAACCAGTATAAAATTTTCAATCAACAAGATTGAATTAAACTAATGTTATACTTTTTGAGCTAATAAAAAATCCGCATATATTGTATACGCGGGAGTGAATTGGAAAATTAATGTGACGATTTTTAGTCGTCCATATCGTTTAATCCTAATGATTTAAAAAATGCTTCCTGATCCGGTTCTCTCTGTAAAAATTCTTTAACAAGACTTAGCTCATCTTCGCTGCCACCTTTTGCAAGGATAATATCACGATATCGCCGACCGGTATTCTTATCCATTACTCCATTCCTTTCGAATACACTATACATATCCTCTGCATATACCTTAGACCATAAATAACCATAATAAGCTGCAGCATATCCCATTAAATGTCCGAATGCAGCTTGCATGTTTGTTCCTTCAAGATAAGGATATAAAGTAATTTCATTCTGGAGCTTTTTTATAACCTGGGTAGTTGAGGTGTCTCCGTAAGGATCATATTTATCGTGTAAAGTAAAATCAATCAAACCATAAAAAATCTGTTGCAGTGTTGCAAGACCGGAACCGACATTTTTTGCAGCATACATTTTATCATATAATGATTTTGGAAGCACTTCGTTTGTTTTGTAGTGTTTTGCAAAGCGAGTCAGGATATCATAATTCCAAACCCAGTTTTCAAAAATTTGTGATGGAGCTTCTACAAAATCCCTTGATACTGATGTTCCTGAAAAACTGGCAAGCTGAGATTTTGTGAGAACATTATGTAACACGTGTCCAAACTCATGAAAAAATGTTTCAACTTCAGAGTGGGGAAGTAAAGATGGCTGGCTTTCCGTTGGTTTGGGGAAATTACAAACCAGCGAGGCAACGGGCATTTGATACCCGGCATTTGTCATTTTTCCGCTTATCATGGGGAAACAGGCTGCGTGCGAGAACTTGTTATCGCGAGGAAAAAGATCCAGGTAGAAGTGAGATATTACTTTACCGCCCTGGATTACGTCGAATAATCTGGCATCTTCCTGCCATACGGAAGGATCTTTTACTTCTCTGAATTCAACATCAAATAATTGTTGAGCGATCAAAAATAATCCGTCCAACACATTATTCAGTTCAAAGTATTCTTTAACCTGGTTTTGATCAAGCTGGTACTTTTCTTTTAATAGGCGGTCGTTGAAAAACCCGGCTTCCCAGGGCTGTATTACATCAACACTTTGATCGTTTAAATAAGCTCTTTTAACTTCAAGCAACTCGTTGTAATCGTATCTTGCTTTTTCTTTTACTTTATCAATTAGATTATTTTCAAAATTCCAGACATTAGTGGGATTCTTTGCCATCCTGTCTTCTGTTATATATTCTGCATAGGAGTTATAGCCGAGTATCGAGGCAATTTGTTTCCTGATTTTGAGCACTTCCTGCAGCAGCACAATATTTTTATCTTTAGCCCGGGTGTTATACTTTTCATAAAGTTTCTTTCTCGCTTTCTCTGAAACAGAGAACTTCATAAATGGAAAGTACGAAGGATAGCTCAGGTCAATTTTGTATTTGCCATCTTCAGTTTTATGTGCTGTTTTATATTCTTCATCCAATCCTTCGATGTCTGCCCCATCAACGATAAGATAATCATCAACTTCCGCTATGTTTTTTGAAAACCCGATTGACATTTCAGACAAGCTATCCTGAAGTATCTTAAGTTCATTTCTCTTGTCGGGGGGCAGATTAAGACCATCTCTTTCAAAATCAGCAACAGATTCTGTGAGAAATTTCTTTTTGTAACCGGAAAGATTTTTAGCTTCATCAGTTGCGGAATAATCTTTTAATGCCTTGTAAAGCTTTTCATCAAGTGACAATTCATTAAAAAATTTACTGAACTCTGCAATTTTAGAATTGGCTGTATTTCTAACTTTATTATCCGGGTGTACATTCGCCATCAGGTAAACCGGTCCATATACTTTTAATACATCGCAGTATAAATCGTCTAAAGCCAAGGTAGTATTTTCAAACGAGCGTTTACCACTCTCGATATTATAAATATTCTGCAATGAATTTTTGGCATTCTCGATTGCTATCTCTGTTGCAGATTTTATTTCTTCAGCGTCAATAGAATCATATTTGATTAATATATTGAACTCGTTAAAGAATGGATTTTGTGATTGTTTGTTTTCGCCAGGGCGGTTGCCCGCAAAGCTAAATTGAAAAGCAAAAACAAAAGTTATAACTAACAGATTTAAAATTTTCCTTATCATTTTTCCACCTTATCTTTTTTTGGAAAAAGAAGATAATTATTTTTCCTATTGAACCCCAAATTAATGTGATAAACGGCAGCAAAAGTTTTTTTCATATTGATTCAATCTGTCTAATTAATTTACTTTTGGGTATTTTACTTTATAAATAACATCTTGCGTGTTTTCAAAAAATCTCCAGCTCTGAGAGAATAATAATAAATCCCGCTCGACAAATTTTTATTAGAAGGATGAAATTCAACTTCATATTTACCCTGTGGTTTATGTTCATTAAGAAGAGTTGATACTTCTTTCCCGAGAATATCATAAACTTTTAATGTAACGAACTCTGCCCCGGGAATTTGAAAAGGAATTTTGGTTGATGGATTAAACGGGTTCGGGTAATTCTGCTCGAGGCTGTACCGGAGTGTTTTAGAAATATCTTCGGCATCTGTAACCGTAGAAAGGGTTTTCAATATCCAGTTCCCCTCATCAAAATTAATTAACAGGGGCTTACCAATTAGATCAAACTCGAAATTCTGTACCAGTGCATTATTGAACAAAGTTACAACAGTATCCCCGGCAGATGTATTAATTTTTACTTTAACAGGCATAGTAAAGAATTTGGGGTTTGTGTTTACAGATTGATTTATTGTCAGGCTTATTTTATATAAATTGCCGCTAATTTTAGATTCGGTCCAGTTAACAGTATATTTGGGATAATTTTCTCCGTAGATCCACTCCTGGAAAAAATAATCGAGATCTTCTCCCGAAACGGTCTCGGCTATTTCCTGAAAATCTTCAGTCGTAGCGACACCATACGCTAACGATGGGTCATCAGCATAAGTTTTCATAATATTAAAGAAAACAGAATCGCCGACAACTCCCCTTAACATATGAAGTACGCAAGCACCTTTGGCATAAGAGCGTGCGCCGTCAAAGATTTGGTCTACTCCGGAAATATTTTGTACCCATATTGGGCCAAAAGCACTTTTTGCATAACTCATTTCAGACTTAATTTTTATATCGTAACTTGTTTTCCCGCTTCGCGCCTCAAGATATACTGCTTCTGAGTAAGTTGCAAATCCTTCATTCAGCCAGATATGGTGCCAGTCTTTACAGGTTATTTTGTCGCCAAACCATTGATGAGCCAGCTCGTGAGATACAATATCGGTTCCCCATGAACCTATTGAAGTACAGGTCTGATGTTCCATAGCTCCTCCCCATCCAAACTGTGCGTGACCGTATTTTTCATTAATGAAAGGATATAATCCGTATTTGTTGCTAAATACTTCTATCATATTGTCGGTTTCATCAAGAACGTTTTTGATTGAATTAAATGATTCCGGATAAACGTAATGCGAAATAAGCATTGAATCATTTTGCCCATAATGGAAATAAGTATTGTATTCATAATAATCTGTTATAGCGAGTGAAATAAGATAGTGGGCTATTGTATAATGGTTCTTCCAAAGAAATGTACGAGTTCCATCCCCGTTGTTTGTGACGCTTTCAAGCGTTCCGTTCGAAACGCCGGTAAAATTATCGGCGACAGTAATCCAGACATCTGATGAATCAGCTTTATCGGCAGGCGTATCTTTGCATGGGAACCAATCAGGGGCACCGTAAGGCTCACTCAAAGTCCAGATCGCAGGCGTTCCATTGTGGGAGCTAAACTCGAAGCTGCCAAACCCGCTTGAACCGGGAACACCATGGTAGTAAATCTTTACTGCAAATGTTTCTCCTTGTGTATATGTGCGATCAAGGGTAATATTTATTTTATGATTAGAGTGAGTGTACATTGCAGGCGAACCATTTATCAAAAGTGAGTCGATTGAAAGAGCATTTCTTAAATCTAAAAAACAAGTGCTGAGCGAAGCTGTATCAGCCGTAGCACCGATAGTAACATTACCTGATAAATAATTTGGGTTCGAAGTTATTTTTAAATCCAGCCCATAATAAGTAATATCGATTTTTGAATCACCATCGTATTGAATTTTAGAAAGCTCAATTGTCTTTGCGTATCGATCCCTCTCGGATTTAATCCAGGGTTTATAGTCTTGCTGTGAATAAAGTATCTGAGTAAGAAGAAAAAGGGTAAATATTCTATATATCATAATGCCTCTGTTTACCTAATCTTTAATTGTATTTATAAATTTATTTTAATGTTCCTCAGGAACATTTTTACTTACAAAAAGAGTTTGAGTCGGGTATGCAAACTCGATTCCCAGCTTTTCAAACTCTTCATAGACTTTTAAATTTATTGATTGCTGAATGTCCATATACTTATTGTATTCGCTGCTCAAAACGAAGTATACAAATTCAAAGTTCAGGCTAAAGTCTCCATAACTCTGGAAGTGTCCCCTGTCAAAAACCACATCTTGCTGGCTTTCAATAATATCTCTTACAAGCTTAGGAATTTCAGCAAGCTGCCGGGATGTTGTCTGATAAATTACCCCAAGCTTGAAAGCAACTCTTCTCTTTTCCATTCTTTTAAAGTTTCGTATCCTTGAATTTGTAAGATCGGTATTCGATACCACGACCTGCTCGCCATTCAAACTCCTGATCCTGGTTGTCTTTATTCCTATATATTCTATAGTTCCTATAAAATCACCTAATACGATAAAATCTCCAATCTCGAAAGGGCGATCAAAAAAGATTACAAAATAGCTGAAAAGATCACCAAGAATCGCCTGGGCTGCAAGTGCAATTGCAATACCACCAATACCGAGTCCTGCAATAACCGCGGAAATTTCGAAGCCGAGATTATCCAGCAGGAAAACAAAACCTACCGACCAGATCACAAAACTTAAAATTAATGTTATTCCATTAATCTGCTTTAATCTTCTTTCGGCATCTTCTTCTTCGGGGGTTTTGCGTTTAACATATGAATTTAGCGAATACTTTAAAGTTGAGGTTATCACCCTGATGAAAAAGAACGTTGCAAGGATGATAATTGCTTTATCGATTACATCCTTAGCTTCACCGGGAAGATTAAGTGTTATAATTGCGAGATAGAAAATTATGAGGTACAAAACAGGAACTACGGATTTTTCAATTCCCCTTACAAGGAAATCATCTACTGTTGTTGCTGTTTTCTCGGACCATTTTTTGAGACGTGATAAGATAATCTTTTTGAATATTGTTAAGACTATTATTCCCAAAATAAAGATGCCGACAGCGACAGCATAATTATAGATCGAATTTCCATAAAATGTTTGGTTGAGAAAGTCCTGCATTTTTTCTCCTAAATTCTTAATTACTAAAGAAAATAAAAAAATAGTAAAAAAGAACAAATGAACATGCCTTACCTATAGATTTCATAAATGTTTTAACGGTTTAAAAAGTTTTAGTTTAGAAAATTCAAATTACTTCATAAAAGATATTTTATACCTGTATAACGATTCAAGAAAATAATAATCTCCCCAGCTTGTGGAAGCATCCCAGTTAAAAGGATTATCGCTGGTTAATTCCCATTTGCCAATTCCTTCAGTCCTGATTGGATAACCGCTTCCTTTTGATATTTCTTCAATACTTGCCGAAAGCTTGCTGATACAGAAATCAACAACATGGTCGTATTCTTCACTTGAGATTTGGGGAAATGAAGCGGAAGCAATAATAATCGTTATGGAAATAGTCAGAGATATAGTAAGACATTTCATTGAAATTACTCCGTTAAATCACAACTCAATCCATTTACCCGTTTTACCGCTTTCAAATATTTTATCTATCACTTTCATATTTGCAACGGCATCATCAAATGGTGTGAATACTTCGGTATCATTAATTATTGCCTGCGAAAACATGTCTCCCTGAATTGTATATTGATCGCAAGGATCAAAAAGAAATTCCCGAGACCCTCCATCATTATGAAGAAGAATTTTTGCAGAGGTTTCGGGATCAGGTGTGAACGGGACTTCAATTTCTATTCTTCCTTTTGTTCCCAATATTTTTGCGTACTGGTGATTTGTTAATTGGGTAGAGCAGGTAAAAGCAGAATTCCCTTTATCAAATTCCATAACCGCAGAAACAAGTCGATCGGTTTTCAACTTTGGGTCGTATTCAATTGTTGCACAAACGCGTTTTGGTTCGCTGTCAAAAATGAATCTTGAAAAAGAAATACAATAACAGCCGATATCTAAAATTCCGCCGCCGCCAATATCTGGTTTATTACGGATATCATCGGGGTTATCATTAAAATAAGAAAACATAGTGTGGATAGTTCTTAATTCACCAATAGCGCTATCATTTACAAGTGTTTTTAACTTTTGCATCTGGGGATGATGCCTGTACATAAATGCTTCCATTACTTTCAGCTTCGGAAATTTTTTCATTTCGTTCTGAAGATGGACTGCTTCTTTATAATTCATTGCTACAGGCTTTTCACATAAAACATGTTTTCCGGCATTTAGCGATTTGATTGTCCATTCAACATGAAGGTGATTTGGAAGCGGGTTATATACCGCATCAATTTCTTTATCTGCAAGAAGCTCTTCATAGGAACCATAAGCCTTTGAAATTTCTAATTCTGCCGCAGCTTTTTTAGCAGCAATTAAATTTCTGGAAGAGATAGCAGCAATATTACAATATTTTCCTTTTTGCATTCCGGGAATAACTTTTTGAGTTCCGATTTTTGCCGTACTTAAAATACCCCAGGAGACTTTTTTCATTAATTCTACTCCTTTAAATTTTGTTGTGAACCGGATAATACTTTCTCGATACTTCTGTCCGGAATAAGCCACATAATTGCAACAGATACATAAAGCCCTCCGGCTATTAATGAATTGAAAAAACAAAGCAGGATTGCTGTGACATAAATGATTACGGAAATCTTACCTTTAAAATCTTTGCCCAATGCAACAGCTATAGTTGAATCTTTACCATGGTGGGAAATAAGTGTGAGAGTAAGGATATAATATGCAACTGCGGCGAATAGAAGTATAATACCATAAAGAGCAACAAGTAAAGGGGCAAAATTGTTTTCACCCATCCATCCTGTAACAAAAGGAATTAATGATAACCAGAAAAGAAGATGAATATTTGCCCAGAGTATGTTGCCCCGAACATGCTTTACAGCCTGCAGCAAGTGATGATGATTGTTCCAGTAAATGCCGAGGTGAACAAAGCTTAAAATATAACTGAGAAATACCGGCAGGAGTGGTGATAGTGAGGCGAAATCGGTTCCGTGCGGCACTTTCATTTCCAGAACCATTATTGTTATAATGATTGCAAGTACACCGTCGCTGAACGCTTCCATTCGGGTTTTAGTCATCTGCAAGCTACTAAAAATGGTTAATCGTTATAAAATAAGAATATAAATTTTAGTCCCAAATTAATAATTTAACTCCGCCGGGCAATGTTTCTTTAAAACTTTTGAGAGAAGCTACCGCTTCATTTTTTATTCGTTTGTCTATAAGATAAAATGAGACTATGTTGTTTGAAGGAGAAATTTTTATCTTTCCAAGATATAGCTCGGCAACCTTATACCAGCTACCCGGGATCCGGTTAAACCAGTCGTCGTAAACCATTGCAAGTTTTACATTATGCTTTTTCGAAATGGTGTCTATCCAATCCGATTTATCGTTTGCCCTCCAGTAATTCAATGCTTCTATAGAAGCCAGCCCGACTAAATCCATTACATAATAATCGTTTCTATAAGAAACATATCCAAGATCATTTACGGCAACAGGATTTTTATAATATTCCGTGACAAAGCAGTGCATCTGGTACTGTTGCTCATAAATATTATTTGAAGCAATTGGGACGGTAACAATACCTGAAATGTATTTATAAGAGAGAAATGCTACAATTATGGAAACAGCTAAGGCTGTTTTAAGTAAACTGTTTTTCGTAATAATTTCTATTAACCATTCTCTGTAGAGATAAAGTATTGACAAAACCGAGGCTGCCCAAATATAAGTTATATACCTTCCGGGTTTACCAACGACAAGATGGAGCAGCATTGCTAATGCGATACAAACTGCAAACAGTTTCTCCCCTTTGCTTTTTTTATTTGACAATGTCTTATAAAACAGGAAAAACGTACAGATAATCAGGAGAATAAGTCTTGGACTGAAAATATTTTTCCTGAGATTTTCTAAAAGAGAAGGTATACTGCCACCGGCAGAAACAACTTTTGATTTTTCATAAACGGATAACGGAAGCGGATCGAGTCCAAGGTTTAAAAGAAAAACTGAAAACCCGCCGACTATCACAGCGATTAAAATAAAAGAAAGTAAAGCTGCTCTTTTATATCCATATATATAAAGAAAAAACAACGCTGCAAATGACAAAGCCAGATTTTCGTAACGAACTAACGGAGCTATGATTACTGCAGCTACCAACAATCTCGATATTTGTTTTTCTTGTATCAGCTTTATCAACCCCCAAATTATTAGAACTGTAAAAAATACCTGGAGTGAGTGTTCCATTCCGCCAAACATAGTACTGACTAAATTGGTTGCAAAGATTAATAGGATAGTGAAAAGAATGACCGCTTTGTTCATTCTTTGATTATCGGCAGTTTCATTACGAAATATGGATTTTATTACCAGCCAGAATATCAACAAAGTACCCGTTGCCGAACAAACATTGATTATTAAAGGAACGATATGCCCAAAGCTAAAACCGGAAAAGGGAGCCAGAATAAATGGCCAAATAATGCTCGATGAAGGCGACGAACATTCCCCGAGATTAACTCCGTAATGACCTTTTAAGATGTTTTCTGCTAAAGCGAGATGAATATAAGCATCGTCAAGAGTATGAACGATGAGCCCCGAATTTAAGAGTAAAATTGTTACTATTTCGAAGAATGTAATTAATAAAAAAAGGAACAAAGGAATGAAAAGTGTTTTCTTTTCTTGGTAAGTGAGCGAGGAGAATAATTTCATTAATACATTAAAGTTTTTTGTCGTTCGAATTTACCCAAAATCCCAAATTATTTTCTATGTCTTTTTTCTAAGTTTGCAGAAATTTCGGATAGCTTAATTTCTTTTTCTTCCAGTAGAACGAAAAGGTGATAAATCAGGTCTGATACCTCATTAATTATTTCTTCCCGGTTGTTGTTTTTTGCCGCAATCATAGTTTCAACGGATTCTTCGCCAAACTTCTGGATAATCCTGTTTTCTCCTTCTTTAAAAAGTTTTGTTGTGTAAGAATTTTCAGGAAGATTCCTTTTTCTTTCTTTGATTAATTCCGCTAACTGCTGTAGAAATTTTATTGACTCGCCTTTATCGATATTAAAGCAACTGTAGTTACCGGTGTGGCAAGTATTTCCGTCGGGCTCGGCATTA
>Ga0209211_10006593_pt1 | contig 16720 bp, 14 predicted proteins | sample RifGroA2_FD_183992 | JGI IMG/M metagenome (GOLD analysis project Ga0209211, IMG submission 183992) | Groundwater microbial communities from Rifle, Colorado, USA - Groundwater A2 (SPAdes) (version 2) | ecosystem: Environmental > Aquatic > Deep subsurface > Groundwater | place: Rifle, Colorado... | reverse complement strand
CAGAATAACCCTTTTCGGAAGTAAGGAATTCGATAAGCCTGCTCTGGACCTGGGTCATTCCGAAATCGGATAAATGTTCTTCCTGTTCAACCCTTTTACCGATAAGTGCTTTTCTTTCTTCAGGACTTTTAGGGATTTTCCCCAGCATGATGTATTCTGACATTCTATCCTCTGAAACTTAGCAGCCAGCAGGCGGTCTCTGCGAATTCACAGATTTGCCAACTGCTGGCTACGGTTGTATTAAATACTATCCTTTTATTCCATCTTTGAGATTAAGTGAGTATTTACTGTGCTCAAACGGATGTACTGTGGGATACTTCGAATATAACCATCCCTTGAATACGCTCTTGTTGCTCTCAAAAACCTCAACGCTAACGGCCGGATTCTTCGGCTCGTTGCTGGCTGATGTAATTTTTGATTCGCTCATTATAAACTCAGGAAGAAATTCTCCAACGGCCACTTTTAAGCCGGAGCCGGGAATTTCAAACTGGGAACCGAGTTTGATTGTATATTCACTTGATTTCTTTGTGACTTTGTCCTGGACCACAAGGATTACCTTGCTCCATTTGCCTTTTACTTCAGCCGGGACCACAACCTGCTTTTCAGCCTTTGGGGCCATGCCGCCCTGAGGTCCACCCATGGGGCTTGACATTGAAGGGGTCTGTCCTACATTAGGGACAGGCTGTTCTTCTTTCTTTTTACATCCGAACGCAAGCAAAGACAGGGTAACTCCGATTACTACAATAACACTGAACCTTTTCATAGAAACAACCTCCGTAAATAAATGTTTTCTAACGGAGAGGCAGGGATTCGAACCCTGGGTGGGGTGTTACCCCCACAACCGCTTAGCAGGCGGCTCCCTTCAGCCGGCTCGGGCACCTCTCCAAAAGCTTGAAGTTTATAATATCAACTCAAAACATAAATTGTAAAGGTATAAGGACACCGGGCGTGCGACAAAGGCCCGTGATTTACCCTTTGCCCTATCCTGGGTCCCTGATCATCATCACGTTCAAGACCAGTACTGCCGGACATGATTTATGTCAGGCCATCCTGCCAGACGCTCTGAATCTGGACATTGTGATGAAATAATCCCTTCATTTTGGTTATATTAAAAGTCAGTACTTATTTCTAACCTTGGAAGATCATGCAGGAATATATAGTAATAAAAGGCGCAAGAGAGCATAATCTCAAGAATATTGACGTAAATATCCCAAGGGACAAAATCACCGTGATTACGGGACCTTCTGGCTCCGGCAAGTCATCCCTTGCGATGGATACCATCTATGCCGAGGGACAGAGACGCTATGTCGAAAGCCTCTCCGCCTATGCAAGACAGTTCCTCGAACAGATGCAGAAACCTGAGCTGGACTATATCGAAGGGCTCTCTCCGGCAATATCCATAGACCAGAAAACTGTTACCAAAAGCCCCAGGTCAACAGTGGGCACGATAACCGAGATATACGATTATATGAGGGTAATCTACACAAGGATAGGCGTGCCTTATTGCTACCAGTGCGGTTCCACTATTACAACACAGGACATCCATAATATCATAAGGTCGGTCACATCCCTGCCTGAAGGGACCCGGATACAAGTGCTCGCACCGATAGTGAGGGAAAGAAAGGGCGAGTACAAAAAAGAACTGCAGCAAATGAGGAGGGATGGGTTCATAAGGGCAAGGATAGACGGTAAAATGATGGACATGACACAGGATATTGAGTTGAAAAAGCAGCAGCGGCATACGATTGAGATCGTCATAGACAGGTTCATAATCAAATCTTCAATCAACAGGCAGATAAAACAGGCGATTGATTCATCGTTGAAATATGCCGACACAGTCATCATTAATCTTGTAGATGAGAATAAAGATATCCCCTTCAGCAGGACGCTCGCCTGCCCCAGATGCGGGATAAGCTACCCTGAGATCGAACCGAGACTCTTTTCATTTAACAGCAGGTATGGGGCCTGTCCCCAGTGTAATGGACTGGGTCTCGATAAAGTATCCGCTGATCTGGTATTGGAGGCAGACGACCCGAAATCCGCAATCAACTCCGATATTGACAGGGACCTTGTCCACCTGGTCCCGTGTAAAGCCTGTAACGGAATGAGATTGAGGAAAGAGGCCTTAAATGTAAAACTCCAAAATGTCAGTATCGGGGAATTTGCAGGACTTTCAGTCAGGGACGCGGAAGGCTTTATCACCGGGCTGAAACTTTCAGAAAGGGAAATGACCATCTCACAGAAGGTACTCAAAGAGGTAAGAGACAGGCTTTCATTCCTTGACAGGGTTGGCCTCGGATATCTGACCCTCGACCGCCCTTCACTGACCCTTTCAGGCGGAGAGGCTCAGAGGATAAGGCTTGCCACACAACTCGGCTCATCACTGACAGGTGTACTCTACATCCTTGACGAACCGAGCATAGGCTTACATCCAAGGGATTGCTCCAAACTGCTCCAAAGCCTGGCTGCAATAAGAGACGCAGGCAATACAGTAATAATTGTTGAACATGACGAGGAAACAATAAGGCGGGCTGATCACGTTATTGACATGGGTCCTGGCGCGGGCAGAAAAGGCGGATGGGTAATAGCTGCAGGAACGCCCGAAGAACTGAAAAACAACAGCTCATCCATAACAGGCAGATACCTTGACAAAGAGCTGACGATTGCTGTGCCTAAAAAACGGCGTGTGCCTGATGGTTTCCTGAAAATTTCCGGCGCAGGAGAATTCAATCTCAGGAACATTGATGTCTCAATCCCGCTCGGGGTATTTCTATGCATAACGGGTGTTTCAGGATCAGGCAAGAGCACCCTGGTCTTTGAAGTGCTTTACAAAGCCCTTGCAAGACATCTCCATAAGAGCAGTGTCATCCCTGGAAAACACAGGAAGATAGCAGGTCTCGAAAAAATTGACAGGGTAATTTCTGTTGACCAGTCACCGCTTGGCCGGACCCCACGGTCAAACCCTGCTACATACACCGGGATATTTACTTTCATAAGGGACCTTTTTTCACAGATTGAAGATTCACGGGTCAGGGGATACAAAGCCTCAAGGTTCAGCTTTAATCTCTCAGGCGGAAGGTGTGAGACCTGCCAGGGTGACGGTCTCAGGAAAATCGAAATGCACTTCCTGCCTGACGTTTATGTCACCTGCGATGTCTGTAAAGGGAAACGGTACAACAGGGAAACTCTCGATATACGTTACAAGTCCAAAAATATTTCGGATGTGCTTGAAATGACAATATCCGAGGCCCTTGAATTCTTCAGCGCTGTCCCGCCGCTGAAACAGAGACTCGATATACTTGAAGACGTCGGTATGGGGTATCTGAAGCTCGGCCAATCCTCAACAACATTGTCCGGCGGTGAAGCACAGAGACTGAAACTTGCAAAAGAGCTTGGCAAAAAGGCCACAGGCAATACCCTGTACATTCTTGACGAACCCACAACAGGCCTTCATTTTATTGACATAGAGAGACTTCTTAATGTTATAAATAGACTGGTAGACATGAAAAATTCTGTTATTGTAATAGAGCATGATCTCGATGTAATAAAGTCAGCAGACTATATCATTGACCTCGGGCCTGAAGGCGGAGATGAAGGCGGCAGCATCATGGCAACAGGAACGCCTGAAGAGGTCGCCGCTAACAGCAAGTCACATACCGGCAGGTTTCTTGCTCAGAAGATGAAATGATCGCAAAACCATTCTGTATTCCGCTTTCGCCAACAGTAGGAGCGCAGGCTCGCCTTCTGTCGCTTTCGCGCCTACTTCCGGTGGTTACTGCCATAGCCTGTCTTCTTGTCACTTCCTGCAGCGGCAAAGACAAGGTCTACAAGAAGTCCAGCCTTGCAATGGATACGCTAATCACCATTACCGTATCATCAAAGTCAGAGAAGACAGCGGATACAGCCATTGAGAAAGCTTTCAATGAGATATCCAGACTGGACAAACTCCTTAATTTCTTTTCTCAGGACAGCGAGGTCACTCTCATAAACAAATCGGCCGGCGAAAGACCGGTCACCGTTTCAAGGGACACATTTGAAGTCATAGATAAGGCGTTATACGCGGCTGAGAAGACCGGAGGAGCTTTTGACATAACAATAGGCGCAGTAATGCCTTTGTGGGATTTTCATAAGAAAACGATGCCTGATCAAAAACTGATGAAGGAGCAATTAACTCTTGTCGGGTTTAAAAACGTCCTGCTCGACAGGGAAAAATCGTCCGTCTTTCTTAAAAGGAAGGGCATGAAAATAGACCTCGGCGGACTGGCAAAAGGGTATGCCGCGGACAGGGCAGTGGAGGTCTTAAAAGAAAACGGCGTAAAGGCCGGGATCGTAGCTGTTGCAGGTGACATTAAGGCCTTCGGCCTGAAACCGGACGGAACGAAGTGGAATGTAGGCATAAAAAATCCACGTCCGAAGAATGTGAATGATGAGATATTCGCTTCAATCGGACTTTCCGACAAGGGGATTTCGACTGCCGGTGATTACGAAAGGTATTTCATTAAAGACGGTATCCGCTATCACCATATCCTTGATCCCAAAACCGGCTTCCCGGTTAATTATTGCCAAGCCGTAAGTGTTGTTGCGAAAGACGACTTCATCTCCGATGCCTTAGATACAGGCATATTCGTGCTCGGTCCTGAAAAGGGAATGAAAGTTTTGAAGGAATTGGGCCTTGATGGCGTTATAACAGACGACAAAGGTAATATCCACGTTACTGATGGGATAAAAAGTGAACTCAAGATCAAAGCAAATTAATCGCAAAACAACATTCGCAGACTGGCTGTTGATACTGACCCTTGTCGTTCTGTCCTCATACAGTTTTATCTTTGTACGAGACGTAATGCCTCAGGGGTCCGAGGTAAGGATTGAAGTGGAAGGTAAACCCAGGTATATACTGCCACTGTCAGTTAACAAGACAATTACCGTTGGTGGTCTTTCAGGCAATACAATCATAGAAATAAATAATAATAAGGTCAGAATAAAAGACTCCCCATGTCCTAACAAACTTTGCATTCATCAGGGATGGATAGATACAGGTGCGATTGTCTGCCTGCCCAACAGGGTGCTTGTAATAATAACCGCCCCTGATATTAAAAAAGATCTGGATGGAATCACAGGATAGGTACCGTATAGCGTTCCTTTCGGCCTATGCCCTTGCGCTGCATGGTTTTGAGAGCATGATACCCTCTCCGGTACCCTGGCTCAGACTGGGGCTGTCAAATATAGTCACACTGATCACTCTATATCTGTACGGGCTTAAGCCTGCCATGATGGTGACAATGATACGGGTATTGCTCGGCTCTCTTTTTCTCGGCACTTTCCTGGGGCCTGCTTTCTTTTTAAGCCTGGCGGGCGGGCTGGGCGGGACGCTGGCAATGGGCGCTGTGCTCACGATATTCCCGAGGCTTTTCAGCCCTTTAGGCATAAGCCTTATAGGCGCACTGGCTCACAATGCGGGCCAGCTTTCCATTGCATACATCATGTTCGTCCAGAGGATCGAAGCAGTCTTGGTTATAGCTCCCATCCTGCTAGCTGCCGGCACTCTTACCGGAATGGTTAATGGAATAGCCGCAAAATATCTTGTCACGGAAATGCAAAAAAACCGCTAAAAAAAACGAATACTTCTCCCAAATTCTCAAATCACTTGCTATTTTTGCTGGAAAAGTTATTATTAAATATGGTATTTTATAGATTCATACATTAACAGTGCAGCCTAAAAATTAAGGAGTAAAACCATGAAAATGACAGGTGCAGAGATATTCATCGAATGTTTGAAGAGAGAAGGCGTTAAACATATTTTCGGATATCCCGGCGGGGTCATCCTTAACATCTTCGACCTGCTTTATGATGACAAAGATATAAAGCTAATTTTGACCAGGCATGAACAGGGAGCTGTCCATGCAGCAGACGGTTATGCAAGGGCAACAGGGAAACCTGGGGTTGTGCTTGTAACCTCAGGTCCTGGCGCGACAAATACAGTTACCGGCATAGCAACGGCAGCTATGGATTCTATACCTATCGTTGTATTTACGGGCCAGGTACCCACAGTCCTGATAGGCAACGATGCCTTTCAGGAGGCTGACATAGTTGGTATTACAAGGCCATGCACAAAATATAACATCCTTTCAAAGGATGTAAATAATCTGGCAACTGAGATAAGGGAGGCGTTTCACATAGCGACATCGGGAAGGCCCGGCCCTGTCCTTATTGATATGCCCAAGGATGTGACCTCCGTTAAAACGGAATTTGTGTGGCCTGAAAAGATACAGATAAGGAGCTACAATCCCAAATACGAAGGCAATAAGTGGATGATCGAAAAGGCCGCGCATGAGATTGCAAAGGCAAAAAAACCGGTCATTATTGCAGGCGGCGGGTGTATTCTCTCTGAGGCTGCAGATGAACTCACGGAATTTGCCACACATACAAAAATCCCTGTAACAATGACACTGATGGGACTTGGCAGTTTTCCTGCCACAAATGATCTCTCATTAGGAATGCTCGGGATGCACGGCACATATTATGCCAATAAGGCAGTGCAGGACTCTGACCTGCTTATAGCTATCGGAATGAGATTTGACGACAGGGTAACGGGAAAAATAGAGGGTTTTGCCCCTCATGCAAAGATAATTCATATAGACATTGACCCGACATCAATAAGAAAAAATGTGCGCGTTGATATACCAATAGTCGGTGATGTAAAGAACATCCTGACTGCCCTGAACAAGGTCCTCAAAAAGGACATAAAGGAGCCCTGGGCCGAGATCAGAAAGTCGTGGCTAAAGCAGATAGCTGAATGGAAGAAAGAAAGACCCATGAGTTACACCTTTAGCGAAGATGTTATAAAACCCCAGTTTGTTATCGAAAAAATCTGGGAACTTACAAAGGGAGACGCCATAATAACTACAGAGGTAGGCCAGAACCAGATGTGGACAGCCCAATTCTACAAGTTCGACAAACCAAGAAGACTCCTGACCTCAGGGGGACTCGGCACTATGGGATATGGCTTCCCTGCTGCAATAGGCGCTCAGCTTGCGTTTCCCAATAAACTTGTAATAGATATTGCAGGCGATGGCAGTATCCAGATGAACATACAGGAACTCGCAACTGCAGTGATCAACAAACTCCCTGTAAAAGTCGCTATCCTTAACAACAGGTTTCTCGGTATGGTGAGACAATGGCAGGAGTTGTTTTTCCAGGAGAGATATTCACACACTGATCTGGATGTAACCCCTGATTTTGTTGAGCTCGCCCATGCCTATGGCGCCGTCGGACTCCGGGCGGTAAAACCGAGCGAGGTAGTGCCTGTCTTAAAAGAGGCGTTCAAGATCAAAAAACCGGTATTCATGGATTTTGTTATAGACTGGAAAGAAAAGGTATATCCAATGGTGCCTGCCGGCGCTTCAATTGACAATATGCTGTTTGAAGTAAAGGAAGTAAAGGCTGAAAAGAAACTCAAGGCAGTGAAATAACGGAGGTTATATATGAGACATACAATTTCTGTACTTGTTGAAAATAAATTCGGTGTCCTCTCAAGGGTTTCAGGCCTCTTCAGCGGCAGGGGTTATAACATCGAGAGCCTTTCAGTAGGCGAGACCATTGACCCCATGATATCGATAATGACAATTGTTACCAAGGGGGATGACTGGGTCGTTGAACAGATAAACAAACAACTCAATAAACTCGTAGATGTGATAAAGGTTGTAGACCTTACAGAGCTTGACCATGTGGAAAGAGAGATGGTACTTGTAAAAATAGCCCCAAAACAGGAAAACAAGGCAGAGGTATTGAGGACAGCAGAAATATTCAGGGGCCGCATTGTAGATTCGAGTCCCAGCACTTATACCATAGAGATTACCGGCGATGAAAAAAAGATAGAGGCTTTTTTGGAACTCATGAAGCCTATGGGTATCAAGGAATTTGTCAGAACAGGCAAAATCGCAATTGCAAGAGAAATCACAAAAAAGAAGTGACCGAGTTAGGAGTTAAAGAGTTAAGGAGTTTGGGACTTGCAACACAAAATCAACTTTTGTCCTGAAACTCCTCAACTCCTTAACACCGTGGCTCCTCAACTCTATTAATTACAAAAGGGAGGAACATGAACAACAGCAAAGTGTATCTTATTGACGTTACCAATAGAGACGGTGTCCAGACATCAAGGATATTGTTGCCCAAGCTTTCAAAGACAATGCTGAACATCTATCTTGATGAGATGGGCATTTTCCAGAGTGAGATAGGCTTCCCAACGCTCAAACATGAAATCGGCTACATAAATGCCAATCTTGATCTCGCAAAAGAAGGGGCAATAAAAAGGGCGCACCTTGAAGGATGGTGCAGGGCTGTGCCTGAAGACGTAAAATTATCCTTCAAAAACTGTCCTGCACTGAAACACATCAATGTGTCCATGTCCACGTCCGAGATCATGCTTCAGGGAAAGTTCCTGGGCAAAAAGAGCTGGAAGGACATTTTGAAGACAGTATCAGAAGCCGTAAAACTTGCAAAGGAACTTGGAGCTGAAAGTGTTGGCATAAATGCCGAAGATGCGTCAAGGACCGAGCTTGACAGGCTTATCGAATTCGCACTGGCAGGCAAGGAAGCAGGTGCCAACAGATTCAGGTATTGCGATACCCTTGGCGTGGAAGATCCCATTACAATTTACGAAAGGATAAAGGCCCTTTCATTCGCCTCAAAATTCCCAATCGAAATGCACTGCCACAATGACCTCGGGATGGCAGAGGCGGTCTCTGTTGCAGGCGCGCAGGGCGCTATAGAGGCAGGTGTTGATGCTTATATAAACACAACCATAAACGGTTACGGTGAAAGGGCAGGCAACTGCGACCTTGTGTCCACAATACTCGCCCTCAAATTCTCTCACGGCATAAAGGACAAGTTACCACTTGATGAACATGTGGACTTAAAAAGGTCATGGAAGATAGCAAAGTATGCTTCATATGCCTTTAACCTTCCTATCCCCATCGGCCAGCCAGGCGTAGGAGCAAACGCGTTTGCCCATGAGTCCGGCATCCATGCAGACGGCGCATTAAAAGACAGGCGAAATTATGAACTGTACGACCCTGAAGATGTAGGGCGTGGAGAACCTGAACTCCTTTCAACAGGGAGAATAATAACGACAGGAGAATACGGCGGAATAAAAGGGTTCAGGCACGTATACAGTAATCTTGGAATCGAGTTTAATGATGATAATGAAGCCAGGAAAATACTTGAACTTGCGCAATATGCAAACCTTCATACCCAAAAGCCGCTTACTGATGATGAATTAAGACTTATAGCCAAGTATCCCGAGATTGTGAGGAACATCCTTACAGTTAATATATGAAACATTATAGTACCAGACAGTAATTGACAGAAATGGACACGAATAAAACATGCAATATTTTTGTTCGTGTCCATTTTTTCTATCAGTTAAAAGTGATATAATTGTTCTTATGGACATAAACCAATCATACTGTAAATTCCAAAATTTAAAGTTCACCCCCCAAATGTTCTAATATGTGGCTCGATATATTACTGATATTCATTTTTGTCCTTATAAACGGTTTTTTTGCCGCTTCTGAAATAGCTATTGTCACAACGAGAAGAAGCCGTATTAAACAGCTTATGGACGAAGGCAGAAAAAATGCCGGGACCCTTCATAAACTCAGGGAGGACCCTGACAGGTTCCTTGCAACAGTCCAGGTAGGCGTTACACTGGCAGGCGGCATTGCCTCAGCCATAGGAGGCGCAGCAGCCATAAAAAACATTCAGCCTATACTCAAAAGCCTTCCCGTCCCGTTTATCTCCACCTCAAGCGAAGTTATATCCATAGTCTTTGTAGTTATAGTCATAGCCTATGTTTCTCTTGTATTTGGAGAACTGATCCCAAAATCAATTGCGCTCTCCAACCCCGAGACAATAGGAATGCTGACCGCCCCAATTATAGACAGGTTTTCCAGGCTCGCAACCATTTTTGTTAAACTACTGACCTTAAGCACCAATTTTCTCCTTAAGCCCTTTGGTAAAAAAGCGTCCACCGGAAGGGGGTATATTTCTGAGGAAGAGGTAAAACTGCTTCTGGAGGAGGGCAGGGAACAGGGTGTTTTTGAACATGAAGAAAAAAAACTTATACACAGCGTTTTTGAGTTCACTGACACATCTGTCAAGGAAGTGATGATCCCTGCCACCAGGATGCTTACAATCGGGATAAGCATGACCGCAGACGAAGCCAGGGCGATCATTTCTGAGGAAAAATTCTCCCGCTATCCTGTAATAGGCAAGGGCGTTAACGATATCAGGGGCATTCTCTATTCCAAAGATTTTTTTAATATTCTTTTTAAAACTGGTAATGTCGAGATACACAGGATCATAAAGCCGCCGATATTTATTCCTGAAACCATGAAAATCAGTATCCTGCTGAGAGAGATGCAGAAAAAAAGGGTCCATATGGCAATTGTAATAGACGAATATGGCGCTGTTTCAGGACTTGTGACCCTGGAAGACCTGCTTGAGGAGATTGTCGGGGAAATCCGTGACGAATATGACACTGAAAGCCCGGTCATACAGTTAAGCGACGGCTCCATGATCATAGACGCCTCGTTAAGCATCCATGACCTGAAAGACGATTATGAAATAGAAATTCCCGAGTCCGACGAATACGAAACACTCGGGGGGTTCATTCTGACATATTTACAGCGCATACCGCAGTCCGGCGACACTATTGAACTTGACCACAAGAAGCTGAAAATAGTCGAGATGGTAGGACAAAGAGTATCAAAGGTCAAACTGGAAAAAATTGACAATCAATAAAATTTAATATATTTTTTAAAGTATATAACCACAGAGCATTTCTTTCTCTTTGAACTCTGTGCTCTCGCTTAGAAGGAGAAGTACCTGCTAAGCAGCGCCTACTGTTGGCTGTGGTTAATTTTAACTATGGAGGAATTTATGGAGAAATGGGAATGTACTGTATGCGGCTATATCTATGACCCTGAGGTGGGAGACCCTGATTCAGGAATTGCGCCTGGGACGCCTTTTGAGAAAATCCCCGATAACTGGGTATGTCCTATATGCGGGGCAGCAAAAGATGCGTTTCAAAAGGTCGCTTAGGAGGTATATATGAATGCGGTAGAAATAGCAATCAGAATGGAAACAGATGCCATAAAATTTTATTCAGAGGCAGCAAATAAGACAAGCAATGCTGTTGGCAAAAAAATGTTCCTGTCAATTGTTGAAGATGAAAAAAGGCATCTTGAGATGCTCCAAAGGTTGTTTAAAGACCTTGATCTGCATTTCAATACAGCAAGTCCCATGAGGACCATGAAGACCATATTTGAAGAAATGAAAGATGTGATGCTCCAAAGGGCTGAAGCTACAAAAAATGAATTAGAGGCCTTCAAAATCGCAATGGAAATGGAAAAAGAGGGTATCGAATTCTATAAAAAAGCGGCCCTGGAAGCGCCCTCTGAAAAAGAGAAGAAACTCTTTGAAATGCTGGTACCTGAAGAAGAACAGCACTATGCGATTTTTGCAAATACCTATTTTTTCATGAAAGAAAGCGGGAGCTGGTTCATGTGGGAAGAGCACAGCATTGTGGACGGCGGGACCCCCTGGGCATAAGGCAAATCCTGCAAAGTCTTTAGGCTGCCTGCCCTGTCATTATTTGCCCTTACCTGTAAGTTCTATGCTTAATGTCTGTTTTTGAGGGTCATCTGACAATATAGTCATGGTCGCTGTCCTGCTCCCTTTGGATGCAGGCTTAAAACTTACAGTAACATCACAAGAGCCTCCTGCGGCCACTGTCGTGCAATTGTTTGTTTGTGTAAATTCACCGGAACCAGCATCAGGGATATCTATTGACGATATGGTAAGTGGCGCCCCACCCTTATTTGATATCTTCATCACACTTGTAACTGCTATGCCAACGGCCTTTGAGCCTGCAGTAAACGTAGTGGACTTTACCGAAATCTTCGGCGTAACCACTGTGGCTGAGATATTGTAAATGGCTGTCGCTTTTTTAGGATCATTGGAAAGAATGACCAATGTTATATTCTTCTTCCCTGCCTTACTACCTGCTGCAGGGGAAAAACTGATCGTCACAGTACAGGATTTTAATGGCGCAAGGCCTGAACAGGCATCAGAATTGATAAGCTCATAATTCAGTGCACTTTGTTCCGAAAGCGTCATCATGGTCATTAAACCTGCGCCACCTGTGTTTGTAATAACAATGTCGCCCTGCAAACTTTTACCAGCTGTCGTATCTCCAAGGGTTAATGACTTAGGGCTTATGGTCATCTTTGGCTTTGAGGTCATCCCTCCGCCCTTTGAGGAGCCTGATTGATATATACCGTTATAACCCACTGCAACATAAGCATTCTTGCCGTAAGTGATGCCCAAAAGCCAGTCTTCAGCATTTATAGGTTCTCTTTCCGTCCAGGTCTCGCCATCAGCGGATGTGAGAAGCGCTTTATAACCTACAACAACAAAAGTATCATTAGAATATGTTAACCCATTAGGGAGGCCAAGATTCCCGCTAGATCGGTTGGTCCATGCAGTGCCGTCGTATGAATAGATAACTCCGGATTGAAGCACATTCCCACTTTCATCAACGCTAATAGTTACACCTGCAGCAACAAATTTATTATCTGCATATACTACACTATAAAGCATTCCTCCAAGCATTTCGCTGATCCAAGTTGACCCATCAACGGAAGTGAGAACTACGCCATTTGATCCTACAGCGACAAACTTATCGCTGCCGAAAGCTATACTGTTGAGTTGTTCAAAATCAGTATAACCGCCTTTTGTCCATGTTGCCGCGTCTGCAGACATAAGGATCGAATCTCCAACCGCAACATATGTGCCATTGCCATAAGAAATACTGTAAAGATTGCCGGTAATCCCTGAAGCACTTGAAACCCATGTCTTGCTGTCTTTAGACGTAAGAATTGTGCCGTTGTTTCCTACAGCGACAAATCTGCTATTAACAAAAGATACCCCCTTAAGGTCTTCCTTTGTCCCTGACTTCTTTTTGGTCCATGATGAACCATCAATAGATGTAAGGATTACACCGCCGCCGCCCACGACAACAAAAACTTTATTGCCAAATGCAGCTCCATAAAGCGTTTCACCGGTATCTATTTCACCGACTTTATGTGTCCATTTGTCCCACTGCTCGCCTGCGCCTGCGTAACTTTCGCTGCCTGAATTGCTTGAGCCTGTGATGGTGTATGACTTGATGTCTGAGGTCGCATTTGTGGATATTTGGGAGTAAGACAGGGATACATTTGTTAATATAAATATCAAGACAGAAAACACTATTAACTTATCATATTTTAATCTTTTTATCATCGCTGCCCTATATTTAAAACTATTTCAACCCAAGCACATCCTGCATGTCATAAAAACCGGGTGTCCGGTTCGCAACCCATAAGGCTGCCTTAAGCGCACCACGGGCAAATGTGTCCCTGCTGGATGCCTTATGCGTAATCTCTATCCTCTCCCCAAGACCACCGAACATTACTGTATGCTCACCTACAATGTCCCCTGCCCTCACGGTCTGTATGCCTATCTCTTTTTTTGTCCTTTCTCCGGTCAACCCCTTCCTTGCATAGACCGCCACTTCGTCAAAGTCCCTGTTCAAGGCCCCGGCAATCACCTGTGCCATCTTAAGGGCAGTGCCGCTTGGAGCATCTTTCTTTAATCTGTGATGAGCTTCGACTATTTCAATATCGTACTCGTCCCCAAGGACCCGTGCGACATCCTGCAAGACCTTCAACAGGAGGTTGACTCCGACGCTCATATTCGGAGCAAGGACAACAGGGATATCACAGCACATGCCTTTTACAGTTTCAAGTTCTCCTTTTGAAAATCCTGTTGTGCCGATCACCATCGCTTTTTTCCTTGCTGCTGCAATCTCCAAATGCTGAAAAGTAGTACCCGTGGAAGTGAATTCAATAATCACATCACAATCATTAACTATATTTTCAAGGCTGTCAGTCAGTTTAACGCCTGTTTCACCAATACCGACGATAGGCCCTATATCTTTTCCGATTGATTCGTGCCCTTTTCTCTCAATAGCTCCTACAAGCTTCAAGTCATGATAATCCTTTGAGAGAGCGGTAATCCTGCTCCCCATTCTTCCGGTGGCGCCGGTCACAATAATTTTCGTCATACCCAACCCCTCCTTAAAAATTATTTTTCGCTATCATTTTTATATTCTTCTTCATCTGTCTTCTCTTCTGGTATCCTGTACTCCCCGCTTGCCCAGTTCCCAAGATCAATGAGCTTGCATCTCTCGGAACAGAAAGGTCTCCAGGGATTTTCTTCCCAGGTGGTCTTTTTTTTACATGAAGGACATGTTATTTGCATAAAAAAGAATTATTATCTTTTCTCCCTTGCCTTGGCCTGCTGCACCTTGACCCTTCTGCCCTTCATCATCATATCATCAACAGAGCGTATTACCTTGTCAGCAATTTCCTCCGCAACCTCAACAAAAGTGAACTTTTCAAGAACATCTATATTTCCTATTTTACTTGCAGGTATATTGGCCTCTGAGGCGATTGACTTTATGAGATCAGCCACCTTAATCTTGTCGAGTTTACCTATGGTCATAAACAGACGCACCATTCCGCCCCTGCTATGTGATTCCCTGTAGGGTTCATCAGCTTGAGTTTCCTTAACCTCTCCGTATGTTGCAAACAGGGCTGCTGATGCGATATCGCTGAAACTGTAATTTTCAGACAATTCCTTGACAGCGGAAACATAAGCGACATGCTTATTCTCACTTATTATTTCAGAGATTTCCCTGACTATGCTCTTTTCCCTGGCCTTGATGACATCCTGAGAGGATGGCAGCTTCTTCCTGTTTATCACCGTCATCGCTGCTTTTTCTATAAGTTTCAGGTGCCTGTACTCCCTCGGGGTAACAAAGGTTATTGCCATTCCGGACTTGCCGGCCCTGCCCGTTCTGCCGATCCTGTGTATATAACTGTCAGTATTTTGAGGAATGCTGTAGTTAAATACGTGTGTTACATTCTGTATATCCAGGCCTCTTGCAGCGACATCCGTTGCAACAAGCACATCGAGCAGGCCCTTTTTGAACTTAGTCATGACCTCATCTCTTCTTGCCTGTGTATAATCGCCGTGAAGAGCGTTAGCGTTATATCCCATCTCATCAAGCTTCATTGCAACATCGTCAACTTCACGTTTTGTGTGACAGAAAACTATGGCAAGCTGAGGGTCCTCAACATCAAGGAGTCTTGAAAGGGCATGGATTTTATCCCCTTCCCTGACCTCATAAAATACCTGTTTTATTTTTGCAACAATAACATCCTTTGTATCAACCCTGATTTTTTCAGGTTTCTTCATATACCTTTTGGCGATATTCATTATAGCCTGGGGCATAGTTGCTGAAAACAGCACGGTCTGTCTTTCAGTAGGAGTAGTTTTGAGGATCGTCTCCATATCTTCAATAAAGCCCATGTTAAGCATTTCATCAGCCTCATCGAGCACGGCAATCTTAATATCGGAAAGAGAAATAGTCTTCCTGTTCAAGTGGTCTATAATACGCCCTGGGGTCCCTACAATCACGTCTACCCCGCGCTTTAACGCCTTTATCTGGGTGTCAATGGACTTTCCCCCATAGACCGGCAGTACAGTAATGTTCCTGTATTTTCCTATCCTGTTGATCTCCTGCGCTACCTGCACTGCAAGCTCCCTCGTAGGTTCAAGGATAATTGCAAACGGTTTTTTCCCTTTCTCGAATTTCTCGACAATCGGGATGCCGAATGCCGCTGTTTTACCAGTGCCGGTCTGTGCCTGCCCGACTATATCCAGTCCTTTGAATACATATGGAATTGCTGAAACCTGAATAGGGGTTGGTTCCTCAAATCCAAGCTCTGCGATAGACTTCATCGTCTCTTTGCTAAGTAGAAAATCTTCGAACTTCATATATTGCACCTCGGATAGTTGGTCTAAATAAAAACCCCCAGGGCCATTCAAAATCTTCTGAGGGATTATTTATTTAAAACTTATTGATTTATCTAGTATATGCCCAGACAGCACTCCATGTCAAATTGAAAACCCCAAATAGAAATGTATTTTTCGTGACCTTCATCACTTTTATTCCCGGTTGGTAACGATAAAATAAAAACTAAGCATAAGACCTGAGGGGAGAAAAGTTTATCGGTAATGGAGAACTCTGAAAATTATTAAGATAAATTAATACGTATTTAATCTTAGATTAATTTTCAGGGTTTAATATTAACTCAATACAGCAAAAAGCTTACACAAAGGAGGAAAAATGAAACGATCATTTATCATTTGGTTATTAATGGGGATGATAGTCGTGGGAGTCAGCTTGGCATATGCTAAGCCAAGTGAGCTGTCAAGGTTTAGTTTAACATACCCCAATGCTTCGGCAGCGTTGAAGACCTGCACTCTCTGTCATACAACCGCACCAAATCTAAATCCTTATGGAAAGGCATATGATGATTATGATGATGATGACGACGACGTCAATATATTTAATGCTATTGAATCGCGTGATTCAGACCGTGACGGGTTTACTAATATAACGGAAATTAATGCCGGGACATTCCCTGGAGACCCTGCCAGCAAACCAGGTGCAACAACTCCTCAACCTCCGCCGCCTACGACTCTGGACGGCGCTGCATTGTATTCAGCTAACTGCGCTGCGTGCCATGGCTCTCTGGCAGCATCTTCCAAA
>Ga0209211_10006591_pt1 | contig 16723 bp, 19 predicted proteins | sample RifGroA2_FD_183992 | JGI IMG/M metagenome (GOLD analysis project Ga0209211, IMG submission 183992) | Groundwater microbial communities from Rifle, Colorado, USA - Groundwater A2 (SPAdes) (version 2) | ecosystem: Environmental > Aquatic > Deep subsurface > Groundwater | place: Rifle, Colorado... | reverse complement strand
GTGAAATAACGCAGGTGGCGCAGCACCACCAATGCCAGACTGGCATGGAACAGCCAGCCCATGGACCAGGTCCACAGATTAGCCTTGAACAGGCTCTCGAAGAACACCACCTCGCGCGTCATGCGCAGCACTACGCCGCCGGTAGTGGTCGGTGCGGGCGTCGTCGGGATCTTCAGCGGCGCAGGAGTGCGCGCGTAAGTATTGATGCGAGAAAACAATCCCACGACAAACAACAAGGTTGCCAGGTAGAACAGGATCGCGAAGAGTAGGCTCATATATTCGGTTCTGAGTACAGAGTGCTGAGTTCTGGGTGCTGAGTTCTGGGTGCTGAGTTCTGGTGCTAGTTCTGGGTGCTGAGTACTCGGCACTCGGTACTCAGCACTCAGTCCTGCATTTTCAGCACTCAGTCCTGCATTTTTAGACGCAACCAGTCGGCTTCGGCAGACCGGCGATCTTGCACGCCTGCTTGCCTGGACCATACGGAAACAGGCCATACAGGTACTCGCTGGTGCCCTTCTCAGGTCCCAGCTTCTTGCCGATGGCCTTGGTCAGCACGCGCACAGCCGGAGCGATCTGGTATTCCTCGAAATACTCGCGCAGGAAGTTAATCACCTCCCAGTGCTGCTCGGTCATGTCGATGTTCTCGACCTTGGCGATGTAGTTCGCCACATCGGAATTCCAGTCGGTCAGATTGACCAGATAACCTTCTTCATCTGTTTCGTAGGACTTGCCGTCAACTTCGATGTTAGCCATCGTATTTCTCCTTAATTAGATCGGTTGGTTGTTCACAACTACTGCTTTTTTGCCAGAGGGAGTCTTCCCTGCCCCCATGCCCCTCCTCCTTAACCCTTCCCGCGAACGGGAGAGAGGACTAACGAGGAAGGCAATCCTTTACTGCAAACGAATCACCTCGCGAATGCCGGCTTACAGCCAGGATTGGCAAGTCTTGTTGGATTCGGCGAGATCGACGAAACCGCCGTAATCCACCGACGAAACGCCTTCCAGCAAGCGATCACCCAGACCGCGAGCATCCAGATCGGGCTGCAGCACGTAGACCTTGCAGCGGCCCATCGCCTCTTTCAGCTTGGCGGCACAGGCATTGCCGGTGGTCGCGGCGACGACCGCATCCTCGATCAGCAGGATGTCGCCGGACTGGACAACGCGCAGGCAGCTGTCGAGCGAGCCGTTGGTCAGCGGGGATTTATTGATGATGTGCAGCATTTCTCATTACTCCTCAGAAACTCAGGACCACGTCTTGCTGATCCATCAACTCGCCCATTTCGGCGCGGCTCAGCACAACGACATCCACCAGCAAGTCTTCCTCGCTGAGGCCGCGAGCCTCCATCGACTCCTTTTCGACATAGAGCTTCTCGACGTCGTACCCTTCCAGCGCACGATAGGCGGGAGAAAAGTTCTTGGTCTCGATACCCTTGGTCTGCTGGCCCTTCTTCAACTGGTACACGCCGTCGTCGAGGAACACCAGCGACACGTCCTGATCGAACGCCGCGGTAATCAGCACCACTTCCAGCGACTCCAGCGCGTAGATCGTGCCGTAAGGCGCCTTGCGGTTCACGAACATGAATTTTTTCATTTCACTCATTTCGCTCTCCCTCAATCGCCGAAGGTGACCAGACGGTCACACTTGACGCCCGCTTCGACCAGTTGTCCCAGACCGGAAATACGGAACCCCGCAGCCAGGTTCTCTTCCTTGATGCCGCGACGCAGCGCAGCCGCCACGCAAACCACCAGGTCGACCTTGTGTTCCTCGGCCAGCTTGGTCCAGCGGTTTACGATATGGCGGTCGTCCTGCGGCGGCTCGGTGAGCTTCGACGCATTATTGACGCCGTCGTGATAGAAGAACACGCGCCACACCTCGTGCCCCTTCTCGATGGCCGCCTTGGCGAACAGGTAAGCCGAATCGCTCGCCTGATGCTGGTACGGCCCTTCGTTGACTACGATTCCAAATTTCATTCTGCTCATCCTAATAATTTGATGTAGGTCGGGTTTCACCCAGAGGGTGCAAGAACCCCTGCGGGGTAACCCGACACCCCAAATGTCGGGCTTAAGCCCGAGCTGTGCTTAGAACCGGATATGCGTCGAAGAATTGAGGTTGGCACGCGAACCGCGCCAGTCGTCAATCAGGTACTTGGTGAACGGCAGCCCGGTCTTCTCGAAGAAGCTCGGCCAGCCGATACGATCGATCCAGTCGGCCATGCGCTCCCACGGACGTGCGTCTTCCTTGTACACATGCAGGATGTTCTTCACCGCTTCGGCGACTTCCGGCCAGCGCGGCGCGTTGTTCGGAAGACCCGATGCGACCATTTTCATGAAGGTCGGCTTGCCGCGCGCGTTGGAGTTCTTGCCGCCAACCCAGATCGCCAGCTTGGAATTCTCCGGATCGTTGATCTGCATCGGTGGGCAGGGTGGGTAGCAGGCGCCGCAGCACATACACTTGGCTTCGTCGATCTCCAGCGAAGGCTTGCCGTTCACCATCGCGGGACGGATCGCCGCAACCGGGCAGCGCGCGACCACGGTCGGGCGCTCGCACACGTTGGCGACCAGGTCGTGATTGATGACCGGCGGCTTGGTGTGCTGCACGATGATCGCGAGGTCGGCCTGGCCGCCGCAGTTGATTTCGCAGCAGGAGGTGGACAGGTGCACGCGGTTCGGCATCTCTTCGCGGCGGAACTCGTCGTACAGCTCGTCCATCAGCGCCTTAACCACGCCGGAGGCGTCGGTGCCGGGGATGTCGCAGTGCAGCCAACCCTGGGTGTGGGCGATCATGGTCACCGAGTTACCGGTGCCGCCGACGGGGAAGCCACTGCCTTCCAGTTCGGCGATCAGCGGTGCGACCTTGCTCTCGTCGGACACGATGAACTCGATGTTCGAGCGGATCGTGAAGCGCACGCGGCCTTCCGCGAAATTGTCGGCGATGTCGCACAGCTTGCGGATGGTGTACACGTCCATCTGGCGCTGCGTGCCAGCACGCACCGACCAGACCTCGTCGCCGGTGTGCGAGACGTGATGCAGCACGCCCGGACGCGGACGATCATGATATTTCCAGTTGCCGTAATTCTTCGCCAGCAGCGGATGCAGGTACTTCTTGTTATCGGGTACGCCAGTCTCTTTCGGCTTGCGCATTTGCACGGGTGCATTCATGTTCTATCTCTCCTCAGGCAGCGTTCTTTTTGGCGTTGATCTTGGCGACTTCGTCGTCCCAACCGTCGGTGCGGACATAGGGGTTCATGCGCGGCGAACTGACCATCGCCGGATCGGCATCGATCTCCATCGCCTCGAGGAAGTTAGCCAGACCGATACGCTCGATCATTTCGCCGGTGCGCTCGTGCTCCAACGCATTTTCAGCGAAGAAGTCGATGGTGCGTTGAGCGAAATCAACCAGCTTCTCAAGATCCTCGTCTGTATCCAGCTTGATGAACGGCAGGATCACGGTGCCCAGCAGGCCGCCGATCTTCAGGTGGCTCTTGCCGCCGACCAGCACGGTAGCGCCCTTGTCGACGCCGGTGCCCAGCGCGCCGGTCATCACGTTGATGCAGTGCATGCAACGCACGCAGTCGCGATTGTCGATCTCGACCGCATGAGTGTCATTTACTGCAACGCTGGAGATGCGATCGCCAGTCCGTAGCTTGCCGATTTCCTTCAGCTGGAAGGTCTTGGTCGGGCAGCGTGCCACAACGTCGTTCACCAGTTCGTCCATGCCGTGCTTGGCGAACCACTTCTTCGCCAGCGCCTCGTCGGTGCGGATGTTGTCGCGCCAGGTGCCGATGATCGCCATGTCGGCGCGTTGCACCGAGTTCATGCAGTCGTTCGGGCAGCCGGAGAACTTGAACTTGAACTTGTACGGCAGCGACGGACGGTGGATATCGTCCAGGAACGTATTCAGCACCGCGCGGTGCGTCTTGGCCTCGTCATAACAGGACTGCTCGCAACGCGCCGCACCCACGCAGGACATCGAGGTGCGCACTGCCGGACCGGCGCCGCCCAGATCGAAACCCATTTCATTGAATTCGTCGAACGCCTTCTGCACGTTCTCCGTAGTCGCGCCCTGGAACATGATGTCGCCGGACTGGCCGTGGAACGCGATCAGACCCGAACCGTGATTCTCCCAGATGTCGCAGAATTGGCGCAGGGTGGCGGTGTCGTAGTGCATGCCTGGCGGCGGCATGATACGCAGTGTATGGAACTCGGCCGCATCCTTGAATTTCGGCGTACCGTCTTCATTCTTCAGCTCGGTAAAGCGCGGAATCACGCCGCCGCCGTAACCGAATACGCCGACCGTACCGCCCTTCCAGTAGCCCTTGCGGGTCCTGTAGGACTCTTCCAGCTGACCGAGCAGATCGACCACATGATCCTTATTCTTGGCCAACTCCTTCAATCCGGTTACAAAACTGGGCCACGGGCCAGTCTCGAGCTGGTCGAGGTTTGGGGTATCATGCATCTTCTTAGCCATAATCTTCCTTTCAGTCGCGTTGCCCACGGCTCTTACTGCTGGCAAACGTTGATTGACCCGGCAGAGACGGGATCCTGCATTTGTCTGAATCGGTCGCCATACTCGACGACCCGCCCGAAATTATTCGTACTGAGGTATTAACCGTGATGCATGGTACGGCGCATCGCTGGCGCATTCCATCACCCTGAGCAACTACCTGCTATAACCCTTAAGGGTGGGGTAAGACCTTCCCCCGGTAGTATTTCAATGGCATAGGGATGAAGATAGACTGCGTGCATTGATAACAGGCGCAATGCACCTACGAGGAAATCCAGATGGCGCAAATCCGGGAATTGACCCGATTCAAGGTTCCTATGGGCAGCCAGGAAATCGAGCTGCAGCAGATCGATCATGCCGAGGGCGGCATGAGCCTGCTGCGCATCCGCATCCGTGAGGGCAAGCGCTTCACGATATTCGACATCGATCCCGCCACGGCGCAGCAGTGGGCAGAGGCGATGCAGGACTGGGCGAAAACCCAGCAAGCGCATGACAACTAAGCCCGCTCTGGCAACCATGATCGATCTGGCCTTCGATGTCAGCGGTAATGCGCTGCCCGCCAACCACCCGTTCACACTCTGGGATGCGCTGGCCAACCTTGCGCCCGCGCTGGCCGATGCGGATCGTGCCGGCATCTTGCCGATGCGCCTGCCCGAACATACCGCGGAAGTGCTGCCCAAACGCGCCAAGCTGACCTTGCGCATCCCCTCCGCTCTGGCGGAAGAACTGACGGTCGCCCTGTCCGGCGCGCAACTCGATCTGGGGAGCAGCCTGCTGCAACTCGGCATGGGCAGGCCGCGTGCGATAACCGCCTACCCGACCATACACGCCCATCATGTCGCCAGCGACGAGGATGAACTGGCCTTCATGGATGGCGTGCGCGCGCAACTCGATGAAATGCGCATCGCATGCAACCTGATCTGCGGCATGCGCCACCGCATCGGCGACGAGACTCAGTCCATCCAGGGATATAGCCTGGTCATCCATGACCTGAAAACCGACGCATCGCTGAAGCTGCAATACACCGGACTGGGCGAATCGCGCCAGTACGGCTGCGGAATTTTCGTGCCTTACAAAGTCATCTCCGGCTTGAACGATGACTGAGTCGGGCTTTTTATTAACGTGAAAGGCCCTTGTCCGCAGATTACACAGATTAGATGGATTAAAAGCAAAGCATGGAAATTCTTTTGCATCGATTTCGGAACGTCGGGCAAGGCAGACAGCACCAAAATTAATCTGCATTAATCTGTGTAATCTGCGGATGAGATTTGTTTTTTTAAGATAACTGAGAGGAGAAAAGCAATGGAATACGTAGTCGCAGGCAACGAACTTGAAACCGATGATGAAGGCTTTCTGCTGGAAGCGGATTACAGCGATGAGGTGGTGAGCGTGATCGCCGCTGCAGAGAACATCGAGCTGACCCCGAAACACCTGGAGGTCATCAATTACATGCGCGAGGAATACCGCGAAAACGGCCACACGCCGAACTTCCGCAACATGCTCAAGGGCGTCAACGAATTCTGGCCGGAAGCGGACAGCAAGGCGCTGTACGACCTGTTCCCGACCGGTCCGGCCAAGCAGGCTGCCAAGATCGGCGGCCTACCGCAGCCTTACGGCAAGGGCGGCTACTAAACCATTCAGCAACCGACAGGACAAACTCCATGACTCCCAAAGACTTGCATGCCAACGTGACGCTGGATATGCGCGGCCTGACCTGCCCCGCTCCATTGCTCGGCGCGAAGCGCGTGGTCAACGATCTGACCAACGAGCAAATATTGCTGTTGATTTCTGACTGCCCCGGCACCCGTGACGACTTGTTCGCCTGGGCCGAGCAAACCGGCAACCAGGTGCTGAAGACCGAGAACATGCCCGACGGCGGCACCGGCTACTACGTAATGAAGGGCAAGGGCGAGGCGCTTCAAGCCAACGTGCTGCTCGATATCCGCGGCGTGGTCTGCCCCGGCCCCATCGTCGAGGCCAAGAAGCTGCTTAACGGCATGAACTCCGGCGAAATCCTCAAGCTGGTCAGCAACTGCCCCGGCATCCATTCCGACATCGTCGGCTGGGCGAACATGACCGGCATCAAACTGCTGGAATCCAGCGAAATCTCCTCCGGCGAGCACGCGTTCTACCTGCAGAAGCCGTAGTGGAACGCTCGAAGATACGCATCAAGAGCAACTGGTTCAAGGCCGGGCGCGAACATACGCCGGAGGAACTTGCCGGCGCAGTATCGTTCGTCGCCTGGCGCATCGCCGACAATGCGCTGAACAACACCCGCCGCGCCGATTTCGAGATCGCCGTCGGCCCGCAGTATTTCGCATTCCTCACGGAATTCCTGATCTACGCGATCCAGATCGCCGATCGCATCGCCTATCGTCGGCTGTCCGCCGAAGATCGCGCCACGTTCACCGGCATGCTGGCGAATCGCGTGGGCGACACCTATGCCGAGAACGAGAGCCGACTGCTGGGCGGCACGGTGAGCGAGTGCAAACACCGCTTCATCGAGCAACTCAACCGGCAGGCCGACGGCTATGCCGACTTCGACTACACCGATGCCGGCCCGTCGTTCAACTTCACGCGCTACCTCGGTTACTGCATGGACGGCATCATGCACGCAAAGGACAGCGGCTGGATCATCGACCAGATGATCACCATCGAGGCGCCCGATGCGGCCGAGACGATAGAGAAGACGATGCGCAACCTGCTCGAAACCGAACCGCGTCCAGCGCGACGACGCAGCGGTACAAGCGGGGACTGATCCATGTGCAAAGCAAAAGCGCTTATCCGCAGATTACGCAGATTGACGCAGATTAACGGCGAGGTAATCTGCATTGCATCGTTTACCGATGCCAAGCAATTCCCGGATTTTGCTTTTAATCCATTTAATCTGCGTAATCTGCGGATAGACCAGTCTTTCCCAAAATGAACACCCCCTTCGACCTGGCCGACAACGATGCCTACCTGCGCTGGCGCGAACGCAAGCTGGCGCAGGCCATCGCCACGCCCGCCGAACTGGTCGTCGAGATAACCGATCCCGCCGCGCTGACCGCCGCCGAACGCAGCGAGCTGCTGGTGCGTTGCCGGCACAGCAACATGGCGATCTACGCGACCCGCGCCAAGATGGACGAGTTGACGGTGCAGCAACTGGGCACTCAACTCGGCCTGCTGCGGCTGGACGCCAACTGGCTGGCCGGCGAACAAGGCGTATCGCGCATCGCCGTGCATCCCGGCGACGGAACCAGACAGGCCTATATCCCCTACACCGACCGCGCGATCAAATGGCATACCGACGGCTACTACAACCCGCCAGAGCGGCAGATACGCGGCATGATCCTGCATTGTGCGCAGCCTGCCGCGCAGGGCGGCGAGAACCGCTTGCTGGATCACGAGATCGCCTACCTGATGCTGCGCGACGCCGACCCCGAATTCATCCGCGCGCTGTCCGCGCCGGATGCGATGACGATACCGGAACGCACCGACGAACAGGGCGTGGCGCGCGCGGCCCAGACCGGGCCGGTGTTCTCGATCGACGACAGCGGGCATCTGCACATGCGCTACACCGCGCGCACCCGCAGCATCGAATGGAAGCAGGACGCGGCGACGCGGGCGGCAGTCGTTCAACTCGAACGCCTGCTGGACAGCGATCTGCCGCATATCTTCCACGCCAGACTGGAACCCGGCACGGGACTGCTGTGTAACAACGTACTGCACGACCGCGCCGCATTCACCGACGACCCCGAGCAACCGCGTTTGCTGTTCCGCGCACGCTACCTCGATCGTGTCTCCTCTACATAAGGATAAAAATGAACCATAACTCTTCCATACTTCGCCAGCTGCAACTTTCCTTCCTCGGCTTCGGGCTGGCGATGGGCATCGTGTTCCCGTTCTACGCCTACTTCTTCGTCGACTGGAAAGCAGGGATGCTGCCGTGGTTCGTCGTCGGCTGCGTGATCGCCGGGATCACGATGGGCATCGCCAACCACAAGCTGCTCGAATGGCTGCTGATCCGCAAGCTGCGCCAGGTCGCCGTCGCGGCCGAGCGCATACGCGGCGGCGACCTGCGCCAGGGATGCGGCGTGCGTAGCGGCGACACCGTGGGCGAGATCACCCAGGGCTTCGACTCGATGGCCGACGGACTGCGCGAAACCATACGCGGCATCGCCAACTCCGCCCAATCGGTGGACTCGACCGCCCGCGAGATCGGCACCGCAATGCGCGCGCTGGGCGACAACATGGACGAGCACCGCCACAACGCCACCGAGATCGGCAAGGTCATCAACGGCATGGCCGATGCCGCGAACTCCATCCTCACGCTATCGGACGAGGCCGGGAAGAATGCATCGTCCGCCGACGAACTGATACGCAGCGGCGTAGCCCATGTGACCACGACCGAACAATCCATCTCCGAACTCGATACGGCCAGCGCCAAGATATCGGCCAACGCCGCCAGTCTGGAGGCCAGTGCGCGCGAGGTCGAAGCCGCCGTCTCGGCAATCCGTGCGATCGCCGAACAGACCAATTTGCTCGCACTGAACGCTGCGATCGAAGCGGCGCGCGCCGGCGAGCAGGGACGCGGTTTTGCAGTCGTCGCCGACGAAGTCCGCAAGCTCTCGGAGCAGGCCGCACAGGCGACCACGCGCATCGACGCCGTACTGCAGCGCGTCAATCAGGACGTCACCTCCACGGTGCAGTTGTCCACCGAAAACGCCCGTGCGGTGCGCGCCGGTCTCGCAGCCTCCAAGCTATCCTCCGAGACCTTCACGCAGATCGAACAGGCCACCGCCGCGATGCGCACTTCGGTGGAAGCCGTGCATGAGGCTGCCGACGACCAGCAGATGCTGGTCGGCATCGTCATGTCGCGCATCGCGGAGAACGAGGCGCACACCAACAGCGCCGCGCGACACACGACGGCATGCATCGCCGATGCGGACCGCATGGTCGAGGCCGCGCGCGGCCTGAACGAGACCACGCACAAGTTCGTGGTCTGACCGCAGTAAAACCACCCGTCACGATCAACCGAAAGGGAGAACTCATGTTGCATGTATTCCTGCTGCTATTCGCTCTCTTTCCCGTGCTGGCATTCGCCGCCCCGCTGCCGGTGGTGCAGGTCGCGCCCGGCGTGTATGTCCACCACGGCGAGCATAAAGACCTCAATGAAGGTTACGGCGGTGACATCTGCAATATCGGTTTCATCGTCGGCGGCAAGGGCGTAGCCGTGATCGACACCGGCGGCTCGCCGAAGGTCGGGAGTCGCCTGCGAGAGGCGGTGCGCAAGGTCACCCAACTGCCCATCCTTTACGTCATCAACACCCATGTGCATCCCGACCACTCGCTGGGCAATGCCGCTTTCAAGCGGGACAAGCCCGTGTTCGTCGGCCACGACAAGCTGGCCGAGGCGATGGCCCAGCGCAAGGAAGTCTATCTGCGCAACCAGCGCGCATGGGTGGGCGCGGATGCCGCCGGGACCGAGGTGATACCGCCCACGCTGCAGGTCGGCGTCACCCACGACATCGACCTGGGCGGACGCGTCCTGCGCCTGACCGCCTATCCACTCGCGCACAGCCCCACCGACATGACGGTGTTCGACACCACGAGCAGCACGCTGTGGACCGGCGACCTGCTGTTCATCGAACGCACGCCATCTATCGACGGCAGTCTGTCGGGCTGGCTGGACGTCATCGAACAACTGCGCACCGTCCCCGCCGCTCGCGTCGTGCCCGGCCACGGCTCCGCGACGACCAACCTGCTCGCCGCACTGGACAACGAGAAACGCTATCTCGGCACCCTGCTCGCCGACGTGCGCGCCGCCATCAAACGCGGCGACAGCCTGGAGCAGACCATCGCCAGCGCCGCCCGATCCGAACGGGGCAACTGGCTGCTGTTCGACATCGTCAACCGGCGCAACGTCGCACTGGTATTTCCGTTGCTGGAATGGGAGTAACTGACCACATAGAAATATATGCGGCTTTGCCACGTCAAGAGGCAATCAATCTTCTTCGATGTTGTGCTGATGTTTTTTGGGGGGATCGACAGGCTCAACGCGAACAGGCGGCTTCGCCTCGACGGCAATGGGTCGTTGAGGCTGAGATTCGGGCACGCTTTTGCGATGTTCTCGCGCCGCACCTGGCGTGCTTCCGGCCGCACCGGTAGGCCAAGGAAAGCTCGCACAAGCCGACAACAGCAAAGCCAAAAATAAAACAGAACTTTTCATGCCACATCCTCGCAGTGAAAAGAAAACAGCCTTCGTGTAATACCCTCGTTTTATCAGCCTCCGGAAATTAACGAATCAAGAACATTCGCTGCAATAATCCGATCCGACGTCGCACAAGTTTAGTCTCGAATCAGGATTGCCGGCAATCAATATTGCCTGATATTTGCAGATCCCCGTGCATCAAAATAAAACCATTCAGGCAACGCAAGATTCGCTAATCATTTAACCTATGTTCGGCCAAATAAGCTTCTATCGATACCATCACCCGGCTCAATTTGCTTGCAGCCGCCTCGATCAATTGCGGATATTCCCGGGTATCTTCCGCTTGAATAGCCTGCTCCAACTGGCTGGCGGATTCCGCCAGGGAAGTGGCACCAACAGATGCCGCAACCCCCTTTAGCGTATGTGCCAAACGTTCCGCAGTCGCACGATCATTAACGGCAAGTGCATTTTGTATGGACTGCACCGCCTTTCCCTGACTGGGAATAAACTTGGCCAGCATAGACAAATAGATATCTTCCCCCCCCATTCTGGCCATAGCATTCGCTATATCCAGAACAGATGGCTCATCGCTCGGATGCTGAATATCAACTGCATATTGCGCTGAAGACTCGTCACGCTGGGTCCAGCGTGCAAGGGTCGCATACAACGTCTGGTAGTGCAGCGGTTTGGAAAGATAATCGTTCATGCCGGCAGCGAGACAGATTTCGCGGTCGCCCGTCATGGCATTGGCAGTCATCGCAATGATGGGCAGGTCAACCAGATCCGGGTTTTCTCTGATACGACGAGTTGCCTCCAACCCATCCATTTTCGGCATCTGCATGTCCATCAGGACTGCATCGAAACTTTGTCGCTGCAACGCCTGCAGCGCTTCGATCCCATCGTCGGCGATACCGACTTCCATTCCGGCACGAACCAGCAGAGCGTTAGCCAGCTGTTGATTGAACTTGTTGTCTTCCACCAGCAATATATGCAAACCACTCAGATCGGCGTGCCCATCATTCGGCAATAGAAGCGGAGGTAATTTAATCCGGTCTGACGTGCATGACATGATCGCATCAAACAACTCCGATGCCGTGAAGGGTTTGTTGATCACCGCATCCAGCAACTTTGCAGCCCCGGAAATATTGATCATTTCGGTGTGTTTATGGCCCGATAGATAAATGACCTTCGGACGTTGGTGCAACGGCAAATCCCGTTTGATACGCTTCGCCACCTCCAGTCCGCTTATATTGGGCATGCCCCAATCCAGTATCACGCAACTGAACGGCTGCCCCTCTTCGTCGGCGAGTTCAATTGCGCCCAGCCCTTCAAAGCCATCTGAAGCCGACACCGTCTCGATACCGAACGACTTCAGCATAGACAACATTATGCCGCGCGCGCTGTCGTTATCATCCACCACCAACACCTTGAGCTCACTCAAATCAGGTGCAGGAACAGTTTCCTCGGATAAAAAAGTGAAAGGGATCTCCAGCGTAAAAATACTGCCTTTCCCCGGCCCGCTTTCCACCCATATTTGCCCACCCATCAACTCCACGAGTCGCTTGGATATCGCCAGCCCCAATCCAGTGCCGCCATATTTTCGCGTGGTGGAAACATCCGCCTGACTAAAGGACTGAAAGAGTTTTTCGATTTGCTCGGGCATCATGCCGATGCCGGTATCTCTTACTGTAAAACGCAATACCACCTGGCCGTAATATTCGCCCTTGCTGGGAAGCAGTTTTTTCATCCTGATCTGAATCGCAACCTCTCCCGCTTCGGTGAACTTCACTGCGTTGTTGGCAAGATTGTTCAGTACTTGCCCCAGACGTAAAGAATCACCGACCAGCAACTGCGGAATCCCATACTCTTCATCGATCAAAAATTCCAGGTGCTTTTCTTCCGCCTGGATGCTTATGATGGAAGCGACACTTCGCAGTACAGCCTCCAGAGTGAAGGGGGATTTTTCCATTTCCAGCTTGCCGGATTCAATCTTGGAAAAATCCAGTATGTCGTTGATGATGCCCAGTAACGAGTTGGCCGAAAGCGAAACTTTTTCCAAATAGTCCCGTTGTACTGACGTAAGCTGCGTTTCCAGACACAACTGCGAGAAACCAATAACCGCATTCATCGGCGTGCGGATTTCGTGGCTCATATTGGCCAGAAAATAACTCTTGGCCTGGCTGGCCAGCTCCGCGCTGTACTTGGCCGCGATAAGTTCCTGCTGGATACGTTTGCGCCGGGTGATATCGCGCACCATGCAGGTGAAATGGCGCTGCCCGCCCAGCATCATCTCGCTTACCGCCATCTCCAGCGAAAAGGTGCTGCCATCCTTGTGACATCCGGATATTTCGTGCTCGCTGTTGGCAGCACTCGCATCCTTGTTTACATGCAACAGATAATCGTCGTGCAACCAATGAACCAACTCCGGCATCAACATGCTGATATGTTGTCCGATAACCTCTTCGGATGAGTAACCAAAAATACGTTCGGCATTCGCGGCGAATTCTTCGATGATGCCGCTCTCGCTGAAGGTGATTATGCCGTCTGCGATGGTATGAAGTATTGCGTACATGCGCGCCTCGGTGTCGCGCAAGGCCAGTTGCTTGGCATATTCTGCAGCGGCGAGGCTTAAATCCTGCTGAGCCTTTAGTTTGGAATAACGCATCTTGGTGAAATACCAGCATCCGACCAGCAGCAACAGCAGCATTCCTGCCGCATAGAGTGCGGTAGACCGCATCACATTGGAACTCAATTCCCAGATTTTTTTATGCGGGACAAATGAAGCGACTTTCCAATAATATTTATCCGGGTCGATACTGGTTCGTATTTGATTATTGACATCTGTTGGCGTACTTTTGCGCGGCTTCAGCGGATAGACAGTTTCAAAATTCCATAGCCCGCTGTCATCTTCAAATTGGCCGTATTCTTCTGCTGCAATTTTTTGCCATGTAGCAGGAAATCTGGTGCCAAGTGTCGTTGGCTTGTCAAACATGAACCCCCATTCGTCATCCCGGAGATCACTCTTCAACCAATATCCATCGCTATTCAACAGCATATTCTGACTCTTGGACAAATCATTACTGGCGCCTATTCTGTCCAGGAGCTCATTGGTGGCAACGGTAACGACCAACACCCCGAGGCGGCGTGAGTGAGCATCGAATATCGGCGTGGCTATGCGTATGATGGGACGGTATGGCGTGACGACTTTCTTGTTTTCGAACTCAAGCTGCATGGGCGACACATATACTTTCCCCGGGTCTAACGTGACACTCCCGGTGAAATAAAATCGGTCGCTTTTGTTTTCCAGTTTGTCTGGATCCGTGACACTGATATGCCCATCAAGATTATTTATTCTCAAGACCTCCTTGCCATCTTCATCTATCAGGCGCAGTTTTGAATAAGTTGGATGCGTCAGGCAGAACAGGATGAAGACACGGTGCAGGTTTTGCATGCCGGTTCTGGAAATTTTTTGTGCCGTCGTTAATTCCGGAATGGATGCAAGGTAAAGCACATCCTGAACACTGGCGTCCAGAGAGCGTTCGATTGATCGCCCCCCAGAAACCACATTTACCGACCCATCCGCTTTGAGAATGGCTTTCTGATCGTTGACTGCCTGATTGAATAGGTAAACTGCTGCCAGAATAACCAGTAGCGCCAGCGGAATAAACAATGTGAGAAAGCTTCGGCGAAACTGATTGGACATGAGGAAGCCTTTCATGGAGATGGTCAGGCGCTTGTCCGATACAGGGGTTGTCTGACGCAATAACGATACCGGATTACAGTCGAACCTAACGCCTGGCCAACTGGTCGGATCCCCACATAAAATCCCTCAATTGCTGCAACTCTGCCGATTTCTCGCCGGCATCTTTCAGCAGCTTGGTATTTTCGCTTCGCAAGTAATCTTGCAGGAACTTGACCTTGAGATGGGTCCTGACCCGCGCCGCAACGATGGGCACGCTGATGGGCTTATGAATAAAATCAGATGCACCCACGGAAAACCCCAGCTCCTCGTCCTTGATTTCATTTTTTGCAGTGATGAAAATCACCGGTACATGCATTGTCGCTACATTGCTCTTTAGCTGACGACATACTTCGAAGCCATCCATACTCGGCATCATCACGTCGACCAGAATCAAATCCGGGGGGTTGCTAAAGGCAAGCTCAAGTGCCTCCTGACCATTGATGGCTTTCTGTACGGTGTAATCCTTACTCAGGATTCCATCCATCAAACTCAAATTGAACGGCTCGTCGTCCACCACCAATACTGTTGGCTGTTGAGAAGGAATTGACATGGCAGATCCTTTCATTTGTTTTATCAAACCACTCGGGTTGTCCGCAGTGGAGAACGACAGAGACATCACTGCACTTGCAGCGCGGGGCTGACTAATGAAACCAAGTTGGGCCTCGCAGAAAACGCTACTGCATCCGATTAACGGTGAAATCGCATACCACGCATCCAGTAGTTCAAAACGCGCAAGGGATGTTTGATGTACCGATACGCCCGGCAAATTTTAAACTTACACGGCCTCATTGCAATGGGGTATTAACCTACCATGGAGCGCTTCACAAACGGGTGGGCTACGCCGAGACGGCATCAGGCTTGATTGGATATTGGATCGAACGATGGACGGGCCTGCTTAACGCCAAAAACAAAGGTTCGCGCGACACGCGATTTCGGATATGCTCATGCTCCGGTCAACAGGAAAATCAAGGGGAATACGTCATGGGAAGCAAGGACAAGAAAAAAGAATCAAAAGGCAAAAAACCGCAACCCAAACCAGTACCAGCGGGGAAATAATTCGGCGAAAAAGGGGTAACCTCTACCGGCTCGCTAATAAATCGGTGGCTCGACGCGAAGTGAGGTTAGTCCAGCAAATCGGCCAATGTGCTTTTATCCAGAGTGGCAAAAAAAGCTTCCTGGGCGGAGTAGAAGATAGACTTCAGCCGGCATCCGGGCAACAGGGGGCAGGAAGACGGGCTGTCTTTCATGCATTCCACCAATGCCAGGCTGTTTTCCATCAAACGAATTACCGAGCCGATGGAAATATTCCTGGCATCCTGAGCCAGGCAGATCCCGCCGTTTCTCCCGCGTTCACTCAAGACCAGATTGGCGCTGACCAGCGTCATGACCACCTTCATCAAGGAACTCTTGGAGATGCCGCATTCCTCGGCCACCTCGGAAATGGTGACTGGCGCATCCCGCTGGCCCAGGTAAATCAGCGTACGCAAGGCGATGTCTGATGAAGCGGTAAGTTGCATGTATGCCCCCTGAAATTGTTGAAGCTCATTATAAGGCCACACTTATATGACCAAAGCACTTTCAATATAAAAGATTCCGATATATTGAATCTTTGTTCGGACTGATATATATTCCGCGACCTTGAATCATTTAACAGGGGAGGAAATACATGTATCAGCAAGTTGCCTGGATAGTTTCTATTGTACTGATCGCGTTGCTGGCGATCGCGTTCTTTTATGTGGTGAGGCATAGCAGCCGTGATGGGAACGGTGCAGCTATCGCCGCGGCGACGGGTCGCTGGAGGGGGCGCTTGCTGTGGGGCGTGACTCTGCTGTGCATTCCCGTCGTCGCATACACCTTGACCGAGTTGCCTTATGCGCGCAGCGCAATCGCAAACCTTGGAGCCGTCGAGGTTCAGGCCAAGGGCTATCAGTGGTATTGGGAAATATCGCAAACCGAGTTGCCGGTGGGCAAGCCGATCGAGTTTCAGGTCACTTCCGCCGATGTGAATCACGGCTTTGCCATCTACGACACCGACATGAAGATCGTCACCCAGACCCAGGCCATGCCTGGCGTGACCAATGTGTTGCGCTATACGTTCGAGCAGCCCGGCACCTACAAAATACTGTGCCTGGAATATTGCGGAGTAGCTCACCATTCGATGATGACCGAACTTCATGTGGTCGCCCAATAAATAAATAAGGTAATCCCCCGGCTTAGCCGGGGGACTCACAAGGTTTGACCGAGCGCTACGGTCAGCCTGACTCTACTGACTTGATCAAAAGTT
>Ga0209211_10006590_pt1 | contig 16724 bp, 16 predicted proteins | sample RifGroA2_FD_183992 | JGI IMG/M metagenome (GOLD analysis project Ga0209211, IMG submission 183992) | Groundwater microbial communities from Rifle, Colorado, USA - Groundwater A2 (SPAdes) (version 2) | ecosystem: Environmental > Aquatic > Deep subsurface > Groundwater | place: Rifle, Colorado... | reverse complement strand
GCGGAAGGCACCGTGCCCGGCGGCATCCATTTTGAAATGACCGGGGAAAACGTCACCGAATGCACCGGCGGCGGGAGAAAGATCCTCGACCACCATCTGGCCGAAAACTACCGGACCAACTGCGATCCACGCCTCAACGCCGAGCAGAGCCTGGAGCTGGCCTTCCAGATCGCCGAACTGATGCGGGAAAAATAACCCTCCTGTCATCGAAAAAACACCCGCCTCCCTCCTGGCCGGGATTTTTCTAACCGGTGCCGGCACCGCGGCTCATTGCCGCACAGGGGGGGGAAAGCTGTTTCCCGGCTTGACCGTGCCGGTGTTTATCGTATCTGCCTTTGCCTAATCGAGAAAAGCCTTGACTTGGGCTAAGGAAAATTGGAAACTTCCCCCCATGTCCCTCATCGCAACATCAACCTGTTTTTTGAACGAAGAAAAGGCCTGGCTGTGCACCGTGTGAGCTATTCCCATAATCCTTTCCGGCGGCAGCGGGCCCTCACCCTCCTTGGCAACTGCCTCCTGCTTTTTGCAGGCATGGTCCTGTTTCCCCCGTGCTCCTTGGCCGGGATGAAGCAGGAGCCCCCCTTGATTCTTGCCGTGCATCCTTATCTCCCCGCCTTTGAGCTGAAAAAACGATACCAGCCCCTGGCCGAATATCTCTCAGAGAAGCTCCAGCACCGGGTGGTTGTCAAGGTGAGTTCGGACTACGAAGAACACATCAGAGAGGTTGGCACAGACCTGGCCGCTTTTTCCCTTCTCGGCCCCGCGCCTTATGTGCAGATGGTGAAGAACTATGGGAAAAAACCCATCCTTGCCCGGCTCGAGACCAACGGCAAGCCCGTTCTCACCGGGAACATCGTGGTCCGCAAGAGGAGCAAAATCAAAAGCCTGGAGGAACTTAAGGGCGCCAGTTTCGCCTTTGTTTCCCCAGAATCGACCATGGGCTTTTTGATTCCCCGGCTGATGTTGTGGGCAGAAAAGGTCTCTCTGGAAGATCTGGCGGGGCACGATTTTTTAGGCAGCCATCAGAATGTTGCCATGGCGGTCAAGCTGGGTGATTTTGATGCCGGCGCCGTACAGCATAATGTTTTTCTCGCCATGCAGGATTGCCTCTCCTCCCTGGCCGAGAGCCCCCGGATATCCGAACACCTCTTTGTAGCCAGCGGAAAGCTCGCCCCGGCAGTAATAGAGCAAGCCCGCGCCGCCCTGCTGGCCATCAGGAAAGACGAAAAAGGCCTGGCCATTCTGCACGCCATCGCGCCGGAAACCTCCAACCTGGTAGGCGCCGGCGATGCCGACTATGACTCATTAAGGAACCTCCTGGCCCCGCATAAAACAGGGCCGCCAAAATGATCCGACTCAATCCCCACGAAAAACGCCGGCTGGCCATCAGCCTCCTCGCCTTTCTCCTTATGCAAATTCTCGGGGCCTTCTTTCTGATTTATAAGGAACGGCATGATCTGCTGGCGGACAAGCGCCTCCACTTTGACTCCGATCTGGCCATCGTCAGCCTTACCACCCAAAGCTTTCTCCAGAGCAAGAACTATTCCGCCATCGAGCATTTCATGGAATATTGGCTGAAGTACCATACGGAAAATATCCGGGAGATCAAGATCTTCAAGCCCTCGGGAGAAACCCTTTATCAATATTGCAGCAAACTCCCGGTGGCCGTACCCTTAAAAAAGAGCACCTCCATCGATTACGCCCTTGCCGGGGAAGCCGTAATTGAGCTCACCTACGACCTGGGCGACATCGAGCAGGACCTCTTTTGGACCTATCTGTGGCTGGGCACAGCCGCCGTCATTACCAATATCCTCTTCTGGTTTATGATGCGCCTGATCCTGATCCGGCAGCGTGAGGCCAAAACCCTGAGCAACCGCACCGAAGAGCTGTCTTCCGCCAATGCCCAACTGCAACTTCAAGCCCAGATCGTGGACCAGACCCACGATGCCATCATCTCCACCGACAGCCAGGGCGTAATCCTCAGTTGGAACAGGGGGGCAAAAAAGCTCTTGGGCTTTGCCGGAGAAGAGATCCGGGGACAATCCCTGCAATGCCTCTTTGCCGAGGAGGAATATGCCTTTTTCCAGGAAACTATTTTTCCCCTGCTCCTGCGCAAGGGCCAACACGAAGGGGAAGCCCGGCTGCGCAGAAAGAACGGCGAATCCTTTGCCGCCCATCTCTCCCTCTCCCGTCTGCAGGACCAGGAGGGAGAGTTCAGCGGCATGATCTGCTATGCCCTCGACATTTCGGGACGCAAAAAGGCCGAAGAGTGGATGCGGCTGGCGGCAAAGTTTCTGGACAACACCACCGAGGCGCTACTGGTCACTGATGCCAAGGGCACAATTATCGAGGTGAACACGGCTTTTGAAGAGATGGCCGGCTTCAAACGCGAGGAGGTTCTCGGCGAAAATCCGCGGATCCTGAAATCAGGCCGCCACGGCAAGGCCTTCTACGATAAGATGTGGAACCAATTGCGCACCGATGGCCATTGGCAGGGGGAGATTTGGGACCGGAAAAAGAACGGGGAGGTCTATCCCAAATGGCTTTCCATCAGCGCCGTCCAAGACGAGAGAGGAAAACTCACCCATTATGTGGCGATCTCCGCGGACATCTCCGATGTCAAACAGAACCAGCAACGGCTGGAGTACCTGGCCAATTATGACCAGTTGACCAGCCTGCCCAATCGTCGGCTTTTTAACGACCGGCTCCAGCAGGCAATCCAGCAGGCCAGCCGCAACCAGCAGCAAGTCGCGATCATTGTTATTGATCTCGACCGGTTCAAAGAGGTCAACGACTCCCTTGGCCATAGCGCGGGAGATGCGCTGCTCGTCCAGGTCGCCGCCCTGCTCAACAGCAATATCCGCAGTTCGGACACGGTCTGCCGCATGGGGGGAGACGAATTTATCATCATGATGCCGGCGGTCGGCGAGGCGGACAACGTCATTGAGATCGTCCAGAAACTGATCAACGCCTTTGCCCAGCCCTTTTTGCTTAACGACAAAACTGTCTACATCACCCCCAGTATCGGGATCTCCATGTATCCCTATGATTCAAAAACCCAGGAGACCCTGATCAAAAATGCGGACACGGCCATGTACCATGCCAAGAGGGAAGGCCGAAACAATTTTCAGTTTTACCAGGAGTCGATGTACAATGCCGTGCTGGAGCGCCTGACCCTGAAAAATCGCCTGCACCAGGCCTTGGAGCGCGGAGAGTTTCAACTCTTTTACCAGATAAAGGTGGACACCGTCAGCGAAGAGGTGGTGGGCGCGGAGGCCTTGATCCGCTGGCTTCATCCAGAAGACGGCTTTATCAACCCGGGCCGCTTTATCCCTCTGGCCGAAGAAAGCGACCTCATCCTGCCCATTGGTCAGTGGGTCATCCGCGAGGCCTGCACCCAGAGCATGCTGTTGCAAAAAATGGGCCTGGCGCCGATCAATATCGCGGTCAATCTCTCTGCCCGGCAGCTGCACCAACAAAACATCCCGGAAATTATCGAGACCATCCTGCGGGAAACCGGCTTGCCGGCGAAATATCTTTCGGTGGAGATCACGGAAAGCATGCTGATGCAGGACGTGGAGGAGACCATCAAGACCCTTGCCGCCATAAAGCAAATGGGGCTGAGCATTGCCATCGACGACTTCGGCACGGGCTACTCCTCCCTGAGTTACCTGAAACGATTCCCCATTGATATCCTCAAGGTGGATCGCTCCTTTGTCACGGATATTGCCAAAGACGACGACGACAGGGCGGTGGTCGCTTCAATCATCACTCTGGCCCATAACCTGAAGCTCAAGGTGGTGGCGGAAGGGGTGGAAAGCAAAGAGGAACTCGACTTCCTGAAAGCCCATGCTTGCGATATGATCCAGGGCTATTATTTCTCCAGGCCTCTTCCCTGGCATGATTTTGCCGCTCTCCTGAAAGAGCGGCAGAAAAAGCAGGAAACCTTCCTCGGATAAAAAATGGAATCAGGAGGGCTTGTCGAGCATTCTGCTACAATCTGGGCGGCCCCGCCAGAATCATCTCGGCGATGCTCTTTTTGACCTTGGGCCTTTGCCCCTGCTGTTCGCCCAGCAGCTCCTGCTCCAGAACCGCCAGCTCCCGGAAAAGAGAGGCCCGCTCCACCGTCGGCACCGCTTGCCGCTCCCCCACGATCTCCTGGCAGCGGAAACAGCCGGGAAACTTCTGCACCTTGCCGTTGGGAAAGGTGAGACTGGACGGCACCCCGTGCATCCGGCAGATCATCAACCGGTGGAGATAGAGGCCGCAACGCCCCTCTTCGTTGAGGGGGCACATGAGCTGGGGCCGTTCGCCCCTGGCCAGCGCCTGCTCGCAGGCAGCGGCATAGTCGGCGGCCCGGCTCTCTATGGCCGCCCGGTGTTCCGGCGCAAGCGCCAGCAACCCCAGCCAGAGATAACCCCACTCGATATAGGTGTGGTGAAGAAAATAGGAGTCGCAGCAGTTGTCCGGACAGCCCTGACAGGTAAAATCCAGCTGGCAGGCGACAAGGTCGTAGGCCTGTTCCATGCGGCGGTAAAGATCGGCGACTCGCTCCGCCATGGCGGATGAAAGTTCCCCAGAGGCCATACTTCCCCCAACTGGCCGTTGCTTCGTCTGCCGCATCCTGCTCCCTTTCCGACTCGCAAAAAATGCTCGGGCGGACGGAGGAATTCCTTCCGCCCGCCCTGCCCCTTAGTATTTCGCCTTGATCTTTTCGAGCTGTTCCTTGCTGATCCCCGGAACATCGCCTTTTGCCTTGAATCGATTAAGATTCCAGGCCCCTTCGCCGAGCCAGGCCTTGATGGTTTTCAGATTTTTAGCCCTTTCCTCATCAGTGCCGCCAAGATACTGGTACATGTTGCCGGGCTTGCCGCCGGCAGAGCTGCCATCGTCAAGCCGCCGCATCATCGCTCCGGTCGCCGGCCAGACCACATAGCTCATGAAGTGCGGGTAGGTGTCCATCCGGGGCGAAACCGTCTTGCGCTTTGCATTATCGAGCTGCATCCAGTCGTTGTACTCGGGGGCACCGGCACCATGGCAGGCCAGACATGGCGCCACAATGGGGGCGATATCGCTGCGCCAGGCAGGCTCTGCGGCCGAGGCCGGGGCGGTCATGCTTAAAACGGCCATTCCTGCGGCGAGCAGGGTGATCGACTTCATATTCTTCGACATGCTTTTCTCCTTGATTGGTTGGGTTAATGGGTTGTATACAATTTTTGTGAGTTCAGCATACCATAATGCGATAGCTGGCAAAATTGAATTTGTAAAGTATGATGCGCCGGACAACCTTTGAAACCCCTATCTGCTCTGTTTTTTTCCGGAGACGCCATGCCAGCCAAACTTCCCTGCTTCAAGGCCTACGACATCCGGGGCCGGGTGCCCGAGGAACTGAACGAATCCCTGGCTTTTGCCATCGGCCAGGCCTACAGCGCCCAATTTACCCCGAAAAAGGTGGCCGTCGGCCATGATATCCGCCTCTCCAGCCCTGCTCTGGCCAAGGCCTTGAGCGAGGGTTTTCTCGCGGCCGGGGTGGATGTGGTGGATCTTGGCCTGGCCGGCACCGAGGAGATCTACTTCGCCGCCTTTAATCTGGCGGTGGACGGCGGGGTGATTGTCACCGCCAGTCACAACCCGGCGGATTACAACGGCATGAAGCTGGTCCGCCAGGGGGCTCGACCCATCTCCGGCGACACCGGGTTGCGGGAGATTGAGCAGCTGGCCGCGGCAGGGCATCGGCTGACGGCGGCCACGCCCGGCACCCTGACCCGCCTGGACAACAGGCCCGCTTATCTTGAGCACCTGCTGGGCTATATCGACCCAAAGGGTTTAAAGCCGCTCAAGATCGTAGCCAATGCGGGTAACGGCTGCGCCGGCCCGGTGATCGACCAGCTGGCCGCAGCGCTGCCTTTCGAGTTCATCCGCTTGCAGTGGGAGCCGGACGGCTCCTTCCCCAACGGGGTGCCCAATCCGCTCCTGCCGGAAAACCGGGAGGTCACGGCGCAAACGGTGCGGGAGCAGGGCGCGGATTTCGGCCTGGCCTGGGACGGCGATTTCGACCGCTGCTTTTTCTTTGACGAACAGGGGGGCTTCATCGAGGGCTACTACCTGATCGGCTTGCTGGCCCAGGCCATGCTGGCCAAGCACCCTGGAGCAAAGATCATCCACGACCCCCGCCTGGTGTGGAATACCGAGGAACTGGTCCGGCGGGCAGGGGGAATTCCGGTCATGAGCAAGACGGGGCATGCCTTTATCAAGGAGAGGATGCGGCTGGAGGATGCGATGTACGGCGGCGAGATGAGCGCCCACCACTATTTTCGCGATTTTGCTTACTGCGATTCCGGGATGATCCCCTGGCTGCTGGTCGCCGAAATCTTGAGTCGATCAGGCCAGCCGCTCTCCCATCTGGTGCGGGAACGCCAGGCTGCTTTTCCGGTGAGCGGCGAGATCAACAATCGGGTGGCGGACCCTGCGGCGGTGATTGCCCGAGTGGAGGCTTTTTACGCCGAAACGGATGGGGAGAAGGATTACACCGACGGGTTGAGCTTTACCGCGGAGAACTTCCGTTTCAACATCCGCAGCTCAAATACCGAGCCGGTCCTGCGCCTCAATGTGGAAAGCAAGGGTGATCCGGCCCTGCTGGAAACCAAAACCTCTGAACTTATTACCTTGATCAAAGGCTAAGAGAAAATCCGGCCACACACACCTCTAATGCCGGACAAAATCAGCACGCATCAATAATCGCATTAAACGTGGCGCTGGGGCGCATGGCTTGTTCGGCCTTTTCCCGCTCCGGGCGGTAATAGCCGCCGATATCCACCGGGCGCCCCTGGGCGCTGTTCAGCTCGGCGACAATCGCGGCTTCGTTGTCGCCGAGCGCCTGCGCCACCCCGGCAAACCGCGCCTGCATTTCTTGATCCCTGCGCTGCCCGGCCAGGGCCTGCGCCCAGTAAAGGGCCAGGTAAAAATGGCTGCCCCGGGTATCAAGCTCCCCCACCTTGCGGGACGGGGATTTCTCGTTCTCCAGAAACTTGCCTATGGCCTGATCCAGCGTCTCCGCCAAAAGCAGGGCCTTTTCATTTTTAAAGGTACTGTAAATCTGCTCAAATGAGGGCACCAGGGCGCAAAACTCGCCCAACGAATCCCAGCGCAGATGGCCCTCCCGCAAAAACTGCTCCACATGCTTGGGCGCTGAGCCGCCGGCCCCGGTCTCGAACATCCCCCCGCCGTTCATCAGGGGAACGATGGAGAGCATCTTGGCGCTGGTGCCCAGCTCCAGGATGGGGAAGAGGTCGGTGAGATAGTCGCGCAGCACGTTGCCGGTAACGGAGATGGTATCCTCGCCCCTTCTGATTCTTTCAAGCGAGAAGCGCATCGCCTCCTCCGGCTGCCTGATCTGGATATCCAGACCGCTGGTGTCGTGGCTGGGCAGATAAGCCTTCACCTTGGCGATCAGCTCGGCATCGTGGGCCCGCTTGGCATCGAGCCAGAAGATGGCCGGCATCCCGGTGGCCCTGGCGCGCTTGACGGCGAGCTTGATCCAGTCCCGGATCGGCGCATCCTTGGTCTGGCAGCCCCGGAAGATGTCGCCCTCTTCCACCTGCTGGGCCAGGATGGTTTCACCCGTTGCGTTATCCAGCAAGCGGATCGTTCCCTTGCCGGGGGCGAGAAAGGTCTTGTCGTGGGAACCGTACTCCTCGGCCTTCTGCGCCATCAGCCCGACATTGGCAACGCTGCCCATGGTGGCCGGGTCAAAGGCGCCATGGCTTTGGCAATCCTCGATCACCTCCTGGTAGATCGTCGCATAACAACGGTCCGGCACCATGGCGATGGTATCGTGCAGCCGGTCATCCGCCCCCCACATCCTGCCGCCGTCCCGGATCACCACCGGCATGGAGGCATCGACGATCACGTTGTTGGGAACATGCAGGTTGGTGATCCCCTTGCCGGAGTCCACCATGGCCAGCTTGCCGTTTTTCTCGTAGACCGCCTGGATGTCCGCCTCGATCTCCAGCCGCTGCGCCTCGGGCAGGCTCTGGATCCTGGCCTGGAGGTCGGCCAGGCCGTTGTTGACGTTGACCCCCAGTTCCTTGATGATCACGGCGTGCCTTGTCAGAACATCCTGATAATAAACCGCTACGCAGTGGCCGAACATGACCGGGTCCGAAACCTTCATCATGGTCGCCTTGAGGTGCAGCGACAGCAAGACCCCGTCCTTTTTGGCCGCCTCGATCTGCTCACCATAAAATTTGCGCAGGGCGCTGACCTGCATCACCGAGGTATCCATGATCTCGCCCGCCAGCAGGGCGATTTTGGGTTTGAGCACCGTGGGGCGGCCATCCTCGGCGACAAACTCGATCCTCACCTCGCAGGCTTGGTTGACCGTGACCGACTTTTCGCTGCCGTAGAAATCACCCTCGGTCATGTGCGCCACCCTGGTTTTGGAGGCGGCGGGCCACGGTTTCATCATGCGGTGCGGGTTTTTTTGGCCAAATCTCTTTACGGAAGCGGCCGCCCGCCGGTCGGAGTTTCCTTCCCGCAAGACCGGGTTGACCGCACTGCCCAAGACCTTGGCAAATCTGGCCTGCAGCTCTTTCTCAGCCTCGTTTTTCGGCGCCTCGGGATAAGCGGGGATCTTGAAGCCCTTCTCCTGCAACTCCTTGATGGCCTCCTGCAATTGGGGAATGGAGGCACTGATATTGGGCTGCTTGATAACATTGGCCTGGGGTTGCTTAACGAGCCTGGCCAATTCCCCCAGATAATCAGGGACTCTCTGGGCATCGCTCAGATTTTCCGGAAAGTTGGCGATGATTCTCCCGGCCAGGGAGATATCCATGGTTTCCACGGAAATATCCGAACCCTTGGTATAGGCCTGGAGGATGGGAAGCAGGGACCAGGTTGCCAGGGCGGGGGCTTCATCAACTTGCGTATAGATAATCTTTTGGGTGGCCATATTTTTTCCTTCGTTTTTATGCCGCAATCGACAATACTCTATCATGAAAAAGCATCCGGGTTTATAGCTGTCCCGCAGCCCGGAAAAACAAAAAATTTAGCATAAATCGCTGGGGATTGCACTCTTCTTATCCTGCTCGCACCCCAGCCTGAGCAGACAATAACAGCCAACCATGACCAACCAGCCCAAAACCGTTTCCCCCTTTATCATCTACCTCTTTCTTGTGATCGGCCTGCTCTCCGCCGTGGCCTTCCGGCTGCTGACCATCATCAACACCTTCAGCCCCTCCCTGCTGCGGCCGGTCTGGTATTTCGGGGTCATCGGCTATATCCTCTTTTTCGCCTACCGCTACCATATCACCGAAAAGCGAAAGGCCGCCATCCGCGCCAACCGGCTGCTGGAAAAGATTCAGGGTCAGGGCGAAATCACCGGCGAAGACCGGGCACTCATCGCCTATGTGCTCTCCTCCCTCATCAAATCCAAGGAGAACCTCAACTACCTCTTTATCTTCATCCTTTCCATTATCGCGGTTGGCGTGGATATCCTGCTGGCCCTCAGAGGTTATTGACCATGAAAGCCAACGGCCCTTGACTTTTCCTGACCTCTCATTGTACAAATACTGTTATTGTCCTTGACCGTCCTGTTGAAAAAACTGTAAGCATTCACCGGGGGCACCCAATTTTCAGGTAAACCCGGGACTGTAAGCGTTCAGCAGTGCCGCAGATGCGCGTGTCAGTCGTCGGCAGAAGTGTCCGACAAAGAGGCCTGTTCGCTATCCCAGCGAAGCTGGATAAAAGCCCCTAAGCCCGATGCTCGGGCAGGGGCTTTAGGCCGATGACAAAGCAGATGTGGTGCTGCTGAACGCTTACAAAAAACTTAGGGATATGGATACCCAAAACGCCATGAAAACAATTCTGGTAGTGGAAAACCACCCGGTTCTCTTGAAATTGCTGGTGGAATTCCTCAAAAAACAGGGGCATGAGGTGATCGCTGCGGTAGACGGGCTTGCCGCCCTGGAGGCACTTGATACGGTGCGGCCGAACATCATTTTTACCGACCTGGTCATGCCCAACATCAACGGGGAAAAGCTCTGCCAGATTATCCGCAGCCGGGCCGAACTGAAAGAGGTCCGGATCGTCATCTACTCGTCCACCATGCTCGAGGATGAAACCAATATCCTCAAACTCGGGGCCGATGCCTGCATTGCCAAGGGTCCGTTCAAGAAAACCGAAGAGCATATCATCAAAGTCATCGAACATCTCAACAACCGCACCCTCCACGAATTGACCGGCACCATCCTGGGCAGAGAAGACCTGTTCGAGCGGCACATCACCTCGGAGCTGCTCTTTTCCAGGCGGCACCATGAACTCATCCTCAACAGCCTGCCCGAAGGGGTGGTGGAATTCACCCCGGACGGCAAGATCTCCCAGGTTAACGAGGCGGCCCTTGCCTTGTGCGGCCTGCAGGAAGAACACCTGCTGGGCTCCAGTTTTTTTGCGCTTTTCAGCGGGGAACACCGGGAAAGGCTGCTCGGTTTGCTGCCCCCCAAAAGTTCAGCCCCGGTGATCATTGAGGAGACCTCGCCCATTCTGCTCAACGGGAAAATGGTCACCATCCATTTTTTCCCCAGCCGGGATGAGACGTCCCGCATGATCACCGCCATCATGAGGGATCTCACCGAAAAAATCGCCACCACCCGGCAGCTCGAACTGTTGCGCCGCCAGCAGGAACGCATCCTCAATGCCGTTGGCGAAGGGATCTTCGGCCTTGATCCCCATGGGCGCATCACCTTTGCCAACCCGGCAGCCATGGCCATGCTTGGCTATGACCAGCAGACTCTGGCAGGAGCCAGCCTGCGGGAGACCATCCGCGCCTGCAGGCCGGAGGGAGAGACCGGCCCCGAGCATGATTGCCCGCTCTGTGGAGCAAGCCAGGACGGCATTGTCCGCAAGGGAACCGAAATCTTCCGGCGAAAAGACGGCACGAGTTTTCCGGTCCGCTACACCTGCACCCCGATTATGGAAAAATCTGAAATCCTGGGGATGGTGATCGTCTTCGCCGACATCACCGAAGGCAAAAAAATAGAGGAAAAACTGCGGGAATCCGCCCTGCGCGATGATCTCACCTCCCTTTTCAACCGCCGCGGCTTCATGACCCTGGCCGACAAGCTGATCGAAAGCAGTCTGCGCGACAACAACGACCTTCTGCTCGTCTATGTCGATTTTGACAACCTGAAATGGATCAACGACACCCTGGGCCATACCATGGGCGACCAGGCGATCATCGAGACCGCCGAACTGCTCAAGGAGACTTTCCGGCTGGCCGATGTGATCGGCAGGCTGGGCGGAGACGAATTTGTCATCCTCTGCACGGACAACGCGGCGCTTAATAACGAAAAACCCATCCTCAGCCGCCTGAGCGAACATATTGAAAAAGCCAACAGAATAACCACCCGGCAATACCCGCTGTCCCTCAGTATCGGGGTGTCCCGCTGCGACCATCTGGCCCCCTGTTCCATCGACGAGTTGCTCCGCCGGGCGGATCAGGCCATGTACGAAAACAAGGAAAAGAAAAAGTCCCGCCACCAGGACGGCTATCAGCGTCAGGAGCAGTGAGGGAAAAACGTAAGCGTTCAGCAGCACCACATCTGCTTTGTCATCGGCCTGCTCATGTGCAATAGCACGCTTCGCAGACCTCGAAGTTTATGCCCCGCAGGGGTACGCATCTGCGGCACTGCTGAACGCTTACATTCCTGGGTTTATCGTAAATTTTGGTGCCCCTGGTGAACGATTACGAAAAAAAAGCCATGCAGATGGCCCCAGGCCGGATTTCTCCTCGTCCCCAGCTTCTTGAAGCAAGGGGAATTTTCGGCCATTTTCACCCTGGATTTTCCAGCAAGACTTCTTATGGTAAAATTTATCAGCAACCTTAAAAAGGAGAGCGATCATGGACAAGTATGAATGCCCTTGCGGTTATATCTACGATCCCACGGAAGGTGATTACGAACACGGCATCGAGACAGGCACCGCCTTTGCCGATCTGCCCGATGACTGGGTCTGCCCAAAATGCGGGGCGGAAAAAGAAAATTTTTATCAGGTGTAACCGCCCCGCTCCCCCGAAAGCCTCGTTGCCGGGTTTCGGGGGATTGTCCCCCTTATTTCCCCTTTCTCCCTGCGCCTGTCCGCGCAGATGAGCCAGCGTTTTTTTTACGATTTCCGCAAACGCCAAAAGACTGTACAATACGGAACAACATGCATATCAACAACGAAGACCAGGCCAGAGAGGTCATCGCCCTCTGGCGGACAGACCCGCCCATGGCGCAGCGCAAAAACCTGCGGTTTGCCCAGGAATCCCTGGAACTCAGCCAGATGTACTATGAGCAGAAAGGCAACGAACAAGGCGTGACGCGGACCGCCGGTTGCCTGGCCATCATCGCCGACCGCCTCGCCGAAATTGAAGCCGAGTAAACCAGGGAGCTTGCCATGCACACCGTTTTCGCCACCATCGGCCTGGCCCTCGCCATTACCGGGCTTGCCGTCTCCGTGGCCTTCTGGATTCCCGGGCTTTGCAACCGGACCCGGCTCAAAGAAATGCTCGGCTCCAGATACCCCATCGTCTACGTGGTCTATATCGCCAACGGCCCCCTGCTCCTGCTGCTTGGCATCATCCTGCTGAAGACCTTCCGCTGAACACACCATCAACCAACAAGGAAAAAACCATGCGCACCGAAACAACATATGGCTGGAACTCGGCCACGGGCCTGACCCTGCTGGCCAAACTGAAAAGCGACCTCAAGGCCGCCATGTTGAGCAAAAACGAGACGGTCAAGGGCGCTCTGCGCATCATCATCAGCGAATTCCCCACCAAAATCACCATGCCCATCACCCTGGAGAGCGGTAAAAAAAGCACGCGGGCCAAGCGGGACGACGAGATCACCGACGACGACATCATCAGCCTGATCATGGGATTGTGCAAATCGGAACGGCAGACCCTGGAGTACAAAAAAGAGGCCAGCTCCGAATATCTGGAGATTCTGGAAGCATACCTGCCCAAGATGGCCACGGAAGAGGAGATCACCGCCTGGGCCAGGGAAAACATCGACCTCTCCCAGTTCAAGAACGCCATGCAGGCCATGGGGCCGATCATGAAGCATTTCGGCAAGAGTGCGGACGGCAATGTGGTGAAAAAGGTGCTCGGCACCTTGGGCTAATGATGCAGGAGTATCTGGAGATTACCCGTCGGCGCAAAGTGGCGCAAAGTGCGCACAAACGGGAATTGATGCCTTCCTTGGCTGGCGGAGGAGATGCGCCATGAGTCAACCCTATGCCCCGCCATACACCCTCACCTCCGCCATCGTCTCTCTGGTTACCGAAATCGGCGAGGCTATCGGACATCTTACTGCGCTGGAGGCCACCGCGAAATCACTGCGCTTGCGGCGCATCAATCGCATCCGCACCATTCAGGGCTCGCTGGCGATCGAAGGCAGCACCTTAAGCGAAGCACAGATCACCGCCATCCTTGAAGGCAAGCGGGTCATGGCCCCGCCCAGGGAAATTCAAGAGGCCCGCAACGCCATCAAGGCCTATGACCTCTTCACCCAGTGGCAACCCTCGGCGGAGGCAGACCTGCTGGCCGCGCACCGCATCATCATGGGCGGACTGCTTGACGCCCCCGGCCACTACCGCAGCGGCGGGGTCGGCGTCATGGCCGGCCAACAGGTTATTCATATGGCCCCGCCCGCCAACCGGGTACCGCCGCTGATGCGCGACCTCCTGCACTGGCTGCAAACCACCAGCGAACACCCGCTCATCGCCGGCTCGGTGTTTCACTACGAATTTGAATTCATTCACCCCTTCAAGGACGGTAACGGCCGGATGGGGCGGCTCTGGCAGACCATGATCCTCAGCCGCTGGAATCCGCTGTTCGCCAATATCCCGGTGGAGAGCATTGTCCACGAACACCAGCAGGACTACTACGCCGCTCTCAACGCCAGCTCGCAACAGGGCGATTCGACGCCATTCATCGAGTTCATCCTGCGGATGATCCTCCGCGCCGTGCCACGGGCCCAGTCAAAGGCCCGGTTTGGGGCCCAGTCGGATGCAATCCTGGATGCGCTCGTTCCAGAGTCGCTCCCGGCGAATGAGCTGGTCGTTCACCTCAAGCTGCGCAGCAAAACCGGTGCCTTCAAACGCACCATGAATCATCTGCTGGACAAAGGGCTCGTCGAATACACCCTCCCTGAAAAACCCAACAGCCGCTTGCAGAAATACCGGCTGACCGAAACCGGGCGGACATGGCTGAAAGGCCTGGAAGGCCGCGATGTCTGATCTTAATACCACTGCCCCAGGGGAGACCCATGTGAAGGCCACCCCCATCCTGGAAGTAGTCAATCTGGTCAAACGCTACCGAGCCGTGGAGGCGGTGGCCGGGATCAGTTTTGCCATCCCGCCGGGCATCTGCTTCGGGCTGCTCGGCCCCAACGGCGCGGGCAAGACCACGGCCATGGAGGTGATCGAGGGGATCATTGCCCCCACCAGCGGCGAAATCCTCTTTAAGGGCGCCCGCAAGACCGCCTCTTTCCGGGACGAGGTCGGCATCCAGTTCCAGCATACCTCCCTGCTTGAATTCCTCTCGGTCCGCGACACCCTGGTCATCTTCCGCAATCTCTACCGGGAGGTCGAGTCGCTGGAATATCTGGTGGAGCTCTGCAATCTGCAGGAGATCATGGAGCACCGGAACAACCGGATCTCCGGCGGCCAGGCCCAGAGATTGATGCTGGCCCTGGCCCTGCTCAACAAGCCGACCCTGCTCTTTCTGGACGAGCCCTCCACCGGCCTTGATCCCCAGGCCCGCCGCCATCTCTGGGAGATCGTCCGCTCCATCAAGGCACAGGGCAAGACAGTGGTCCTCACCACCCATTCCATGGACGAGGCCGAATACCTCTGCGACGAGATCGCCATCATGGACCATGGCAAAATCATCGCCCGGGGCTCACCGGCCGAGCTGGTTCGCCGCCACTGTAACGGCACGATCATCTCCCTGCCCAGGGAGCGGCTGACCATGCCCCTGAGCCAGCTGCCCCTTCCCGCCCGGGAGGTCAACGGCCTGCTGGAGATCACCGTGGAGCGGATCGACCTCGGCCTGGAAACGCTCCTGGGTCTGAAAATCGATCTCAGCGAGATGATTGTCCATTCCCCGGACCTGGAAGACGTCTTTCTCAACCTTACCGGCAGGAAATTGCGCGAATGAGCTGGAAACGCATCTGGACCATGTTCAAGGCCCGAAACTACGAGTTTTTCCGGGATACCGCCGCCTTCGGCTGGAATTTTCTCTTTCCCTTCCTGATCATTGCCGGTTTTGCCATCGCCTTCGGCGGCCGGGATTTTTCCGCCCTGAAGGTGGGGATTTTCCCCTCGCCCGGTGAGCAGGTCGATTTCCGCCACAGCAACCTGCCGGAGAAGTTTATCAAGACCGAGCACCTGGTGTTTATCGGCTTTCCAGATCTGGAGGCCGGGCTGGTCAAACTCAAGCACCATCAGATCGACTTTCTGGTGCGCCAGGATTCCCCCACCCCCCAGTATTGGCAGCTGGCCTCCTCGCCCAAGGGCTATCTGGCCGAGCGGCTCTTTGAGTCGAGCTTTGTCCCGGACAACCATGGCTTTGGCAGCAAGAAGACCGTGGCGGGGGCGGAGATCCGCTACCTCGACTGGCTCTTCCCCGGCGTCCTCGGGATGAACATGATGTTCAGCGCCCTCTGGGGGGTGGGCTACGTCATCGTCCGCTACCGCAAAAACGGGGCGCTCAAGCGACTGAAAGTCACCCCGCTCACCGCCTTCGAGTATCTCACCGCCCAGGCCCTGTCCCGCATCTTTCTGCTGACCTTCACCCTGATCGTGGTCTTTATCGGCGCCGATCTGCTCTTTTCCTTCCGGATGGCGGGCTCCCACCTCGATCTGCTCATCGTCTTCGTGCTGGGCGGGCTGAGCCTGACCTCCATCGGCTTGCTGGTGGCCTCCCGCGGCACCAGCGAGGATTTTACCAGCGGGGCGCTCAACTTCATCTCCTGGCCGATGATGTTTCTCTCCGAGGTCTGGTTTTCCCTGGAAGGGGCGCCGCAGTGGGTGAAAAGCTTCGCCGAGCTGCTGCCGCTTACCCATCTGCTGCGCGCCGCCCGGAAGATCATGAACGACGGGGCGACCCTGGCCCAGGTGAGCAGCGAGTGCCTGGTGCTGATCGGGGTAACCCTGGTCTGCCTGATTGCGGGGGCGGCCCTTTTTTCCTGGAACGAGTAGCCGTGGAGATAAGATGAAACGGTTGCCAGCCCTGCTAGTCCTGCTGCTGAGCCTCGGCCTGAACGTTGCGGCTTGGGCCGGCCCTGCGGCGCCGATGCTGCCGCAGGTGGACGACGGCAAGCGGGTGATTTCCGGCTGGCTGATGAGCGAGAAGCTCGACGGGGTGCGGGGTTACTGGGACGGGCAACAACTCTGGTCCAAAAACGGCACCCTCTTTCATCCTCCCCAGGCCTTCGTGGCCGAACTCCCCCCTTTTGCCCTGGAGGGTGAACTGTGGGGCGGGCGCGGCAGCTTTGCGGCCACCGCGGCGGTGGTGCAGCGCCGGGACGATCCGGTCGGCTGGCTGCGGCTGCGCTTCGGGATCTTCGACGTGCCGCAGGCTCCCGGCCCCTTTCGCCAGCGGCTCGAACTGGCCTCCGCCTGGTTCGCGGCCCATCCCTCTGCCCATGCCTTTGTCATTGCGCAACAGCCGGTGCACAACC
>Ga0209211_10006589_pt1 | contig 16725 bp, 19 predicted proteins | sample RifGroA2_FD_183992 | JGI IMG/M metagenome (GOLD analysis project Ga0209211, IMG submission 183992) | Groundwater microbial communities from Rifle, Colorado, USA - Groundwater A2 (SPAdes) (version 2) | ecosystem: Environmental > Aquatic > Deep subsurface > Groundwater | place: Rifle, Colorado... | reverse complement strand
AAGTGGCGGCTTGATTGTTCGCTTTAGCCTGAATTAGAATATACGCTGGCGTATCGTTTATAAATTTAAAATCAGTTGTCGGAGAATAAACTGTGGCGTCAAAACCCGGGGGTGAATTTTGTTCGTAATAGCCAACCCGGTAAGCATGGGCCCTTCTCTCCACTATCGGCAATCCGGCTGCTAGGGCAGCCCGAAAAAGGGTGGTAGAATCCTGGCAAACTCCGCCGCCGTCTCCCAAAACCGTCCGGCCTTCCATAATTATATAGGCTTCCTGAAATCCGGTTTCACGGTTGATGTCGCCGACGGTATCATTAAATGAAAAAATAACCCCCGGGGGAATTAATGTCCCGTCGATTTTATTAGCCGTCAGAGCCACATTGTGTTTTCTGCCCGGAATAGAACCTTTATAAGTTGAAGTTCCCCGGCCCAACAAAGAATTTATTCCTAAACTGCTGGCCGTCATTTTTCCGTTGGGGACTGAAGGCTCGATTATAGAAACCGGAATTTCTACGGTTTGATAATTTTCTCCGCCGAAAATTGCGGTCAAGATTCTTCCTTTTAGCAATTCTTCGTCCACTTGTTTGCCGGATGATCCGGCTTGAAATTCAACTACCCTGTCGCCCTCCAACTTAAATTTAGGTTCGACTACCTGAACGTTTATTTTGGCGGAGGCGGAGGCGATAAATTCCTGAAGTAGAGCGGAATCATAATTAATTATCGGGTCAACAGAAATAGAATGATTATTGGCGTCATATTTAACTATTAAATCATTTATAAAATTTCCGCTTCTGCCGACGGATAAAAGTTTTTTTCTGGTTTCCGGCCAGTCGATATTTAGTTTGATGTCTTTAGGAGAAAGCACAAATTTGCCGACGGTGATTTGTTTGTTATTGATTATAGAAAATGCCGGAGAGAGTTTTACCCCGGGATAAGTCCTGTCTTTATAGGCCATTTCAAAGGAAATATAGATGGTTGGAGGAAGCAAAACTATAAAGGTTACTGTGAAGCCGGCAATTATTCCCCAATAAGGCTTTAGCCGTTTCCAGAATTTTTTAAAACTGAGTATTAACTTCATATTGGGTATTAACTTCATATATAGTATTCTGGTATATTTTACATACATGCCAAAATTACCGGATCCAACCCTAGGGATTAACCCTGTATCTGAAATATCAGCGCCCGCGCCAGTAGCTAGTGTTGAAGATGTGAAGAAACCATGGGGTTTAGGAATTTTAGTCCCCATTGTTGTGGCAATTGTTTTAGGTCTAGCAGGATTTTTTCTTGCCAAATTTTTTATTTTGCCGCGCTTTACAAAACAAGCTATAACTCTAACCTATTGGGGATTGTGGGAACCGGCTGAAGTTATGTCTCCTGTTGTCGCTAAGTATGAATCTATTCACCCCGGGATAAAGATTAATTACCAAATGCAGTCTAAAACCGATTATCGCGAGAGACTACAGTCGGTCTTGGCCAGAAAGGAAGGTCCGGATATTATGAGGATTCACCAAACGTGGATGCCGATGTTTGGTTCTGAATTGGAGCCGGCTCCGGCGGATATTCTTTCAGTAGACGAATTTAATAAGTCATTTTACAAAGATTCTTTAGCCGATATCACCCTTGGTGGGAAAGTCATGGCGGTGCCGTTAATGGTTGAAGGTTTGGGGTTGTTTATTAACAATGAAATATTAGCGGCTACTGATTCCGGTGTTCCAACAACTTGGGATGACTTACGGAAAACGGCTTTTGCTTTAACCAAATGGGATGAAAAAGGTAGGATTATTCAATCCGGAATGGCTATGGGAACGACCAATAATATCTCCAGCTGGCCGGACATTTTGGCGTTGCTGATGCTGCAAAACAGCGTTGATTTATCTAAGCCAAACGCCACGATCGACGCCAGGGGGCGGAACTTGGGAGCTGACGCATTGAAGTTTTATACTATTTTTGCGACTAAAGATAGAATTTGGGATAAAACCTTACCTCCGGATATAGTGGCTTTTGCTACAGGGAAAGTGGCGATGATAATCCTGCCCTCCTGGCAAGTTCATGAGATTATGGCTCTTAATCCAAAATTAGATTTTTCAATTTATCCGGTACCACAATTGACCAGCCAGCGTCGGATGTCCTGGTCGTCAGCTTGGGTGGAGGGAGTATCTAAAAATTCAAAATATAAAAAACAGTCTTGGGAATTTCTAAAATATTTATCTTCTCAAGAATCTTTACAAACGTTATATACAGAAGCTGCTAAAACCAGGTTTTTTGGAGAAATTTACTCCCGTCGAGATATGGCCCAATCATTGTTTACGGCTAAATATGTTGAGCCCTTTGTCCAACAAGCTGAGTTTGGGAGATCTTGGTATATGGCCTCTAAAACCCAAGATAACGGGATTAATGATGAAATAATCGCCTATTATGAAGATGCTATTAACGGAATTGTGGATAAACAATTGGCTCCGGAAGCGGCGATTGAAACCGTGGCACAAGGAGTAAAACAGGTACTGACGAAGTTTGGAGTAAAATGAATTGTTTTATTGTTAGACTGTTAGATTGTTATATTGGTAACTTAAATACGCGCCAATTAGTCCTGCAAAGCAGGATCTGGCTCCGCCAGACAATTTAGTAATGTTTAGTCTTCAACGTAGTATTCTTTCTGCCTTGGCGTACCATTCGATCTTTAATTATCCTTTAACGGTCGGAGAAATACATCGCTATTTAATTTCCGATACGCCCGTTTCGATAAGTGCATTAAAACAAGAAATTCAAAACTTGCTCAAAACTAAAAAAATTTTACAAAGAAACGATTTTTTTCTGCCCTTAGCCCTTAGTCCTCATCCTTCGTCCCTTGTTACGCTCCGTCAGCGCCGGAAGGATATAAACCTAAAAAAATTAATCATAGCCAAACAAGCATCAAGAATAATTTCAATGATTCCGTGGGTCAAAATGGTAGCCGTTACCGGAGCATTGGCGATGGAGAATACAGACAAGGATGATGATATCGATTTGATGGTTGTTGCTTCAAAAAACCGCCTATGGATTGTTAGACCGGTGATCCTTATCCTTATCTCTCTCTTTTTTAAACGCCGCAAACCAACAACAATGAGCAAGGAACAGAAAACAGAAAACAATAACAACTCTCTTTGTTTTAATTTATGGATTGATGAATATGCTCTCGAAATTCCCAAAAGTCAGTGCAATCTCTACACCGCCCATGAATTGGCGCAAATGAAGCCGATTTTTAATAAAGACGGAATTTATGAGCGGATGATGGCAAAAAATATATGGGGAAATAAATATTTGGCCAATGTATGGAAAGGGTTTGAAGGTTGGCGGGTTAACGGGTTAAAAAGGTCCAGCCATTTCCAACCTTTTGACTTTTTCAGCTTTTTAAACCTTTTAGCCTTTAATCTGCAGTTTCGACACATGAGGGCCAAGATGACTAATGAACGTGTTTCAATTAATTTTGCCTTCTTTCATCCGGGAAACCGGGCTGATACAATTCTTTCCGCATATGATCGTATTTGTCACCGGAATTTTTGATCTTTTACATATAGAACATTTGAATTTCCTGTTGGCAGCAAAGAAGTTGGGGGGAAGACTGGTGGTGGGAATTGAATCCGATATCAGAACAAAACTGCTGAAGGGGCCTAGTCGGCCGATTATGACTCAAATTGAAAGAAAACAAATGCTGGAGGCCTTAGATTGCGTGGATGAAGTTATGATCTTACCCGACAAATTTAATTCTGATCTGGAATATGAGAAAATACTCTTATCTGTTGGTGCGGATATTTATGCAGTATCTGAAAATAGCCCTTTTATGGAAAATAAAAAAAGAATTTGTCGGAAGGTAGGAGTAAAAATTAGGATAGTGAATAAATATAATCCTGAATATTCGACCACAAAATTAATCAACAAAATATGCCCAAAAAACTTATTAAACCACTAACCCGTTCGTTTGTCATCGTGATACCCCTATGAATTTGTTTACCCAAATTTTCTATCAGCCATTTCTAAACCTTTTAGTCACAATTTATTATGGCTTGCATTTTATTTTTGGTTCAAGCGCCGATATGGGGATGGCGGTAATTATATTTACAGTAGCCATAAGAATAATTTTATTACCATTAACTATCTCCGGAAATCGGACGGAAGCCGAAAGGTATAAATTGTCCGGAGAGGTCGAAGGGCTTAAAAAAAAGTTTTCTGCCGACCCGGTAGCCAGAGACGCGCACATCAAGAACTTATTGAGATCAAACCGCAAAATTGTCTTTTTGTCAGGAATGAATCTGGTGATTCAAACAATTGTGGCGTTAATGTTGTGGCGGATTTTTGCCAAAGGTCTGTTGGGAGCCGATTTCCATCTTTTGTACGACTTTATTCCCCAGCCAAAAGAAGCTTTGAATATGACCTTTTTGGGCCAATATGACCTTACTCATCCAAATGCCACCTTAAACGCCTTGCAGTCAATCCTGATTTTTATTTTTGAAGCCGAGGCGAGTTTATTTTCATTATTTCCGATTACCAGAAAAGAAATGATTTTGGCCCAACTGACTTTGCCAATAGGTTCATATATTATTTTTTCTCAACTTCCGGCCGGAAAAAAACTGTTTATTATTACAACTTTAATTTTTAGCATTGGTTATACTGCTTTCCGTCAGATTAAATATTGGTGGTATAGACTGGGACAGTCAATGAACAAAAAACAGAAAACAGAAAACAATGAAGTCCATGGCTTGTAATTTGCCCTTGATATTAATTCGGGAGTACAATACACAATAGACAGTGCGGCGACGGTGAGTATTTGAGGTTCGTTTCTCATTGCTCATTGCTCATTGCTCATTGTTTCTTGATTTATGTTTGACAGACTAGTAGTCAGTTTTTTTGTCGACGAAGTGGTGGGAGGGTTTTTTATCTCCGTTCCTCCCGGCCACATTGCCTGTGTTTACGACAGAGGCCGCGGAGTCTTGCCGCACATTTGGGGACCGGGACTCCATTTAAAAATTCCTTTTTGGCAGGTGGCAAAACTTTTTAACGCCCAGATTTTGGAGTATACGATTGTCGAAGGCGTTGATCTGACAAATAAAGAAGCCTTAGGGGATACTCCGATTCATGTTACCACCAAAGATGGAATAAATGTGGTAATTACAGGTTCGATTCTATTTAAGATTGACAAAAATAACGCTCCGGAATTATGGGAAAGCATCGGCGAAAACTTTGTTTCTAAGGTTGTTAGGCCGATCAGCCGGTCCAAGATTGCTTCGGTCGGAAGCACTCTGAATTTAGACCAGCTCAAGAATGACCGGCCGATGCTGGAAAAGCAATTGAAAGAAGAATTAAATGGCGAATTTCAGAATAAAGGATTGTCTTGTGAAGGCGTTTTATTGTCCGAAATAAACAAAGTTTCCTGATTTCCCACAAACCTCTTGACAAATTTTTTAACGTGTTTTATATTACCCTCTAGCACTTTCGATAAAAGAGTGATAATATACAAACAGATATGGCAATTACCAAATTAATCGATCCAAAATCACTTAAGCCTTTACCGGGATATATTTTAGTTGAACCTGTCAAGGCCGACAAGAAAACCATTTCCGGAATTTATTTACCTGACTCTCACGATGAAAAACCCCAACAGGGTGTGGTTTTGGCGGTAGGCGGAGATTGGGCGACTGAGCATGGGGCAAAGTTGGTTTGTCCGGTTAAAAAGGGTGATCGCGTAATTTACAAAAAATGGGGCGGGAATGATGTTAAAATCGGTGAAATAGAATATCAATTTTTGAAGTTTGAAGATGTGTTAGCGACACTATAATGGCAAAACAATTACTTTTTTCTGATCAGGCCCGCAATAAACTCCTTTCTGGAGTTAACCAGCTGGCCAAGGCGGTAATTACCACTTTGGGTCCCCGTGGCAGAAACGTGGCCCTTGATAAAAAATGGGGAGCCCCGGCCGTGGTCCATGACGGAGTTTCGGTTGCTAAGGAGATAGAATTGAAAGATCCTTTTGAAAATATGGGAGCACAACTAGTGAAGGAAGCGGCCAGCAAGACCAATGATATTGCCGGCGATGGAACTACAACAGCCACTGTTTTAGCTCAAACTATTGTTTCTTCTGGAATGAAAAATATCACTGCTGGAGCTAATCCGATGCTAATTAAACACGGCATTGACAAGGCGGTTGAGGCCTTGGTAATTGAATTAAAACGAATTGCCAAAGACGTTAAGCCAGAAGATTGGGAGTCTGTGGCGACAATTTCTGCCGGTGATCAGAAAATCGGGAAAAAGATTGCCGAAGCCTTAAAGTTAGTCGGACGAGACGGGTTAGTAGAAGTGGAAGAAGGCAAAGGATTTGAAATTGAGATTGATCATAAAGAGGGAATGTCTTTTGATAAAGGCTATGCCTCTCCATATTTTTCCACTAACGCCGACACTATGGAATCTGAAATCAGCGATGCCTATATTTTAATTACCGATCAAAAGGTAAGTTCTATCTCTGACCTTTTACCCTTCTTGGAGAAATTCGTCAAAGTCAGTAAAAATCTGGTAATTGTAGCTGATGAAGTTGAAGGTGAAGCCTTGGCGACCCTGGTGGTCAACAAAATGCGCGGATCATTTAATGTTTTGGCGGTTAAAGCTCCGGGGTTTGGCGACCGGCGCAAGGCCATGCTGGAAGATATCGCGATTTTGACCGGCGGGTCATTTATTTCTGAAGATTTAGGCCGGGCAGACAAAGTAGTGGCAGATAAAGACAATACCAGGATTATTGGCGGCGGTGGAACAAAAGCAGCCATTCAAGCCCGGATTCAGTCCATTAGGTCAGAAATGGACAGAACTACCAGCGACTTTGATAAAGAGAAACTACAAGAAAGATTGGCTAAACTATCCGGTGGAGTAGCCGTAATCAGCGTTGGAGCAGCAACCGAAGTTGAGCTTAAAGAACTTCAGGAGAGGGTTAAAGACGCGGTTGAAGCTACCAAGGCGGCGATTGAAGAGGGAATAGTTCCTGGGGGAGGCGTTGCCTTGCTTAGGTCAGCCAAAGTTTTGGATAAATTGATTGTCAGCGGAAATGATGAAAAAGTTGGAATTGACATTATGCGCGACGCCTGTCAGCAGCCATTAAGATGGTTAGCGACGAACTCTGGGATGGATGCTGGTTGGGTGGTGCGGAAAATTGCCGATTCGTCTGCGGCGGATTACGGATTTGACGCACTTGCTTTAGATTTTGGTTCGATGCTTAAAAAAGGGATTATTGATCCGGTAAAAGTTACCAGAACCGCTTTGCAAAATGCGGCCTCTGTGGGTTCAATGATTTTAACCACGGAAGCGCTGGTAACAGATATCCCGGAAAAGAAAGATGATAAATTACCAACTCCGGACATGTCCGGGATGGACATGTAATTTAAACTTTAACCCCGACTTAGGTCGGGGTTTTTTTATGCCCGTAAAATCTTTACATATTGCCATAGACGGGCCCATAGGGTCTGGGAAAAGTACTGTTGCTAAGGAAATTTCCCGCCGCCTGAACATATTTTTAATCGACGCCGGAGGCATTTACCGTGCCGCAGCCTATATCGCCTTGCGTGATGGGCTAAACCCACAACAGGCAAAAGAGATTGCAGCTAGGTTGAAAAAAGCAAAATTGATTGAAAGGCTGCCGGCGGCAAAAGAGCAAGACGGAAGAAAAATCACTGTTTTGTTGGATGGAAAGGATATTTCCTGGGATATCCGCGGCCACACCATAGATGATATAGTAGCCAAAATAGCTTTTCATAAAGAAGTTATCAATGTGGTTCATGAAAAGGAAAGACTATTGGCTAAATCCAGAAATGTGGTAATCGAAGGGAGAGAAATTGGAACAATGGTTTTCCCTGATGCTCAGGTGAAGGTGTATTTGACGGCTGATGTTCACGAGAGGGCCAAAAGGAGGTTTTCAGAATATGATGTTAAAGGAGATAAAACCCCACATAGAGAAATAGTCAGATCCCTTAAAGAAAGAGATGAATTAGATATGAAAAGGGCTTATGCGCCACTTAGGAAGGCGGAAGATGCAACGGTGATTGACACCACCGGAAAATCAGTAGATGCAGTTGTGGATATAATTTTGAAATTAGTGCCAAAAGAATATCTAGAACAAACTCAAAAATAAAAGCTCAAATATCAAAACTAAAACGTAAAGTTCAAAACAGACTTTCAGTTCGAAAGCTTTGCGTTTTGAACTTGGTTTTGCACTTTGCACTAAATTTCTGGTAAAATCTGTTTCGGATTAATATATCCGGCACCCCTTTTGACTTCAAAGTGTAAATGTGGACCGGTGGTCCATCCGGTCATGCCAACGGTTCCCAAGACTGTCTCTTTGGTTACCGATTCACCAACCTTGACATTAACTGAATCCAAGTGGGCATAAAGCGTCTGTAGCTGGCCATTATGTTCCACAATCACCTTGTTTCCATAGCCAAATCTTTGGCGGTCGACTTCAACCACCAGGCCGGCTGCGGCTGCCAGAATATTGGTGCCGCGTTTGGCTTTAATGTCTACCCCGGGGTGTTTACCATGAAACCCCTGCGAATAGCCACTGTTTTCGGCTAAAGGAGACCTGAAGGTTGTTTCAGTGATAACTTTAATGGTATTGGGAGTTAAAGTGGCAATTTCGACGGTTTCTGCCGGCACCTGCCCTCCGACCGGCCCAATTAAATTGACCATAATTATGGATAGGGCCAGGTTTCCGCCGACTACCAACCTGATCTTACGGCTCTCAAAAACCGGCCGGAGTTTTTTGGATAGAGAATGATTTTTCCAAAACATAATAAAAAACCTACGCTTGGTGGCGTAGGCTAAAAGATACGTGTATGATATATCAAAATGATCAGAATGTCAAGAAAACCCGAAACAGTCGATCGATTGAAATTGAAGACAATAGAAGAAGTGGATGTTAGAGATAAGAGAGTACTGGTTAGATTAGACCTGGACGTGCCGATAGAAAAATCAAAAATCAAAAATCAAAAATCAAAAATAGCGGATGAATCGAGACTAATAAATTCTCTGCGGACAATTCAATATTTGGTTGATAGACAGGCAAAAATAACCATAATTGGTCATTTGGGTAGGCCCGGCGGAAAGAGGGTGGAGGAGCTAAGTCTAAAGCCGGTGGCAGATTGGTTTCAGGTTAAATTTCCGGAAGCGGGGATTGAAGTGGAAGAAAATCTACGCTTTGACCCGGGAGAAGAAGCTAGCTCCCCCACTTTTGCTCAAAATATTGTGCGACGCTTATCTTCGGATGTTTATATCTTTGAGGCTTTTGCCTCGTATCGTTCGCATACTTCGGTGGTTTTGGTACCTAAATTAGTATCAAAGGTCGCAATTGGTTTTAGATTTGAAGCCGAAATATCCCATTTATCAAAAGTTTTGGAAAATCCAAAGAAACCGGTAATATTTATCCTAGGTGGAGCCAAAGCTGATACCAAGATAAACCTAACTCCGAAGCTGGCGGAAAAGGCAGACGAGGTATTGATTGGAGGTTTAATAGGTAGCATGGTACAAGAAAGTACAAAAATGTACAAGAAAGTACAAGAAGGGTATGGTTCTAAATTACGGATTGCCGAATTAAGACCTGACGGACTGGACATTACGGCAGAATCAGCCAAAATTTTTGCCGATAAAGTTTTATCAGCCGGAACAGTGGTTTGGAATGGGCCGATGGGAAAGTTTGAGGATGGAAAACATTCGGTAGGAACAGAGATAGTCGCCAGAGCTATGAATCAAACGAAAGCCTATACCGTGGTTGGCGGTGGAGATACAGAAGCTGCTTTGAAGGCGTTTGGGATTGAGAATGGGATTGATTGGATTTCCAGTGGCGGCGGAGCAATGCTTTATTATCTAGCCAACGGCACTCTTCCCTTTTTGGAAGCGATGCGAGTATGATAAAATATAGTTAGAAAAAGAGGGCTATGAAGGATGAAATCGAAAAAACAGGAAAAATAAGAGGGAAAAAGAAAGGCATGGAACTTCGGGAGCTAAAAATAGAGATTCCTGCTGAGGCGCTAGAGCTTATTTCCAGTACTGTTATTTTAGACATAGATACAACACCCTCCGATAAAGTAATAGTAAATCTTGATTTGGGGGTTGATATTGTAGAATCGGGCGAACCTTCCTCGGTTGTTTTAAAAGAGAAAGTTTATAGAATTCGAAAATCTCCTCAAAGGATAGCCTTGCCTCCTGTGAAGAGCGAATAACATTTCAATTAAAATGGTCCCTGACGGAGAATCTTGCGGTAATTATCTTTCATTTCTGGAGCAGTAGTGCGGGTGGATTTATCAAAAAATAATTTTGGGTTAGTTAATCTGGGATCAAGTGCAAGGTCTGTCGCCACAATAATAAAAAACAAGAAATATCCGGCAAGCAGAACTTTTTGGATCATCCGCCAACTCTTTAAGATCGCGATTGGAGTTAAAATAATCAGCGGCCAAGCCATAATACCAGCGGTTTGGTTTGCTACAACCAATGTCCATCTCCCCCACTTCGGCAAGGACATTAAATTTTCATTAGCGTCGGCAAAATATAAAAAGTCTGTTTCCAAAAAATCCTGAAAGAAGTCCTTGATAGTATGGGCTAAAACAATTATAAAGAAGAAGACTAACAACCTTTTCATTCCTAACTTTACATCTTTATTTCAATCCCTACTCCGGCCGGAAGGTCGAGGTGGGATAAGGAATCGATGGTTTTGGAAGTGGGTTTGTCGATAATAAGCATTCGTTTGTGGGTCAGCATTTCAAAATGTTCACGGGCGTTTTTGTCAACGTGAGGGCTGGTGGTAACGGTGATTAAGCGTCTGTGGGTAGGTAAAGGGACGGGGCCGATTATCAAGGCACCGCTGGCCATAGCAGTATCTACAATTTTCTGGACCGCTTCATCGATAACGCGGTGGTCGAAAGACTTAAGTTTGATTTTAATAGATCCTGCTGCCATATTTTTTTAAAAGAGCCTTAATAAATAAAAAAGCCTCAAGAATGAGGCTAATTATAACATATGACGAAACCAAAATTTTATTTAGTTACTTTAATAATAACTCCGGCGCCAACAGTATGACCACCTTCACGGATGGCAAATCTTAAACCCTCTTCCATCGCCACCGGCATAATCAGCTTAACTGAAATTTTAGCGCTATCACCAGGCATAATCATTTCGACGCCTTCGGCCAATTTAACCTCGCCGGTAACGTCGGTGGTCCGGATATAGAATTGGGGCTTATAACCGGTAAAGAAAGGAGTATGTCGTCCGCCCTCCTCTTTAGTAAGAATATAAATTTCAGCTCCGAATTCAGTGTGGGCAGTGGTTGTCCCCGGTTTAGCCAAAACCTGGCCTCTTTGGATGTCATCTTTTTCAATTCCCCGCAATAAAATTCCAACGTTGTCTCCCGCCTGGCCTTCATCCAGAGTTTTCCGGAACATTTCTACTCCGGTAACGACTGATTTTTTAGATGCGGCTTCTAGCCCTAAAATTTCAACCTCTTCGCCGACCTTGACTATACCGCGTTCAATTCTGCCTGTGGCTACGGTTCCTCTTCCCTTAATAGAAAAGACGTCTTCCACCGGCATTAAGAAGGGTTTTTCTGTGGGCCTGTCCGGAATTGGGATATATTCATCAACTTTATTCATTAAGGCCATGATTTGTTTTTCGGCTTCGGCGTCTCCCCCGAGGGCTTTTAGAGCCGAAACCCTGATAATAGGAACTTCTGCCCCTGGATATTCATATTTGGTTAATAAATCACGGATTTCCATTTCCACCAAATCCAGAAGTTCCGGATCGTCAACGGCATCGCATTTATTTAAAGCAACAATAATTTTAGGAACATTAACTTGTTTGGCCAATAAAATGTGTTCACGGGTTTGGGGCATTGGACCATCAGTAGCCGCCACCACCAAAATGGCTCCGTCCATTTGAGCGGCGCCGGTAATCATGTTTTTAATATAGTCGGCGTGACCCGGAGCGTCGATGTGGGCATAGTGCCGTTTTTCGGTTTCGTACTCTAAGTGGCTAATGTTAATAGTAACGCCGCGTTCGCGTTCTTCAGGAGCATTGTCAATATCGGCAAAAGCCATGGATTTAGTACTATTTCCAGGTTGTTTGGACAAAACGGCGGTTATCGCTGCTGATAAAGTCGTCTTTCCATGATCAACGTGGCCGATAGTTCCGACGTTAATATGAGGTTTAGTTCTTTTATATATACCTTCTGCCATAAGTAACTTGTTATTTTAAATGAAATCTATTTTTAGTGCAATAGGGAATTTGGTTTTGAAACCTCAATAATTTTAAGAGCGATGTTGTTGGGAACTTCCTGATAATGCGACGGTTCCATATAATAACTGGCCCGGCCCTTGGTCATACCGCGTAGAGTAGTGACATAGCCGCTCATTTCAGCTAAAGGGACAAGTGAATTTATGACTACGGCCTTACCGCGGTTTTTGGTTCCTAAAATTTGGGCCCGCTTGCTGGACAAATCTCCGATAACGTCGCCCATAAATTCTTCCGGAGCGGTAACTTCAATTTTCATGATCGGCTCCAACAAAACTGGAGAAGCCTGTTTTACGGCGGCTTGCAGGGCCATTGATCCGGCTATTTTGAAAGCCATTTCCGAAGAGTCGACTTCGTGAAAGGTCCCGTCGTAAACTGCAATCTTTACATCTACCATCGGAAAACCGGCGAAGATCCCGTTTTCCATTGCCTCCTTGACGCCTTTTTCAATTGCCGGAATAAATTCTCTAGGGATAGCTCCACCCTTAACTTCATTGATAAATTCGTATCCTTCACCCCTGCCCTTGGGTTCTATCCGTAGCCAACAATGGCCATATTGTCCATGGCCGCCTGTTTGGCGGATATATTTCCCTTCGCCTTCGGAAATTTTACTAATGGTTTCTTTGTAGGCAACTTGGGGCTTACCTGTGGTGGCTTCGACCTTAAACTCACGCTTCATCCGATCAACCAAAACTTCCAGATGCAATTCCCCCATTCCAGCAATTATGGTTTGGCCTGTTTCAAAGTTAGTTTTTATTTTGAAAGTCGGATCTTCTTCTGCTAACCGCTGTAAAGCTGTCCCCATTTTTTCCTGATCGGCTTTGGTTTTAGGTTCAATCGCCAAAGAAATAACCGGTTCGGTAAATTCAATTCCTTCCAAAATTATCGGATGAGCCTCGTCGGTTAAGGTATCTCCGGTTTTAGCCTTGCCCACTCCGACCAATGCCACTATTTCTCCGGCGATAGCTTCGTCAATTTGTTCCCGGTCATTGGCGTGCATTAATAAAATCCGTCCAACGCGTTCTTTTTCCCGATTAGTAACATTTAACAAATAGGATCCGGCTTTGAGCCGACCTGAATATATCCTGACATAAGTTAAGCGACCAACGTGGGGATCAGTTTGGATTTTGAAAGCTAAGCCGGCAAATGGGCCGTTAGGATCGGGGATTCTTTCTTCGGATTGATTGGTTTGAGGATTGACGCCGTGGGCCGGGAGAATATCCAGAGGTGAAGGCAAATAATTAATTACGCCGTCTAAAAGAGGCTGGACACCTTTATTCCGTAGGCTGGAACCACAATAAATAGGGACTAATTTATAAGCAATAGTTGCTGCCCGCAAGGCTCGATGTAGTTCGGTTAAGGGAGGTTCTTTGCCTTCCAAATATTGGGTTAAGAGAGTATCATCTGTTTCGGAAATTTGTTCGATTAATCTTTGACGGTATTCTTCAACTTGAGATTTCATATCTTCCGGGACAGGTTTTTCTTCATATTTAGATCCGGTTTCATCTCCGGGCCAGACCAAGGCTTTTCTTTCCAAAAGTAAAACTACTCCTTTAAAACTTTGTTCTGCTCCTATTGGCAAAACCATAATAGCCGGATTGGCCCCAAGCCGGTCGCGGACATCAATCACTGTGGCCAGAAAATCGGCTCCGAGCTTATCCATCTTATTTATAAAACAAATTCTTGGAACGTTATATTTATCAGCCTGATGCCAAACAGTTTCCGATTGTGACTGGACGCCTTCTTCAGCGTCTAAGACCGTTACTCCGCCGTCTAAAACTCTTAAACTCCTTTCAACTTCGGCAGTGAAGTCAACGTGGCCGGGGGTATCAATAATATTTATCCGATGGGGAACTTGCGGCGAAAAAATCGGCATAGTTGGAGTCCAGAAAGTAGTAGTGGCGGCAGAAACGATAGTAATCCCGCGCTCCTTTTCTTGATCCATCCAGTCCATTTGGGTGGTTCCTTCGTCGATATCTCCAAGCTTATAGCTTTTGCCGGTATAAAACAGAATTCTTTCTGTAGTAGTGGTTTTCCCGGCATCAATATGGGCAATAATTCCGATATTTCGGATTTTGTCCATCGAAAGAGTGCGGTTGGTGGTAGTTTGTTGGGCCATAATTTGGTTGTTAGTTATTAGTTGTTGATTATTGATTAAAAGGAAAATTATCCGGAGAATAAAAAGGAATTATCCTACCATCTAAAATGTGCAAAGGCCTTGTTGGCTTCGGCTTGTTTGTGCATGGTTAATTTTTTCTCGACGGCTCCACCGCTACCGCCAATCGCGGCTGTCATTTCGGCTGCCAATTTATCACCGAAAGTGTGGTATTCTTTGCTTGGCCTTTTTCTGGCGGCGTCAACTAACCACCGTAGAGCCAACGAAAATCCTCGTGGACCCCTGACTGGGGTTGGAACCTGATAAGCTGCACCGCCAATGCGACGACTTCTGACTTCCATTTTAGGAGTTATTTGCGCTACAGTTTCTTCAAAAACCTGAACAGGTGTTTTTTTGGCCGACTGCGAAACAATTTCCAAAGCCCGGTAAACCTGAGCTTGAGCTACGGTTTTTTTGCCTTCTTTCATTACTTGATTAATGAGCTTGGTTAACTGGCGGTTTCCATAAACAGGATCCGGCTCAGGAAGCCTGATTTTTATTTTTTTGTTATTTCTTGCCATATAGTAATTTTTAGTCTATTGATTAGTTTAGGCGGCCGTGGCAGGCGCTCCGGCAGCAGAGGGAGATCCGCTTAAGCGAACGCCATACTTGCTGCGGCTAGTCTTTCGGTTAACGACACCGGCGGTATCAAATTTTCCTCTGACAATATGATATTTGACTCCCGGGAGGTCTTTAACTCGGCCACCCCTGATTAAAACAATAGAGTGTTCAGCTAAGCTATGCCCCTCTCCCATAATATAAGCAGTAACTTCCTGACGGTTAGACAGCCTGACCCTGGCTACTTTCCGCAAGGCAGAGTTTGGTTTTTTCGGGGTCATGGTTTTAACCATGACACAGACTCCTCGCTTTTGAGGATTTGGGGTATCACTAGTCTTTCTGGTTTTAGCATTAAAGTTTTTATGCAATGCCGTAGCTTTGATTTGTCTGGTTCGCCGCCTTCTTGGTTTTCTGATTAATTGATTAATTGTTGGCATAACTAAGCTATATTTTAGCATACCGGTATGTATGGTAAAATACGATTCTTACAGAATTTGACTCCGTTAATACTTTTATCTAAAGCATTAGTCGATTTTTATAACGTTAATGCGTTGCTGATGTGTATTGATGGATGTAAAACATCTAGTAGAATAGGACAACTTACAAAAGATAAAAAATTATTATGGTAGATAATCATATTGTGCAATTAACCATTCAGGGTAGGACAGAGCTGGAAAAAGAGTTGGATGAGTTGCGATCCGTTAAGCGTCCTGCGTCTGTTAAAAGACTACAAACAGCTAGAGAATTTGGCGATTTATCGGAAAATGCTGAATATCACGATGCTCGAGAGGAGTTAAATTTCATCGATGGGAGAATTGAAGAGTTAGAAGATATTCTGTCCAGATCAAAAGTGGTTAAAGCTACAGCTTCTAAGAATGCTGTCGGAATTGGCTGCAAGGTTACAGTGGCGGTCAATGGCTATAGCCACATTTTCCACATTGTCGGCGAGTGGGAAGCAAATCCCCTGGAGAAAAAAATCAGCCATGATTCTCCTTTAGGCAAGGCCTTGTTGGGTAAAAAAGTCGGCGATAAAGTCGAAGTTGAGGCTCCGGCCGGCAAGATCCTCTATACGGTCAAAAAAATCCACTAAGCTGATTGTTATCGGTTATAATCGTCTTTAATGGCTACCAGACTTTCGACGATTAAAGATATCCGCCTTAAAAAATTGCAGGAGCTTAAGGAAAAAGGGATTAATCCGTTTCCGCCTGATTTTGAGCGGAGTCATGTTATTGCTGATGCCCGGGATCAAGGCGGTAAAAAAGTTTCGATTGCCGGAAGAGTTGTGGCCCTCCGGGAACACGGGAAAATAATTTTCGCCGACGTTTCTGACGAATCGGGGAAAATTCAGGCACTTTTACGGCCTGACGATTTAGGCGAAGGATTCTCTCTGATTGAGTCTTTAGATCTGGGGGATTTTGTCGGGATAACAGGTGAAATTGTAACTACCAGAACTGGAGAAATTACCGTCCAGGCTAAAGAAATTAAACTATTGTCTAAGGCCATCAGACCACTGCCGTCAATATGGCATGGATTGAAAGACGTTGACGAAAGATTCCGCAAAAGATATTTGGATACGCTTTTGAATCCCGAGGCCAAAAAATTGTTGGACTCAAGATGGAAAATTGAGCAGGAAACCAGAAAATATTTGTGGAGTTTAGGATTTGTGGAGGTAGAGACTCCGGTTCTTCAACCTCTTTACGGCGGAACCAATGCCCGGCCGTTTAATACTC
>Ga0209211_10006586_pt1 | contig 16734 bp, 15 predicted proteins | sample RifGroA2_FD_183992 | JGI IMG/M metagenome (GOLD analysis project Ga0209211, IMG submission 183992) | Groundwater microbial communities from Rifle, Colorado, USA - Groundwater A2 (SPAdes) (version 2) | ecosystem: Environmental > Aquatic > Deep subsurface > Groundwater | place: Rifle, Colorado... | reverse complement strand
AACCGGCTTCGCGGGCGATCGCTTTGATAATCACGGCACCATTGGCCAATTCCGGAGCTTCGGCTTCAAAAAGTTTCTCGAGGAATTTCGGATGCGAGCGCGACAGGCGCAGAAAGACGCCGCGTTGGCTTTCTTCCACCCGGTAGAGATAAGCGCGCACCCGCTCGCCCTGGCTGAAGCGCTCGCCCGGAATCTGCTCTTCATAAGGCAAAAGCCCGGTTGCCCGTCCCATGTCGACGAAAATATTGCCGCGCTCGATGCGCTGGACCGTGCCGGAGACGATTTCGCCTTCGCGTTTGCCGAATTCGGAGACCACGGAAGTCTTTTCCGCCTCACGGATTTTCTGCATGATGACTTGCTTGGCGGTCTGGGCGGCGATACGGCCGTATTCCCCCTTGCTCTCGATAGGGAAGATGATTTCTTCATCCAATTGCGCGTCTTTCTTGATTTTGCGCGCGTCGGCCAGGAGGATATGATGCTCGGGATTGTATAAAACGCGCTGATCCTCGCTCCCCAAGGTCAGGCCTTGAGATTCAGTATCTAAGGCCTGACCTTTTTCCGCTTCGTCCTCGTCGAAAATGACCCTCGATTCGTCGACCACGATTTTGACCTGGTAGAAATGGGTTTCGCCGGTATTGAGGTCGAAGGTGGTGCGGATAATCTGGCCTTTCTTGCCGTATTCCTTCTTGTAGGCGGTGGCGAGGGCGGCTTCGATGGCTTCGATGATGGAGGCGCGCGGAATGCCGCGCACTTCTTCGAGTTCGCTTAAGACCGAATTAATGACTTTAAGGTCAAACATATTTGTATTTTTATGTAAGAAGTTCGCCTTTCGGCGAACTTCTCGATTCCACTATTACCTACTTAGTATATCAGAACAGAAAAAAACTGCAAGTCTCAAGGTCTCATATCTTTTTTACATGTTTTTGAAGCCAAGAAGCGATAGCTCTCGGGTCAAGCTTGTCACCTATCACACGCAAAGCAAATTTCTCGATCTCGCCTTCATGCGCTGTAGAGACAAAACCATTATTTTCCAGGAAAACAAAAGCGCATGTCATACCAGTTCTTTTATTACCATCGACAAAAGGATGATTCATCAGAATCTCTCTAATATAAACAGCTGCTTTCAAGAAAGCGGTAGGATAAAGCTCTTGGCTAAAAACTTTTTGTTTTGGAGAGTTTTCCAAGCTGAAAATAGCGTGATTATCACGCACGCCATGAGAACCGGACGTTTCATCAATAGTCATGGAGTGAATTTGAAGAATATCCTCCCTTGAAAGATACTTCACCTTATTTGTCAGCTAGAGTCTCTAAGTCTTTGCGATAGCGATTGATGAAATTGTAAGTTAACTCAGCAATTCTTTCTTGCCTTTTAGATGGTTTTGCCATAGGACGAATGGAAACCAGTTGCTCTTTAGAATTAACATCAACGACCACTTCATCGCCAAAGGCTAAACCAAGCTCTTTAAGAGACTTTTTAGGGATAATTACCGCGGCGGAATCGCCGACTTTTATTACTTTTTGAGTCATTATAGTATTATTATAATATAACGTTATTAAATTGCAACTCTTACTAAGAGGCGCCGCAGCTGTACAGCTCCGGCGCCCTTGGCTCAATCGCATTTGAGCCATGCGCCCCCCATTTGAGGAGGGTCGCACAATATTATAACATAGCTTGCGAGGCGAGTCGAAGTGTGCTATACTTATAACGTGATTTCAAAGACCAAAAAGCAAAAGCTCATCAAGGAAGTCGGTAGGCACGACACGGACACCGGCTCTCCTGAAGTGCAAATTTCCATATTGACGAAGCGTATCGAGGAACTTTCCAAGCACCTTAAAACGAACGCGAAGGACAATCACTCGCGTCGCGGTCTCCTCGCCATGGTGGCCAACCGCCAGTCGCATATGAAATATCTGGAAAAGAAGAGCCCGAAACGAGCTCTCGCTCTGCAAAAGAAACTTGGTCTTAAGAAATAACACGGGCAGGTTCTAGGTGCTAGGTTCTAGGGACTAGCTTAGAGAATCTGAATCAGAATTTAATTTTACTAGAAGCAAGCCCCTAGCACCTAGAACCTAATTTCATGACAGTTATCAAACACAAAGCCCAGCGGGTCGGCATTTTTATAGACACGCAAAACATTTATCACAGCGCCAAGAACCTGCATCACGCCAAGGCTAACTTCGGCGCCATTCTCAAGGACGCCCTTGACGGGCGGGTGCTCATCCGCGCCATGGCCTACGTGGTCACCACGGAAAGCGGGGAAGAGACGGCCTTTTTCGGCGCGCTTGAAAAAGCGGGGATAGAAGTGCGTTCCAAACCGCTTCAGATTTTCCTCGGCGGCGCCAAAAAAGCCGATTGGGACGTAGGTCTCGCCATCGATGCCGTGACCATGGCCCCCAAACTCGACAGCGTCATCATCCTCTCCGGCGACGGCGACTACGTGCCGCTGGTCAAATACCTGCAAAACACCCACGGCTGCCAGGTTGAAGTAGTCGCCTTCGGCAAATCCTCTTCGGCTCGGCTCATCGAAGCCTGCGATGACTTCCTCGATCTTGATTTGAATCCCAGAAAATACCTGTTGAATGGCGATATGAGAAGCACTTCCCGAAAGCCGATTCTGAAATAACTCAAAAATGAGTTAAACCCCCGCTTGCTGCGCAAGCCCACACCAAAATTATGAGTAATTTTGGTGTGGGGGTAAAATGGGAGTATGCCTCCCGAAAATTATCCTCCGCAGAACATCGAGCCGCCTCTGAAACAAATTCGCACCTTCCAGGGTGACGTGGCGGAAGCGCTCGGACGGCAGAAAGAGTCTCTGGTCTCCATCCAGCAAACCGAACAATCCAGAAGAAGGGATGGCACCGGCCTTTTGTTGGATGAGGAAACTGGCGAAAACCGGAAATACACTTTCCTGCTTTTCCTCGGTGGCTTCTTCTTTATTCTCATGGGCATGACGGGCGCATGGTTCGGCTACCAGCAGTATCTCCGAAAAACCACGCCGCCCATCATTGCCGTACCAGCGAATCGTTTCATCTCCGCTGAGAGTGTCGAGGCCATAGACCTGACCGGGGCCACCCGCGACACTCTGATTGCCACTTTCGATGCTGAGGCCTCCGGCGTAGCAACCGGGAAAATCAAGCAGATTCTCACCCGCCTCGGCCCGGACACGCTCGCCAAACCGGTCGAAACAGCAGCCTTCCTCTCTATCCTAGGCAGCCGGGCGCCGGGCAGCCTGGTAAGAGCCTTCGACCCGCTCTTCATGCTGGGTACCTTCGGCGAAAGCCGCTTTATCATTTTCAAACTGACTTCCTTTGCCAACGCTTTCCCCGGCATGCTCTCATGGGAGACTGATATCGCCCAAGACTTGGGCCCGCTCCTCTCCGCGGGAGGCGTCATGAAAGTCATTGACCCGGCATCCGTTTTCAGAGATATGGTTATCAAGAATAAGGACTTGCGCGTCCTTGAATCCGGGGGTAGCGCTACCGGTACCCCTGAAACGGCCCTCGTCTATTCGTTTTTCGACAATGAAATGCTGATTATAAGCGACAAAATCGAGACCGTGCAGGCCATTATCGAGCGCCTGACCCGCGAGAAGCTTTCGCGTTAACCGGCTTACTGATAAACCCCCACACCTACTTTTATATATAAAACCAAACAACATGATTAAGTTGGAAAAAAGTAGGTGTGGGGGTAAACTAAAGACATGACTATAGACTACGACCATTTCAAACAAAAACTAGAGGTTGAAAAGAAGCTTTTGGAAAAAGAGCTGACCCAAGTCGGGCGCGTGAACCCGGATAATCCCTCCGACTGGGAAGCCACCCCGCCCGCCGACAGGGACGTCTCGCAGGCCGATGAGAATACCATGGCCGATACTCTCGAAGGATACGACAGCAACAAAGCGATTGTGACAACCTTGGAGAACCGCTACAACGACGTTAAATCCGGTTTGGACAAAATCAAGCACGGCGTTTACGGCTCTTGCCAAATTTGCGGTAAAGAAATCGAGCTGGACCGTCTCGAAGCCAATCCCAGCGCCAGAACCTGCAAGCTTCATGTCGATTCGATTTAGGTTCCCCGCTTCCTAAGTATCAGTATCTTTTCAAAACCTTTTCTCGGTATTCCACATACATCAACTCTCTGCTATAGCTAGAACTTGATGTATGTAATATTTAAATTATTTCTTAAATGAGATTGAATTCCTGACGAAGATATTTGTCGTTCTCTATCTCATCAACGATCAGATAAAGAATATTTTTACCGACGCCGAAGTCGGTTTTCAAAAGGCCGATAATATCTTCACAGTCATAAGGGTAGACCCAGACGCTATCCTGTAGGCGAGTGAGTCCGGCGGCCATAAAAAGATTTCTGATTTGCTCCCGCACATTCTTCTTTTTCTCCGGAATATCAAAAATAATCACCCGCCACTTCTTATCCCATCTCTTCGGCCTATTCAATTTGTAGCCCCTTAACTCAAGTTGGCGCAACTTCTTTTCCCCCTCGGCGGTGAGTTCGTAATACTTGCCGTTAAACTTAAGCAGCCCCTTTTTGGTCAATTTAGAAGCCGAGGAACTCACTATCTCGCTTTGACGCTTGTTTGAAATGAGCCCCATTTTGCCCATAGCGCCGATTACATTCGGGGCCACGAGACCAACGGCCAGAATTCCGGCAAGCTTCACCGATTCAAGAATGATTTTCTGAATTTCTCCCCGCCTAGCCTTTCTTCTGCTACTCTCTTCAAGTTTACCCATACATCTATCTTATGCTATAGCTAGAGTTGGATGTAGGTGGTTTTTTATCTGAGTGTGGATAAAAAAGAAAGCGGGGAAAAGAAAAGGCGCCGGAGTGTTTCCGACGCCCTGTTCACGAGACTAGGGATACTCCTTTCTTGCTATGTCTACTACCTGTAGCAATCCGTTATTATCTTTTTCGCAAATAAACCTAAAGTCCCCCTTGCGAACTCTATAAATACTATTCTTACCCTCAAGTTTCTTTAGATGTAAATGAACCAATTCTCCTCTCTTAATCTGCTCAATTACCTCAAGAATGTGAAAATAATTACAATTAGGTATTGTACAATATAGGACATGAGTTTCTCTAAAGTCTACAGCGCGCAGACGCAATTGCTACATGTCACACCTATTTCGGTTGAAACTGATATTTCGCGTGGCACACTCTTCGCCTTCGCGGTCGTAGGGTTGCCGGACAAGGCGGTCGAGGAAGCGCGCGACAGAGTAAGTGCGGCGATCAAGAACTCTGGATACAAATCGCCCAAGAGCAACAATCACAAGATTATCGTCTCGCTCGCCCCGGCAGAGCTGAAGAAGGAGGGGCCGTCATTCGACCTCGCTATCGCACTCTCATATCTCCTGGCTAACGATGAAATTGAATTCGATCCGGAAAAAAAACTCTTCCTGGGCGAACTTTCCCTAGATGGGAAAGTTCGCCCCGTCCGGGGCATCCTCCCTATTGCCCGCTTTGCCAAGGAAAAAGGTTTCAAAGAATTATATGTACCTGAAGAAAACGTGAGGGAAGCGGCGCTTATCGAAGATATATTAATATTCGGGATCCCCGATTTGAAGACAGTCATCTCGCATCTCTCCGGTGAGGAAATGTTGGACTCCGCGGAAGTGACGAAATTTAAATCGGAAACCGTAATCACTCCCACCGACTTCGCGGATGTGAGAAGTCAGGAACGGGCCAAGAGGGGACTCTTGATCGCCGCGGCCGGCGGACACAACGCAGCCATGTATGGTCCTCCAGGCACGGGCAAAACCATGCTCGCCAAAGCTTTCACGGGTATACTGCCAGAGCTAACATTTGAAGAAGCGCTCGAAGCGACAAGCATTCACTCCGTAGCGGGAACTTTAACGGAGACTTTCATCACTCATCCGCCGTTTCGTTCGCCCCACCATACCTCTTCTTACGTTTCATTAGTCGGAGGAGGGGCGACACCGAAACCGGGCGAAATCACGCTGGCTCATCACGGTGTTTTATTTATGGACGAGTTCCCGGAGTTTGAAAGACGCGTGCTCGAAAGTTTGAGACAACCTTTGGAAGACAAAGTGATCTCCGTGGCACGCGCCAAAGGCACTGCGCATTTCCCGGCCAAGCTGATGCTTGTCGCGGCGATGAATCCCTGCCCGTGCGGCAATTATGGCTTCCGCGGCAAATCTTGCATATGCACGCCCTCTTCTCTTCAAAGATACCGAAGGAAAATGTCCGGACCGATCATGGATCGCATCGACATATGGCTGGAGGTCGACAGAATTTTGCCACATGAATTAGGTAGTGCGGGACCAGAAGGGGACAGTAGTGAATACTTTAGGGAAAAAGTGGCCAAGGCGCGCAAGCTGCAAGAAAAACGTTTTAATAATAAAAAAGGTGTCACTAAAAATGCTGAGATGGGTCCAAAAGATTTAGTCCAATTCATTCATCTGGATAAAGAAGCGGAGAAAACACTGATGCTGGCCGCGGAACGATTGGGATTTTCTCCCCGCGTCTATCACCGCATGATCAAAGTGGCCCGCACCATTGCAGATCTGGAGGAGAGCGAAAATATAACTACTAACCACATCTTGGAAGCAGTGGAATACCGCCCGAAGAAATTTGATGTTTAATACAGCCCCTCGACAAGCTCGGGACATTTTAGCTAACGCTAAAATGGATTTCTAGCACCGCGGACTTCGAAGTGGAGATGGGGGCCGGTGGAGCGTCCGGTATTGCCGACGGCACCGATGATTTCGCCCTGGTCCACATATTGGCCAACCGAGACGTTTATTTTCGACATATGGGCGTAGAGCGTTTGCGTCCCGTTTGAGTGTTTGATTACGACATAGAGCCCGTAGCCTCCGTTGTAGCCACTTGATTTCGCAATGATAACCGTACCGTCCGCGGAAGCTCTGATAGGAGTGCCCGTCGGAGCAGCTAAGTCAACGCCGTTGTAACCGTGAATGCCTTGGCTTTTCCTACCGCCAGTGATCGGACGCAGATAATAGCCAGAGTAGGTTGGAAGGCTTGAGGAGGTTTGCGTTAAGGAAGACTTGATGTTGGCTGACGCGCTGATTATTCCATTGGGAATGATAATCGCATCGCCTATCTTAATTTTAGAGTCGGTTGAAAGGTCGTTATATGAAAGAATATCGTCAAGTTCAGCTTTGTAACTTTTCGCAATTGACTGAAGAGTGTCGCCAGATTTTACTATGTGGCGCACACCGGAGATGGGCAAAATAAGCAACTCTTGACCTTCTTTGATGCTTGTATTTCTAAGATCATTAGCCCAGATTATGGTATTAATCGAAACCCCGTGCATCTCGGCAATCTCACTTAGGGTGTCGCCACTGTCAACAACATAAATACTGACCTGACCGGTGCCAGACTTACCAAGTTCCATGAATGTCTCACCCCCTATCCTGCCGGCCTCGAGAGCGACGCTATCAACTATGGCGATTTCCGCGCCGCCAATGCTGGCCGGGTTTATATTTAAAGACGCCTCTAGAAAATGACAGGTCTGGGAGTTGCAGATAGTTGGTTGGTTAAATAAGGTAACCTCCTCACCCCTGCCGTAAGAGAGAAATGGTACTAGTAACCCTAATATGACGAAATGGCTCAACAGAGCCATGTGACTACGGACTTTCATTACTGTGTGTCTTCAGGTTCGTTCGTTCGGCTGTGTAAACAAGCTTACACCGCCTCACTCTCTGCCTGTAGTCAATACATTATACCGCGGGTAGTTTGCTACGCAATTGACTTGTCCCCCTATGTTATAGTGTCTCGCATGACCTCCGAACGCCTCAATTCAGAGCAAAAAAGGGCCGTGCTCGCCGTCGACGGGCCGGTTTTGATTTTGGCCGGCGCCGGCGCGGGCAAAACCAAGACGATTGCCGAAAGAATCAGGCACCTGGTCCGCTCCGGCGTCTCTCCCTCATCAATTCTGGCCATCACTTTCACCAACAAAGCTTCGCGGGAAATGCGCGAACGGGTCGAACGCGGCTTAAGCGAAGACCCGGCCATCAACCGTCCGGTCTCAATGGCCGAGCGGCCATTCGTGAGCACTTTCCACGCGCTCGGTGTGCACATTTTGCGCGAGCAATCACTCAAAGCGGGCATCAAAAGACATTTTGCCATCTTCGACCGCGATGACAGCAAGCGAGCGGTCAAAGAAGCCTTGGTCACTCTGGGTTTCGACCCCAAAACCCACGAGCCCGGCGCCGTTTTGAGCGTCATCTCGAAACTTAAGGGCCGCGGTATCAACGTGGAAGAGTGGAGTGAGGCCGAACAAGGAGGTTATTTCCTCGACGTGGTCGCCCAGGTCTGGCCGGAATACGAGCGCGCGCTCAAGAGAGAGGACGCGCTCGACTTCGACGACCTGCTTTTGAAAACCAGCAATCTTTTGCGCGAGGACCCTGCGGTGCGCGGCTATTACCAGAGCGTCTGGCGCTACATCCACATCGACGAATACCAGGATACCAACCGGGTGCAGTACGATATTTCCAAAATGCTCGTGGGCGTTGGCGAAAACATCTGCGTGGTCGGCGACATCGACCAGAATATCTACTCCTGGCGCGGCGCCGATATCAAAAACATTCTTGATTTCGAAAAAGACTATCCCAAAGCGCAGGTCATCACTCTGGAAGAGAATTACCGCTCGACCAAAACCATTCTGGAGGCGGCCAACGCGGTCATCGAGAAAAACAAAATCCGGAGAAAGAAAAATCTTTTCACCAGTAACGCCGCCGGGGAGAAAATCACCGCCATTGGCCTCATCGATGAAGCGACCGAGGCCGCTTTCATCGCCTCGAAAGCGAGAGAATTCATTAAAAACGGCATACCGCCGGACGAAATGGCCGTACTTTATCGCGCCAACTTCCAATCCCGGGTGCTCGAAGAAGCCTTTATGAGCGCGGAGGTGCCTTATCAGATTCTCGGTACGCGATTCTTCGAGCGAAAAGAGGTTAAAGATATAATTTCCTACCTCCGCGCCGCCAAGAACCCGGAAAGTCTCTCCGACCTGAAACGCATCATCAACACGCCCGCCAGAGGCATCGGCAAAACGACTATTCTAAAGATTTTCGGCGGCACGGCAGAGTCGCTTCCCCTCGCGATGAAAACAAAAATTGCCGTATTCCGGAAACTGCTCTCTAAAATTGCCGAAATTTCGGCAGAAAAAAGAGTGAGCGAGACCATTTCCTTCATCATCAAGGAATCTGGACTTGAGGAAGAATGGAAGGAAGGCGGAGAAGACGGCGCGGCCCGGCTCGAGAACACCTATGAGCTCGTAAACTTTGCCTCCCGTTACGACGCCATGCCGCCGGAAGAGGGGATTCTTTCATTTCTCTCCGAAACAGCCCTTCAAAGCGACCAGGACGAGCTCAAAGAAGAGCGTAAAGCCGTGCGGCTCATGACGGTGCACGCGGCCAAGGGGCTCGAATTCGATGTGGTCTTTATATCAGGGCTCGAGGACGGGTTGTTCCCGCACCAGAGGATGAACCGAAGCAATATCACAGCCGAAGAAGCGGAGGAAGAGAGGCGACTCTTCTATGTAGCTCTCACTAGGGCGAGAAAAAAGATTTTCCTCTCCTACGCCCAAGTGCGTACCGTCTTCGGCAGACAACAAGTGAACATGCCTTCGGAATTTATCTTCGACATACCGGAAAATTTGGTGGAGCAAGAAATTATTGAGGAGAGTATGGGGCGAAGAAGGCCTTTATTGGAAATAGAATTTTAGTTCGACAAGCTCACTATAAATAATATGTACGCGAAGAAATCATTGGGCCAGCATTTTTTAAGAAGCGAGAGAGCCCTTTCGAGCATTATTGAGGCAGGAAACATTACTCCGGGAGAAACTGTTCTAGAAATCGGCCCCGGAACCGGCGCCTTGACTGAAAAATTGCTTGATGCCGGAGCAAAAGTGATTGCGGTAGAGAAAGATGATGAGCTTTTCGCGGCATTATCTAAAAAATACCCGGGGCTTGAGCTCGTGCATGGAGATATTCTTAACTTCCAAACTTCTCAACTTGGAACTTATAAACTTATTGCCAACATTCCCTACAATATTACCGGCGCGATTCTGGAAAAATTTCTTTCTGCAAACCAGCATCCAAAATTAATGGTTCTCTTGGTCCAGAAGGAAGTGGCACAGAGAATGGTCGCCGGGAACGGCAAGGAGAGCATTCTCTCTATTTCCGTCAAAGCCTATGGTAAGCCCCGCTACGTGGAGACCGTCAAAGCCGGCTCGTTCGCGCCGGCGCCCGCGGTCGATTCGGCTATCATCGCCATAGAAAATATTTCCAAGAGCTTTTTCACTAATTTTTCAGAAAAAGACTTCTTCAAACTGCTTCACGCCGGCTTTCAAGCCAAAAGAAAGAAACTTTCCTCCAATCTTGGGGTGGTTTTCGCAAAAGAACGGGTCAAAGAGGCTTTCCGCAAGCTAAATATGGACGAAAACCTGCGTGCCGAAGATTTGCCGGTTAATAAGTGGGGAGAACTCGTGGCGCTGCTCCTAGAGAATTAGAAAAGCCGGCTTGTGCCAACTTTGGTCATAAGGCCGATGGTGGGAAAAGGGAAACATCCGGCAACTGCATACATCCAGCAAGCCTGGACACCGGGAAGGTAGGACCCGAGATGCCAAACGCCCGGCACACCGGTCATGTAATACGCATAAGGGATAGTTGAGTATGGGGAATAGACTATCGGACCGGTGATAACTATCGGACCACCCAGGTAAAGCGGAGTAAACCAGACCGCCAAAGTGGCGCTGCAAGTGCAAGGAATAGAGAAAGTGGCCAGACCGCCGAAAGGCAAACCTTGGGCATGAGCCGGACGGGCGGGCAGAAAAAAGACTGCGAACGAAAAGAGGAGAGTTAGTGCGGTAATTTTCATTTTCATAAGACAATATCCAGCTTATAGGGATTTTTATTTGTTCCATGCTCATTTTGGACGAAAATCCAGAGGGTAAACAGGTATTGATTGCCTTGTAGTTGTTTCTTTACCTGGTCGTATTGAGAAAGTTCGCTAAGGCGGAATGACAAAGTGGTTCCATCGGAATAAAGAGTGGCGGAAGAATTGCCCAGAGTCGTCATGACGGTATTTTGGACCGTAAATCCTTCTCCGAGCAAAGTGACTGTCTCTCCGCTCAGCGAGGCGTTTTTAATCGTCGGCCCCGGCTGGGGCGCGCTTGTCACTTTAATCGGGATTTTGATGTCCGGGTTCTCGGATGAGCCGAGGGTGTTGGAAACAGTCAGCTGGTACTGGCCCTCAGGAAGGGAGTTGGGGACAACCACAGCCATGGTAGTGCCGTTAGTCGAGGTGGCGGTAATGGGGTTAGAGCCGTCAAAATAGACTTTGTTTAGCGAACGGCTGAATCCTGAACCTTCCAGCGTTACGCTGCCTCCCGGCCGCACCTCATACGGATAAGCCCGGAAAAGCATGACTCTGTTAACTCTCATGCCGGGGGCGGCTGAAATTTCCCGGCCGATGTTGTTGGGCAAGAAACTCAAGGAAACCGGTATCGCCACCAGAAGGAGTACCGGCAGGGAAAAGAATTTCATACAGACAATTATACACAAAATTTGGCGTGAACCTCTGATATAATAAATGGGATGTCGCGCAGCAGACTCATAGCGGCCCTTTCTATTGCTATCGTCCTTATCGGCGGAGCGGTGTGGTTTAGGTTGACCAACACCCGAGCAACCAAAGCCCAGCTCGTCGCCGTGACGGCCAAAGAACAAGCCTTTGCCGAAAACACTTTCTTGGAAGGTATTCTGGAGCCCTCTAAAGGGTCTCCAAATCCTTCCGCCGAACCCCTCTCTCCTACGGAGGCGGTCAGTCGCCAGCTTTTTTCAGATTATGTGGACCTCGCTTCACGTGGTCAGAACACGGCGGATAATCTCAAATCCTTGGCCGATAAATATGCCGAGAGTATTGCCGGACAAACCATTTCGGCCAAGAAAATGGGTATGGAAAGCGTCATTGCGGTGGCTGACACCGAAGAAAACATGGCCCGGTACGCCCAAGCTCTGGCCAACATCAGGGACAAATACAAAAATCTGGCGGAAAGCGAATACGGCAGAAGCAATTTGAGCGACATCAATAGCCCTGATTTTAAAAAATTTATGAACGCGATGGGGCAACTGTACAAAGCTTCCGCCGATGAACTGCTTTCTCTGGCCGTACCATTTTCGCTCGCAGAAAACCATTTGGCGCTGGTCAATAATCATTTAAGCAGTGCTACGGCCATGGAAACGCTTTCACGCATCAATGATGACCCGTTGATTGCCTATACCGCCATGACTACCCAGAGCAAAAACTCCAAGGAGGAAGCCAATCTGATTGTAGAAATTCAAACCGCCCTCATCGCCAACGGCGTAATCTTTGAAAGCGGCTTATGAATTATAAAAAATACATAGCCGCGACCCTTTTCCTCTCGCTCTCGCTCTCTCTGCCGCTGCAAGCCTTGGCCGTAGATACTCTGCCGCCTATTCCTGTTTCAGACAGCGCCTTGCGAGATAAAGAAGCGGGCATTACCATATTCGGCTTTACCGTGCCGGGCTTTAGCTGGGACACTTTAGCCATAGTTATAACCAAAACGATTATCGAGCGCATGGTCGACTTGACCGTCCAATGGATAAACAGCGGCTTTGAGGGTAATCCGGCCTATGTCGCCGACCCGCGACAATATTTCAGCGACCTTGGTGACGGCATCGCCGGAGACTTTATATCGGCTTCCTCAAGCCCTATCAATTTCCTTTGCTCTCCCTTCCAGGTCAAGGTGAAGCTGGCTCTGCTTAAAAGTTATAATGAAGCTCCCGCGTTCCAATGCACCTTGACGGACACGGTGGCAAATATTGAAGGCTTTTATGATGACTTCAGCCAGGGCGGATGGGATGGATGGTTTGCCATGACCCAGAATAATGCCAATAATCCGTACGGAGCTTTCCTTGAGGCCAAAGTGGAGCTCGACTCGCGCATTGCCAAGAAACTCGGCCTTGAGAATCAAAAACTTGATTGGGGTCGAGGCTTCTTGAGCTATCAAGACTGCACAGCTCACGAATTGGCGGGATGGAATGCTCAGACCAATACACCAATAAATGGCGCGTGCGTCGAGCGCGGCGGACCAATAAAAACTCCGGGGAGTGTTATAGAGAGCCAGCTTGAAGGTGTTTTGGGAACGGGAGTAAGGAAGCTCGAACTTGTGGACGAATTCGATGAGCTGGTGGGAGCGCTTTTGGGCCAATTGCTTGAGAAGTCGATCTTTAGCATCAAAGGATTGTTCTCCGCGCCGAAAGTGAGCGAGAATCTGCGACCGGGAAAGAGTATCAGGATGATTGATATCGATGATGACGGTATTTTCGACGGCTCTGATACAAATGGCGATGGCAATATCGACATTTGCTACTTCGGCGGACAAGGCTCTGATGACGCGCCTCCATGCATAGGCTCAAGGAGCATAGACCCGGGACAACACGGATATCCTACGCCGGGAGGAGGGCAATGCCTGGTGCCGGTAGGGCTTTATGTTTATGACAGAGAGCTTAGGGCGGCAATGGATGCGGTAATGGCAAGCAACCCGGAACTCGCGCCGGACGGAAGAACTCCAGAAAAGGGTAGGGCTTTCTTAGGGACGGTAGTAACTCAGTTGCAATCCTCCGGTCTCAACGCGACAATCGATGTCTTGAATGGAAACGGAAATTTCGCAGTTTCCGGAGATTTGATTGCCATTTGGAGAGACAGGGACAACTTGATGCAGCGCTTCGATGCCATACAATCCAATGGAACTTTGTGGACTGAGTATACGGGAGCAATACCTCTTAATTGCACCAATTCTGGTGGGGGCACAAATTGTCGATGCAGTGGAAGTGGTACAACCCCAACACCCACCCCTACTCCAACTCCGGCTCCAACTACTAAAACCATAAGCGCCACAGTTATCGGCAATGGCGTGGTCAGCAACAATCAAAGTTCCGTAACTTGCGGCCCGAACGCGACCTGTTCCGCTGACGTCCCAACCGGTCTTTCAATTATACTGACCGCCACTCCAAAGTCTGGAGAAACATTCACAGGCTGGGGTGGCGACTGTGCAATCTTCGGCTCGAATCCGCAATGCTCCGGCACCATATCGGCCAATCGCAGCTTCATAGTCAACTTCAGCAACCTAACCTCTCCTACGGGACCCCGTTTAACCCTACAAGTAACCGGGCCCGGAAGGGTAACCGACGGAGTAGACGTCTGTAGCGGAGACTCGACCTGCAATAAAAACTACGCGACAGGTACCACCGTCACACTCACGATAACCCCATCCGCGGGGAAGGTATTTGATGGATGGGGAGGAGATTGCGCGATTATGGGAACCGCCCTTTCCTGTTCGGGTGATATGTCGGCGAATCGTAATGTCACGGCTACCTTCAGATAAACGCAAATGAGGAAAAAAACTCCACATCTCTCCGGTTTCATTCTCACCCTGGTCTTTGTTTTGAGTGGATTGTTTCTCCCGCAAATTTCTCATGCACAAACACCTCCGCTCTGCACTGATGTGCCGGGTTACGCACCCCTAATTCTAGCCACAGGCGATATCACTTGCGTTCCTACAGGCACATCGGGAGCTGTGGAAGCTGGTGGGGCTACACCAGAGTCGGGGACATCTTGGTGGACTGTTCTTAGTCCTCTAACTTGGCTGGTAAGCGCTTTTGGAGCGGTGTCTATCGTCATATTAAAATTGGCCCAACTTATTACCGGACTCTCCGGTCTGGTGTTGAACTTTGTCGTCCAATACAGCGTCGTCGAGATGAAAGCCCGTTTCGACGAGGCTTCCATTAACGACGCTTGGAAAGTTATCCGCGATGTGGGCAATATGGGCTTCATCTTCGTCTTGCTCTACGCCGCCATCATGACTATCATCGGTCAAGGAGAGGATAACCAGAAATTGATTGTCAGAATCGTAATAGTAGCCATACTTATAAACTTCAGCCTCTTCTTCACCAAGTTTGTCATAGACGTTTCCAATATCCTGGCCATGATGTTTTACGACGCCATAGCGCCCGGCTCCCTTAGCGCCAGCGCAACCACCGGATTGTCTAACAGCTTGATGGCTCCATTAAAGCTTCAGTCTATTTTGAATGTTGGTAATATCGGCCTCCAAGGAGAACGTCTGCTTATCATAGGAGTGATGGGAACAATTGTTTCGCTCATCGTGGCATTTGTCTTATTCGCCATATCTATACTTTTCCTCATCCGCTTCGTGGTACTCATCTTTGTGGTTATACTCTCACCCATCGCCTTTATCTCTTTCGTTCTGCCAAACATGGATAAATACAGAGAGCAATGGAAGGATGCCTTGCTCGGACAGGCATTCTTCGCGCCCATATACTTCATGCTCACGTGGGTAGTGATAAAGGTTTCTCGCGGCTTACTTACCAGTGACGGTACTATGGCCGAGGCGCTTCAAGGCGCAGTCAGTTCAACCGGACAAGTTGGGCCTCCGAGCTCTTCGTCTATAGGAGTCTTGGTGAACTTCATAATCATGATTGCCCTCCTTATTTTCTCTCTTGTCGCAGCCAAAGAATGGGCCGGCAAAGCGGGCGGACAAGTCAGCAAACTCACCAGCTGGGCTACGGGAGCGGCTGGCGGAGCTACACTCGGAATGGCGGGGAGGTTTAGCAGAAACACTCTTGGAAGAGCTGGCACCGCTTTGGGTGATAGTGAGAAATTCAAAGCGATGGCTGCCAAGGGCGGTACCGCAGGTATGGCCGGACGTTTGGCTCTAGCCACAGGAAGGAAGGCGGGTGGCTCAAGCTTTGATATGCGCGGCACCGGTTTGGGAGACACATTAGGCGCTGGCAAACCTGGCGGCAAAGGAGGCTTTACGGATTATCGAAAGAAAAAAGCTGAGGAAGAAGCGAAGTTTGCTGCTTCGCTAGGCCCAAGCGATAAAACACTGGCGAAAGCAGAACAAGCCGTAAAAGATGCTAAAACTGATGGTGAAAGAAAATTGGCTCAAGAGGCTTTGGATAGACTCAAAGGGTTGAGCGCCAAAGATTCTGCTCAAAGAAGGAAGGATATTGATAAAGAAAAAGAAGAAGCTATAAAAGATAATGTTGATGTTGTTGCCGAGGAAGGAATCTTGGAAGAAATAAAAGAGACAGAGGATAACCTTATTAAAGCCAAGGAAGAAGACAATATTCGGGAATATCAGAGATTGGCCCAACATTTGTCTGCTCTCAATGACTCAAGAAAGAGGATAGCTGTAACAGCAAAGAGTTCCCGCGACCGAATAGAAAAAGAATATGAAGCGCGTAAAGCAGAAATTAAAGAGACCAAAGGGGTGGGTGATATTCGCAAGCAGCAATTTGCCAGTGAAGTAGAGAAGTCGCCATGGGCCAAATTCCGGGGTTACAACTATGCTGCTGCCGCCCAAATAAGAAAGGGCAAGAGTAAAGAAAAAAAATTAGCAGAAGCATACAAAGAAATAGCTAAGGACGAGGAGCCAGAAGCTGGGGAACCAGAAACACCTCCAGCAACTGGAACAACACCTTCTCCAACCACACCATGAACGAAGAAGAAAAAATAATTCAAGAACAATTACAAAAGCTTCCGGAAAATTTGCGGAAAGCTATTGAAGCCGTGCCGTGGAAATCTTCGGTCAAGGAGATTGCCATAACCAATAAATTATCTTTCGAACAAGTGGCGACAGTCGAAAGAGAGACAATGTTTATACTCTACGGCTTCGAGAATCCGGATGA
>Ga0209211_10006584_pt1 | contig 16738 bp, 12 predicted proteins | sample RifGroA2_FD_183992 | JGI IMG/M metagenome (GOLD analysis project Ga0209211, IMG submission 183992) | Groundwater microbial communities from Rifle, Colorado, USA - Groundwater A2 (SPAdes) (version 2) | ecosystem: Environmental > Aquatic > Deep subsurface > Groundwater | place: Rifle, Colorado... | reverse complement strand
AACTTTAGTGATTATTATAAAAATATCATGGCTATTCATGATACAAAGGCATTTTATCGAGAGCCAGATTGGTTTTATGCTGGCATTTATCAAACTTTAGAAGGGTATTGGTCGGGGTTGGATTTTTATGAGTACAATCGACGTTTGGTTTCGAATGACCCCAGTATAGTTAAAAAACGCCCAGAAACAATTAAACAATTGGAAGTGGAGTATCGTCAACGTATTCCGGATGACAAAGCATTAGTGCGTTTGTTGACTGCCTATGATATTAGGTACATCGTTTGGGATAGCCTGGTGCACCCAGAATGGGATCTCTCGGTAATTAAAGGCCTTGTTCCAGTAGTGCACTCAGGTAACATTACGCTGTATAGTTTTGAAGGCTCAGATCGCTAGAATTTAAGGATGCAACAAGCTGTTATAAAAATCAAGCCAGGCGTTGCTGTTTTCCGGTGATTGTAATTGTTTGATCGTAGTCTTTCCGCCCAGGGCCAATCTTTTATATAATGATTCGTCGCGAAAAACTCGCGTAATTGCTTCTGCCAATTTTTTTGGATCACCAGGGGGGACTAACAGCCCATTTTGCTCGTTGGTCACGTTGTCGGTAATAGCGTCTACTGCTGAAGCCACCACCGGCTTGCCCATGTCAAATGCCTCCAAGACAGGGAGTCCGAAGCCTTCGTAATGTGAGGGTACAGCTACCACAGCGCATGTTTCATAAGCACGTTTTAGAATTTTACTATCTACTTTTCCAAGAAAAAGCAACCTCGATCTCACCTTGAGCACATTAACTAGCGAAGCAAACTCGTCTGGTTCTTCATATGCCGAGTTCGTGATAAAAACAAAACGCGACACTACATCTGGTGGGATAAATGGAATGGCTCGCAATAATACATCCCACCCTTTACGTAATTTCAGCTGTCCTATAAAAAGGACATTTTTTGTGTTTACAAGAGTGTCTAGTTTTTGTGAGGCAATGGTATGTTGGATTTTACTTTTATCATCAAAATCAACATCGGAGTAAGACCAGCGATTGGTATCTATGAAATATGGTAGATAAAGAATATTTTTTAAGCCGAGCATTTTGGCAATAGGAACATTGTGTTTAGATACGAATACCACCGTATCAGCATGTGTGAGAGGCCAGTGGAAAAAATAATTTTTGAGAACGTCAATCGCGCCGCGTCCTTTGGCGCGCCATAAGCGACGGCTAATGTCGGCAACATTTTTTATTAGGTTATCCGTTTTTATCTGATGCTCAAGCGGATTGTCCCGATCGTCGGTGAGGTAGTGGTCGTGGAGCAGGCCATACTCGGTGAAGACAAGAGGGCGACGGAGAATGTATTTTGTTACCATGGCCACGCCGAACGCTAAACGGTTGTTCCGTAGATTATGAACGTGCACAATGTCCGGCCGGCCGGACAAAAGATACCTACAGAACAAAAACGCTCCGGCTAGGAGCGTGCCATAGCGAAAAACGCGTATGCCAGAAACTGAGTCGGTGGAAGATCTGTTCGTGTCGAGTGACTGTACTATCGCGGTTACGCTCCATTCATTTTTGACAAGATGCCGGGCGGCAATGAACTCGATATAATTGGTGAGGCGATCAACAAAACCATATGGAGCAACAATCAAAATATTTTTTCTAACCATAGGACCCGGTTTATTTTTTCAGGAGCAAATTGGCGTAGCCTGTTTGATAGAAAGAGAGCGATGGTGGTTTTTCAAGAGTAAGCGGGACTGCAGGTTCTGTTGAGTCTGTTATCGGGTAGATAACAAAGCCGCTCTCCTGGACGCTTTTTAGAAAATCAAGCGGTGCCACTTTGGCAGCAGTAAGAGCCGCCGGGTTGAATTCGCTTACAATTTGAAGTGGGTGAGAAGCGGCAAATAACTTTTTCATACCACGGAAAGCTGACGGTTCGCCTCCCTCGATGTCGATCTTTATAGCATCAATATTCGGGTAGGCGCCGTTTTCAAGGAACGCGTCGAGGGTCACTGCTGGCACAGTAGTTTTGGTGGAGGCAAGCGTTGGGGCGATTATGCTGTGGCAACCAGTGCTGTTGTTTATTTTATAGAAATCAATTGACCCGTTCTGGTCAGTGACAGCTTTGTTGACGAGTACTACATTTGACAATGTACGAGTATTTTTTTGCAATAGCGCAAAATTGTCTGGGTCAGCCTCAAAAGCGATAACGCGGCCATTTGGCCCGACCATTTTTGAAAAGAGGACAGTGTAATACCCAATGTGAGCACCAATATCCACAATGCACATTCCGGGTTTGATCATTTTTTGGAACAACATTACGGTCTCGCGTTCGTAACGATGTAAAAGCATTTCCAGCTTCCAGTCCCAGTTAAATTTTTTGGGGAATGACCAACCTAAAATTGTAGCGGCAAAGCTGGTAGAGGAGTTAAGAATAGTTTGGACAAATCGATCGATAGTGGGTGAATGAAAGATTGTTCGATAGATCTTTTTGGCCTGAGGGAATATTGTGGTAGTTTGTCCCATAACATTAGAATTATTTTAAAATTTTTGAAGACGCCATAGTGGCCACGAGATTTGCTAATGGCTCAAGACCGTTAATAATTTTTGTTTTGTCGGTCTCTCGTTCCCACAAATAGAGCAGATCAACAGTCGTTGATTGTTCTAAACCTTTAGCAACAAATCCAACGAGCTCTTTTTCATCGTGAGTGAAGTGTGCTAGTTGTTCCTTAACGATCTGGGGAAGCTGGCTGATAGTCTCGCATTTTTTTACAAAAGATAGAGTATTATAAAAAATATCACCAAAAGTAATGACTGGTTTTTTGAGAAGCACCGCCTCCCAACCGGCAGTACCAGTGATAACAGTGACGAGTTTTGATTTTTGTATGGCATCAAAGCTGTTGATAGTAGGATTTATCAATTTTACATTGGGGATCTTTTTAAGATCGCGATAGAACGAGCGAGGGCGGTAGGGGACCATGTGTGGGTGTTCTTTTACGTATAGACACATACCAACGGGCAAAGACTGGGCAATTTGTTTGATTACGTACAGCTGGTCAGTCATGAATGGCGCCAAAAGCAGAAGACTGATTTCCGGTTCAAATTGAAGCGGGAAAAAAGCAAAATCACTTTCGGACTCGTAGGGGTCATAGGTGACTGGCTGTATGTTCCTCAGGGCTCTTTTGGTTCTGTCAATAAAAAAATGCCAAGGGTGAACATACGAATAATCACGTCGTTCATGGCTCGTCACATGCTCGGCGAGCAAATGTAAAAACCAACGAACAGACTTTGCAAGTTGTTGTGGTTTGAGGAAGGAAAATTGTTGTAGGTATCTTACCTTTTGTTTTTTGTGGTTATGTATTTCAGAGTATTTTTGCGGGTTATCTCTAAATTGAGTGACAAGGTTTTCCGCCATTAACCAATTTTCTGGTGAAACTGAAAATTCAACGTTTTTTGTATCCTGGTTTATACCTTCGGGCGAGAAATAGTCATAGCGTTCTGCTAGAACAGCGCGATTGGGTAAGAAATTGAGAGTCAAACAAAGTGTCTTGATGCCTTTTTTCTTGGCAATGTGATAGAGAAGTAGGGGGGCAATTGAACCGATGGCAGCAAAAACGACAAAATCTGGTTTTTCTTTTTCTAGGAAAGCGATGATAGTTTTTGCCTTTACTTGTAGTATACGCAACATTTCTTCGTGCGTATAACGAGGTTGGCTATAAGGGTATTCTCGGACCAGTTGACCAGACATGATAATTCTGTCCGGGGCGATGAAGGGCCATAAGTTGGGGAGGCCGTATTCTTTCTCTAACCAGCGAAGATAGACTATATCAAGTTTTTCTTCACGATATTTTTCGTGTACGTCTTCGTCTAAGATCAATGAGCTGTAAACTATATCCTTTTGTTTTTTGAGGAATTCGTAACTTGAACGCAAGTGAACATAAGCGCAAAAATCTGTGACGCCATGTTTTTCTTTCAGCAGTTTGACCACATGGTGGCCGAGATAGGCGAATCGTCTCTGTAGTAAGAAGCAACCTTTCATAGCTTGAGCCCCCCATAGGGGGGTAGTGATATATAACAGAAGTATAAATGTTTTTCCAGTATACTACGCGTTTGGTATGGTGTCAATTTCAGGCCTATTTTTAGCCAATATATGCATAAGATGAGATACATCGGTAACACCCCACACTTTTCCTTGAGGAAGGCAAAGCTGTCGGGTAAGCTACCCGGTCTATGCTACCTACACCCTCTACAACTGGTCATGGCTCACTCCTAAACCAGCCCACTACTTTCTACCACCCAAACCGAAGCCCCTCCTGTCCCGCCACGACCGGTGGCGGCGAACCGCCAATCTACTCCAACTCTCAAAAACGGCGAAGAGCCGCCTGGAATGGATCATCTTCTACGAAGCGAGAGGTAAGAACGCCAGCCTGACGGCTCGTCACTTTGGCATCGCTCGGAAGACTCTCCACCAGTGGCTCAAACGTTTTGACGAAGCGAACCTGCGAACTTTAGAGGAGCGCTCTCGCGCTCCGAAGAAACGACGGGTGCGCGAATACACGCCTACCCAGTATGTGCGGGTGGTTAAGCTTCGGCGGGCGCATATCCGGTATGGCAAAGAAAAATTGCTTCATATCTACCGTATGGAGTATCCGGGTGACCGGGCCCTCTCCGCCTGGCACATTCAATGCATCATCCAAACTTGCGGTCTCTATTACAACCCCGTAAAACAAGGGCGAATCAACAAAAAACGCGTTCGTTCGGTTACCCGCAAGAAGATCACCGACCTCGAGAGAAAACCACGCCGTGGTTTTCTGGTCTGTCTCGATACGGTGGTCCGGTATGTTCACGGACAGAAACGCTACATTTTGACCGCCATTGACCGGTACTCCAAACTGGCCTTTGCCCGGATGTATACGACCCATTCCTCCGCCAACAGTCGCGACTTCCTGAGCCGGCTTTACTACCTCCTTGACGGGAAGATTGAAAACGTCCAAACTGACAATGGCAGTGAGTTTAAGAAACACTTTGACACCACTCTAGAGAAACTAGACATTCCGCACTATCACTCTCGGGTCAAAACGCCCAAAGACAACGCCGTCAATGAGCGGTTCAACCGCACCATGGAAGATGAGTTCCTCTCCCTCGGCAACCTGGCGGCAGATACCCTCTATTTCAACCGCAATCTGACAGAATGGCTGATTGAGTACAATGCCCGACGCCCCCACCAGTCTTTGGGGTATCTGCCGCCCCTTAATTTTCACTTTAAATATCACAAAGTGTTACCGATGTACCCTTCTAGTACAATATATTGACATCTGGCCTGCTTACATTGTATATTATTCTGTAATCGATAATTTAATACAGAATTTTTCGCAAGCATCTTACGGGTTTATTTTTTTTAATCAAAGCACATCAGTTGTTTTGTGCCACTTTTACTACTAGATTAATGTATGCCATCACACTATATATACTCCAAAGGCGATGAAGCTGAGAACATCGCCTCTATGCGGGGATACGCTACGCGCAAGCAGGAAATAGATAAGATGCTAAGTTACTTGATCGAACCGTATATCAAAGATAAAACCCTTAGACTGCTTGATGCCGCCTGCGGCATAGGGCACTTATCTGCTATTTTAGGAGAAATGAGCCCTACTTCGACTTTCTTCGGCGTTGATCAAACAGCCGCTTTTGTTGAAGAAGCTAAGAAATTATATGCCTCTAATGCCCAAGCCTCGTTCCGAGTGATGGATGTGGAAGATATGCCGATCGAATTTTCTAAGGCATTTGATGTCACTGTCTGCCGGGGTGTTATTTCCTGGATACCGTATTACGAAGAATTTATGACTGCACTTATGGCAGTAACTAAAGACCATATTTTTGTGAGTTCGCTTTTTTACGACGGGGACATTGATTTTGAAATTCGGGTGCGTGAATTTCAAAAAGAGGGAGCCCGCGATGGTTTTAACAAGTTTTATAACGTTTACAGTTTTTCGCGTTTTAAGAAATTTTTGTTAGCATCTGGAGCCAGAGATGTGGTGCCGTTTGATTTTAACATTGGCATTGAATTACCGCGCGGATCAGCAGATAGCATGGGCACCTATACAGTAAAACTTGACACAGGAGAGCTGTTACAGATAAGCGGGGCAGTGGTAATGAGCTGGAAATGGGTTAGGATAGATATGTAAAAAATTGCGCATATTATTATGGAGTAATTTACATAAAAGTATTGGCACACTCAATTTTGGCTAAGATAAGAATGACTTTTTGATGATTCAGGGCAATGATGTTGACCAAACTTTCAATTTTTAGTACTATTACGTCAGTTATTCCTTAATAAGGCGTGTCTTTATGGACAATAAAAAAAGTCTCGCCAAGCCTCGAGTAGTGATTTTTGTTCAAGCCCGTTTCGGTAGTAGCAGGCTCCGTGGAAAAGTTCTCAAAAAGGTGCTTGGTAAAGAGATACTTCTGCACCAAATTGACCGTATTCGGGCGGCGAAAAGCGCTGATCTTGTGGTCGTTATTACTACAACCAATCCCGAAGACAATGCCATCGCTGAATTGTGCCAGGCAAAAAATATTAAGTATTACCGGGGGAGCGAAACGGATCTCCTTGATCGTCATTATCAAGCTGCAAAAATGTATGCGGCCGATTTTGTTGTTAAGATTCCCTCTGATAGCCCATTTACTGACCCGGAGATAATTGATCTGGTCATTGGTTTTTGGAAAGAAAATCAAGATCGTTACGACTATGTTAGCAACTATCACCCACCAACATTTCCCGATGGGTTAGATGTGGAAGGTTGTCCGTTTTCAATTTTAGAAATTGCCTGGAAAGAAGCAACCAAGCCGCACGAGCGCGAGCATACTTTCCCATTCATTTGGGATCAGCCGGAGCGGTTTCGTATTGGGAACATTGTTAATCTACGTGGCGACATGTTTATTTCGCATCGCTGGACTCTTGACTACGAAGAAGATTTTGAATTTATACGTCAGGTTTTTGAATATTTTAAGGATAAACCGAATTTTTCCATGGACGATGTGCTCAAGCTTGTCAAAGACAAACCGGAATTAGCTGAAATTAATAAAAAATATTTGGGTGTCAATTGGTATCGTAATGTTTCAAAAGAACTTAAAACGGTGAAGCGTCATTTGTATCGACAAGACAAGAGACTGGAACTAAAGGAATCTCTTCGTTGGCTGGAGCGTTCTAAGAAAGTTATACCTTGCGCTACGCAAACTTTAAGTAAGGGGTATACACAGTGGAGTGTCGGAGCGGCACCCAATTTTTTACAAAGTGCGCACGGTTGCGAAGTGACTGACGTTGATGGCAATGTGTATGTTGATTATGGTATGGGGCTAGGCCCATTTATTTTAGGGTATGGCGATCCGGATGTTAACGCAGCTGTGCACCAACAACTTGAAGAGGGGACAATGTTTACACTGCCTCACCCGTTGGAAGTGAAAGCAGCTGAGTTGATCATTGAGACGGTGCCATGCGCAGAGATGGTTCGATTTGGTAAGAATGGGAGCGATGCTACCTCTGCGGCAGTAAAATTAGCTCGTGCTTATACGGGGAAAGAGAAGATCATTGTTTGCGGTTATCATGGTTGGCAAGATTGGTATGTAATATCTACAGAACGCAACAAAGGCATACCAGGGTGTTATCGCGATCTGGTCGTTGCGATGGAGTACAACAACATAGCTTCACTTGAAAAAATTCTCAGAGATCACCCAGGTGAGTTCGCTGGGCTGATTATGGAGCCTGTCTATGTGAATGAGCCAAAACCAGGGTTCCTTGAAGCGGTGCGTCGTCTCACGTCGGAGCATGGGGTAGTGCTAATTTTTGATGAAATGTTCTCTGGTTTTCGTTGGAGTCTAGGAGGCGCTCAAGCTTTCTTTAATGTCATTCCCGATCTCGCTTGCTATGGCAAAGCGATAGCGAACGGTTTCCCAGTTAGCGTTATCGCGGGGAAGCGAGAAATTATGCAGCAGTTTGATGAAGTTTTCTTCTCTTTTACATATGGAGGAGAAACCTTGTCTTTAGCGGCAATTGTCGCCACTATAACCAAATTGAAAAATAAATCCGTCTATGAACATATTTGGAAGATCGGCCAGTATCTCAAGGATGGAATCGCAGCGTTAATCGCCAAACACGAGCTAAGTGGTTATCTTGGGGTTATTGGTTACCCGGTCAAGACAGCTTTTAATTTTAAAGGCACGAACACGGTTGAACCTTTGGAAATGAAGACTTTTTTCCAACAGGAATGTGCCACGCGAGGGGTACTCTTTATTGGTTATCATCTTCCCTCGTTTGCTCACCAGAAAGAAGATATTGATTTTACTTTAGAAGTTTATGACCAGGTTATGATTTCTTTCAAGGAGGCGATGGCGCAGAATCGTTTGAAAGAATCTTTGCGTGGTCCGGTGTTGACTCAGATTTTTAAGAATGTAGGCGATCGAAGCGCCGGGATTGATAACAAAAAGGACTAGCTATGGGAAAAGATATTTTCAATTTAAAAGACAAGGTAGTTGTGTTGACCGGTGGTCTCGGGCTGATTGGGCTGAATTATGTTAGGGCTTTGGCAGAAAGAGGCGCGCAGGTTGTGATAATTGATATGGTGCCTGAAGCAACAGCTAAAAAATCCCTTGATCTGAACATCGAGAGAAAGAATAGAAAAAATATTTTTTATTTCCAAGGCACCATAACGGACCGAGCGGCGCTTCTGGAGATCAAAAAAATGGTATTAACGCGCTTCCACCATATTGATGTGCTGATTAATAACGCTGCTTTAAATCCTAAAGTTGAAAAATCATCTAGACTACATTCAGCTGGTGTAACTTTTGAAGAGTATCCACTCTCTGACTGGGAAAAAGAGCTACAAGTCAATTTAACCGGCACCATGCTGTGTTGTCAGATTTTTGGTAGCGCCATGAAGAGCGGCGCCTCAATAATTAATATCAGCTCTACCTACGGCATAGTTGCTCCTGACCAGAGTATGTATCCGAAGGGTTTTATCAAACCGGCCACTTATGGAGTATCAAAAGGGGCAATCATCACTTTAACTAAATATTTGGCATCGTATTGGGGGAAAAAAGGGATACGGGTTAACTGCGTTGCCCCTGGGGGTGTCAGCAACGGGCAAGAGCAAAGCTTCATCAAAAAATATAGCGCAAAAACCCCGCTTGGACGTATGGCTCGACCCGATGAATACAATGGAATTATTGTTTATTTGGCGTCAGATGCTTCCTCGTATGCTTCTGGTGCCCTGTTTACTATTGATGGCGGTTGGACTGCCTGGTAATTATTTTGTATGGAAGAAATTAGAATTGGTAAAAAAATAATTGGGCTCAAACACCCAACTTATATTATCGCTGAGGTTGGTCTTAACCATCAAGGTGATATGGCTATAGCCAAGAAGCTTGTTGATATTGCTGTGGCAGCCGGAGCTGATTGTGTAAAATTTCAAAAGAGATCATTGGAAAATCTTTATAAAAAAGATGTCTTAGAACATCCAGAAAATCAGGAGCGTGGTTTACAATATTCCATTAGTCACGTCGTTAAGTGTGAGCTGTCAGAGGATGATATGCGCGAATTACAGCGGTATAGCACTGAAAAAGGTGTAGACTTTATTTGTACTCCTTGGGATGAAGAGAGTCTTCATTTTCTAAGCACGCTCAACGTGCCGGCTTACAAGGTTGGTTCGCCTGATATGTTCAATCTTCCACTCATGCGCGCCATGATCCCGCTTAAGAAACCAATGATCGTATCTACCGGGATGTCGTTTGTTTCGGAGATCGATCAGGTCATCAAATTTCTCAATGAAAATAATGCTCAATGTATTCTCCTGCATTGTAAAAGTACGTATCCAGCCGCGTTTTATGATCTAAATTTAAATTTTCTTAAAACACTTCAGGAAAAATCACGTTATCCCATTGGCTATTCTGGGCATGAGCAAGGCATTTCGGTATCAGTGGCGGCGGTGGCGTTAGGTGCGCGCGTTATTGAGAAGCACATCACTCTCGATAAAAATATGCCTGGTCCGGACCACCGAGCGAGTCTTGAACCGGAGGAATTCGTAGCCCTTGTTCGGGAGATACGCTCTGTGGAACAAGCGTTGGGCGAAGCGACGCGTTATCCATCGCGTGGCGAATTTCTTAATCGTGAGAATTTGTCCAAGTCATTGGTTGTAAAAAGGGATATGAAGAAAGGAGAAAAATTGGCTTATGACGATATTGGTGTAAAAAGTCCTGGAAAGGGCACAAAACCATTAAAGTTAGATTACTTTATAGGCCGGGTACTTCGAACAGACATTCCATCTGGAGAATATTTGCTAGAATCTCACATTGATTTCTACGAAACGCCAACCGTGTCAGATCTCAATATTAAACATCGTTGGGGAGTAGTAGCACGCGTCAATGACATTGATTCTATGCTTCTTACACGTCCTACCTTTGTAGAAATTCATTTGAGCGATGTTGATGTTATCTATGACAAATTACCGGTAAAAGAATACGAAATTCCTATAACCGTCCATGCCCCAGAGAATAATGGTGATTTGCAACTTGATCTGTCGAGTCTTGATCAAAGCGTGCGTCAGCGTTCAGTTGCGTTTTACAACCAATCACTTGATCACGCTCGAAGACTGAAACAATTTTTTAACAATCGTAACGAACGTGTAAAATTTGTAGTTCATCCTGGTGGATTCGGAATTTCTCGGGCGCTTTTGGGGGATATTGAAAAATTGAATGCCAATTTACTTGATTCGTTAAAACAACTTAAGGTTGACGGTTTTGAGCTTCTTATAGAGAATATGCCGGGTTGTCCGCTCGTATTTGGTGGTCAGTGGTACCATAGCAATTTTATGGACCCAAATGAAATCGTAGCTTTCTCAAAACGAACCGGCTATGGTATCGTGTTTGACACATCGCATGCGGCCTTGTATTGCAACTATTATCATAAGGACATGGAAGAATTTACTAAAACCATTTTGCCAGTTACCAAGCATGTGCATATTGCTGATGCGGCTGGTTTTAATGGGGAAGGGTTAAAGATCGGTGATGGTACGATTGATTTTAAAATGTTGTTATCATACTTAGCTCCGACCGATTTGACCATATTGGCCGAAGTTTGGCAGGGTCATAAATTTGGCGGCGAAGACTTTGTCAGCGCCATACGTGCCCTAAAGATGATCGATCCCAGTTTTTGATGTCTGTAGTTTTGTGTTTCGTTCCTAATTGTTAAAAGATAATCGTGGATATTTTAGAACTATGTTTGTTGCGTCGGCAGTAAAAAAATTATCTACATTTTCTCAATTATTTCGTAGAGAATATGGCCGTTATACATGGCCGCTGGTTCTTTTAACGATCCTGAGTTTTACCAGCAGCCTCTTGGAAGGCATTGGTATAAATTCAGTTATTCCACTTTTTTCATTCATTAACAAAAATCCTGTTGCGGGCACAGATATTATTTCTCGCTTGGTCGAGAATTTTTTTGCTTTCTTTCACCTCACATACTCCTTGCGTTCATTGCTTATTTTTATTGTAGGCTTGTTCATTGTTAAGGCACTTATACTCTATATCACCACCGACACATCGGCACGAATAACTACTGATTATGAACGCACCACTAGACACGCCCTGCTTTCGTCGATTCTTCATGCCGACTGGCCGCATTTGTCCAAACAAAAGATCGGCCATTTAGAACAAATTTTGACTACAGACGTAATGAACAGTGCGATCCTGCTTTCTTTTGTTAGCAGTACTATTATTAGCGTAGCCAATCTAACCGTCTATACATTGATTTCTGTTAATATTTCTCCGATTATCGCTTTGCTAACACTAGGGGTAGGAGCCGTAGTTTTTTTCTTTTTTAAACCATTTTTCTATAAGAATAGAAAATTATCCGAGCAGGTCGAGTCATTAAATAAAGATATAGCCCACTATGTAAACGAAAACATGATTGGCATCAAAACCGTTAAAGCAACAGCGACGGAGAATTATGTGCAAATAGCGGCCGATCGTTATTTTGAACGAATAAGGAACCTCAATTTGCGCATGAACACTGTGAGGAACATTACCAACACGCTTTTGCAACCCATTGGACTTATTTTTATTATTGTCATTTTCAGTTTTTTCTACAAGGTCATGACATTTAATTTTGCTTCGTTTGCAGTAATTATTTATGCTATTAATAAAGTTTTTGCGTATATCCAACTAGCCCAAGCACAAATGCACGGTATGAACTCGTTGGTTCCATATGTGATAAGCATACAGCGCTATCATGAAAAATCATCTAACCAAAAAGAACGCGATGCCGGTACTCAAGTTTTTAAGTTCCAAAAAGAAATAAAGTTTCAAGACGTCGCCTTTTCGTACAGTGGCCAGACAGCGACATTACAACAGATAAATTTTATAATTAAAAAAGGCGAAATGGTTGGGCTCATTGGTCCATCTGGAGCAGGTAAGACCACTATTGTTGATCTGCTGTTGCGTCTTTTTGTTCCCTCTAGTGGTAAGATTCTTATTGACGGAGAATCTGTTGATACAGTTACACTTTCGGAGTGGCGAAAACATATTGGGTACGTTTCGCAAGATATGTTCTTGATGAATGATACAATTGAGAACAATATTCGGTTTTATAATCAAAACTTGACGCAGCAAGAGATAATTGAAGCTGCTCGTTTAGCTAACATTGATCAATTCATCGATTCGTTGCCTAATAAATTTTCTACAATTATCGGCGAACGCGGCACCCTTTTGTCAGGCGGAGAAAGGCAACGTGTTATTTTGGCTCGGGTGTTGGCTCGTCGTCCCGATATTCTGATATTAGATGAAGCAACAAGCGCACTTGACAATGAATCTGAGGCACTTATCCAGAAAGCGATTGAAACACTCCATGGCAAAATTACCGTCTTAGTTATTGCTCACCGTTTATCAACAATCAAGGCTGTCGACAAACTTATCGCTTTGGAGAATGGACGCATCCGTGAGCAAGGGCGCCCAGCTAGTTTACTTAAGGATAAAGAATCGTATTTCTTCAAGGTGTATAACGTGCGGTAAAAACTATGCGTTTATTTTTAATTGGTTGGGCAGAAAATCGTCCGGAGCTGGTTGACGCCGCGCAGGCCTTGCGTGAACAGGGCCACGAGATAGTATATTGGGTGAGAAGCTCGGCGGTTTTTGCTGTTGACGCTACACTGTTCCCGCAGACCATTTTCCACGAGCTTAATGATGCCGTGGCAGCGCGTCCCGCCCCAGCCTTGGCAGACATGGATATCATTCCCCCTGGGTCCGACTTATTGTCTCGTCTTGGGGAGACTGAGTCAATCACTCTTACCATGATGAATAAACGCTATGATTGGATGACGGTGAGCGAACGTAAGCATCTATATTATAGTTATGTTTGCTATTGGAGTAGTGTCTTAGAGCGATTTCGTCCAGAGGTCATTGTTTTTTCGATGATACCACACACTCTCTATAATTTTGTTATCTATGGTTTAGCTAAAGTATGGGGCATTCCGACCGTTATGCTCGATATGACATTGGTAAAAAACCGTCTTTTGTTCATGAATAAATTTGAAGAAGGAAGTGCGGCGTTGGCGCGTGAGCTTGAGACAGCCCAAACAAAAACATTTTCTTTAACAGATCTACCAAGCGATCTGAAGGACTATTTCGAAAAGCAGACCGATACACAGTCTGCTGACACGCCTCCAGTGTATGTACAAAATGAACTTAAGAATTATTCTTTCAGGAAAAAAATCGTTCTAAAAATTAAGATAGTGTATACGAGTCTGCGAGACAGAACTTTTTTTACAAAAACTTTTCAATTCATTGCCAAGCTTTTTCGTCCCAACTTGGCGGATGAATATAATAAGGTGTGTACAGTACCGGATCTAAACAAAAAGTTTGTCTACGTTCCTTTGCAATATCAGCCAGAATGCACCACCAGTCCGCTTGGTGGTTTGTATGTCGATCAGATTCTGATGATCGAAACGCTCGCGGCAGCATTGCCCCCAGATTGGGTGATTTATGTTAAAGAACATCCCATTCAGTGGTTGCCACGCGGCACCAATTTTGTTGGCGCACGTTATCGCGGTTACTATGAAGCAATTGCGCATATCAAGAATGTAAAAATTGTTCCGCTTGCTACCAGTGGTTTTACTTTGATCCATCGATCACAAGCGGTGGCTACCGTCACTGGTACAACAGGGTGGGAAGCCATTTTGCGTCTTAAGCCAACACTTATTTTTGGGTACCCTTGGTATCAGCATTGTCCAGGTTTGTTTCGTGTGCGTGACACCCAATCTTGTCGGGTAGCGTTTGAGCAAATTGAAAAAGGTTTTGCTCTCAAACATTCGGATACACTCCGTTTCCTTTGTGCTTTTAGCAAAGTTAGTGTTCATGGTTTTATTGATGATTATGGGCGAGCAACGTCCGCGCTTACCACAGAAGAAAATAAACGTGCTATCACTGACAGCTTGCTTGAAGAGATCGCCGCACTCGAAGTTCGTTTGTAGTAAGTTTATTCTGCATATGACTTATACGATTGTTCGCTATCAAGATACTACCCAAGAAATTTGGGACGGTTGGGTGCAGAAGATCGTGGGCACGGCTTATTATCATACCTGGCATTGGATTCAGTTCATAAGCCATTTTCCTCACGTAAAAGAGAATCTTTCTTTTGTTATTCTCGATGGATCTTCCAGCGATCCGCTTGCCGTATGTCCTTTGGCTGTCAGCCAGCGAGAGGAGGAGGGGGAGCCTGTTTTTGCTTTTGGGGATTTTTTTTGTGGGGCTCCAGCCGTGGACACACCTCGACCAAGCGATCGTCGAAAAATTTTAGACTATATTTTTAGTATTATTTTATCTCACCAACAAACAAAAAAATGTCGGGAGATATCTTTTGGTTGGCATCCGCTCAACTCAACTATTTTTGAGAATAACGGTCAGCTTGGCTTTGCTTATTCTTTCGAATTGTTACGGTATAATCTAGTATACGCGGTTGAAAATACCCTGGTAATGGATCTACACTTATCCGAAGAAGAGCTCGCGCATAATGTGGGGCAATATCAGTATAGACATATTAAGCGGGGAAGAAAAAAAGGTTTGCTTGTAGAAACGTATAATAAGGAAAATAACTCAACTGCGTTGAAAGATGCTCTGCATATGTTCCAGTTGGCGCATGCTACGGCCGCGGGCAGGACAACACGTCCACAGGGGACTTGGGACGCTATGTACGATGGTCTTAAAGCCGGGAAAGCCAGCCTATTTATTGTGCATACTTCGGATTCTATACCTATCAGCTATCTGTATTGTGGTGAATACGGAAAAATGGCGTTTGGTTGGTCGCAAGCTAATGTTAAAGAATATGAGGAGGCTTTTTCTCCCCGCCATCTTTTGGAGTGGACAGCGATCTTGTACTATAAGTCCCGCGGGTTCGCGTATTATGAAGTTGGGGAGAGGTATTTTGGGCCGCAATTTTCTTATGTGCCATCAGACAAAGAGATCTCGATTAGCGTTTTTAAAGAGAGATACGGAGGGGCCCTATTGCCGAAAGTGAAGTGGATTGGTTATTTTGAAATTGTGGCTATGGAAAAGGCTTATCGGGGGCATATGGAAGATTTTTTACGTGCCAAACGGCCTGTTTCTATCCCTGAAGAACGATAGAGTCATTGTCTTGTTTTTTTTCATCACTATGGTATACTGGACAGTACTTTTAGCTTAGTTGTGCTATTTTGGTGTATCTATGGACTTTCTTAAAGGTAAATCTATTTTGGTCACTGGAGGGACAGGGTCTTTTGGTCGAAAGTTTGTGCAAACGCTTCTCACTACTACCGAGGCCAAGCGTATCATTGTTTTTAGCCGCGATGAATTTAAACAATCACAGATGATGTCTTCCATAGACGATCCCGGAGGGAAACTGCGATTTTTTATTGGCGATGTAAGAGACCTTGACCGGTTGCGTATGGCTTTTCGCGAAGTTGATTTTGTAGTACATGCTGCCGCGCTTAAACAAGTTCCGGCCTTGGAATACAACCCTTTTGAAGCTGTTAAAACCAATATCATTGGTACGCAGAATGTTATTACCGCCGCGATTGAACAAGGGGTGGAGAAGGTTCTGCTTATTTCAACGGATAAAGCGGCAAATCCGGCGAATCTTTACGGGGCGACAAAATTGTGTGCTGAGCGTTTGATGATCAGTAGCAACGCCTATACCACTGGCCGTACGCGTTTTGCTGTTGTTCGTTATGGAAATGTTATCGGTAGCCGTGGAAGCATCGCGGAAATCATCGCCCAGCAAAAAGAAACAGGGGTGGTAACTCTTACGCATGAAGACATGACACGTTTTTGGATCACTCTTGACCAGGGCGTACAATTGGTGCTTTTAGCGCTTGAAAAGATGCAATCCGGAGAGATATTTACCCCCAAAGTCCCAAGTATGAAGATGAAAGATTTTTTTGCGACTATGGCGCCAGGCTGTGCTATCAAGGTTATAGGTATTAGACCAGGTGAAAAATTGCATGAAGTACTCGTAACCACAGAAGAAGCTCGACATGCCAAGGAATACGCCGGTTACTATGTCATTTTTCCGGAACATCGCTGGTGGTCTTATCAAGAAAAATATAATGATGGGGATGATTTGCCGCCAAACTTCCAGTATGCCAGCAATACAAATACTGAATGGTTTGACGAAAAATCTCTCAAAGATCTGTTACTTCAATTATGATCCCTTACGGCCACCAACGTATTGAGCCAGGT
>Ga0209211_10006583_pt1 | contig 16739 bp, 14 predicted proteins | sample RifGroA2_FD_183992 | JGI IMG/M metagenome (GOLD analysis project Ga0209211, IMG submission 183992) | Groundwater microbial communities from Rifle, Colorado, USA - Groundwater A2 (SPAdes) (version 2) | ecosystem: Environmental > Aquatic > Deep subsurface > Groundwater | place: Rifle, Colorado... | reverse complement strand
AGGTCAAAAAAGGGCAAGTTATCGCCGACGGGCCATCTACCCAAGGCGGCGAATTATCCCTCGGCAAGAATCTTCTGGTAGCTTATATGTCATTTGAAGGCGCGAACTTTGAAGACGCCATCGTTATCTCTGAACGTCTGGTTAAAGAGGACGTCCTTTCCTCGATTCACGTTGTTGACCATGCGGTTGATGTCCGCGACACGAAACTCGGACCGGAGCTGACGACATACGATATTCCAAATGTCGCCATGGAGCGCCTGAATGATCTTGATCCGGATGGTGTGGTTCGGGTTGGCGCGGAGGTCCACTCCCAGGATATTTTAGTCGGCAAAATTTCACCCAAAGGCGAAAGCGACCTTACGGCCGAAGAAAGACTGCTGCGTGCTATTTTTGGTGATAAGTCCCGGGACGTAAAGGATTCCTCGATGCGTCTTGATTACGGCGCCCAAGGCCGGGTAGTCGCGGTTAAAATATTTAGCCGCGAGGAGGGCGATAAGCTTGACGTTGGCGTAATTAAGAGGATAGAAGTTTCCGTAGCCCAGCTTAGGAAGATACAGGTCGGCGACAAGTTAGCCGGCCGGCACGGCAACAAAGGCGTCATCTCTGTTATTCTGCCGGAAGAGGATATGCCCTTTACTGAAGACGGCACGCCGGTTGATATCGTGCTCTCGCCGTTAGGCGTAATTTCCCGCATGAATATCGGGCAGATTCTGGAGTCTCATCTTGGCCTTGCCGCCCAGAAGTTAGGCTACAAAGTGGCGGCTCCGTCCATGGCCGGCCCGACGGAAGAAATGATTATTGAAGAACTTAAGAAAGCGGGCTTACCGATTGACGGCCGCCAGCAGCTTTATGACGGCAAAACTGGTTTGCCGTTTGCCAAACCGGCCCATGTCGGCATGACTTATTTCTTGAAACTCATCCACATGGTCGAAGATAAACTGCACATGCGCTCCATCGGTCCCTACTCGTTGATTACCCAGCAACCTTTGGGCGGCAAAGCCCAGTTCGGCGGCCAGAGATTCGGGGAAATGGAGGTTTGGGCTCTTGAAGGTTATGGCGCGGCCTATACTTTACAGGAAATGCTGACTATCAAATCGGACGATGTTTTGGGCCGCGCGAAGACTTATGAGTCTATTGTAAATGGAGAAGAAATCAAAGCGCCCCATCTGCCCGAATCATTCAAGGTTTTAGTTTCTGAAATAAAAGGCCTGGGTCTTAACGTCGAACTAATGGAAAGGTGAAATCAGGGTCTAGGTTATAGGAAATAGGTGATAGTCCGCAGACCTAATTCCTAACCCCTAGAACCTAGAACCTAGAACCTAGAACCTAATCATATGGATTTAGCATCAATAAAACTAAAGGTTGCTTCCCCCGACGATATTTTGTCATGGTCTTATGGCGAAGTAACCAAGCCTGAAACGATCAATTACCGCACCCAAAAACCGGAGCGTGAGGGTTTGTTTTCCGAGGCGATTTTTGGTCCGACCAGGGACTGGGAATGTTACTGCGGCAAATACAAGCGTATCCGCTATAAAGGCATTATCTGCGATCGCTGTGGCGTTGAAGTTACAAGAGCAATTGTTCGCCGCGAGCGGATGGGTCACATAAAATTAGCCGCGCCGGTGGCTCATATCTGGTTCTTGCGGGGCGTGCCCTCGAAGATTGCCACCATTTTGGGCGTATTACTGCCTGAACTGGAAAAAGTCGTCTATTTCGCAAGCTACATCGTGATGAAGGTTAACGAGGATCTCAAGGCCGAGGCCATGAAACGGATTGAGAGCGAATTTAAATCAAAAATTAAGAACGTTAAAAACGCCGAAGAAGAGGAGGCTTTAAAGGAGTTGAAGGACCGTGAGAAAAACAACTTGCGGAATCTTCAGAAACATCAGGTCATTTCGGAATTGGATTTTCGGGACTTTTCTCTGAAATACGGCGAAGTTTTTGAGGCCGGTATCGGCGCCGACGCAGTCAAAAAGCTCCTGGAAGAATTAAATTTTGACGATCTAGTCGTCGAACTTGAAGGCGATATAAAAAACGAGACGAACCCGCTTGAGTTCCGTAAAGTCTCCCGCCGCCTTCGGTTTATAAAAGGCATGAAAAAGTCCGGCATTCGTCCGGAGTGGATGATTATCAGCATCTTGCCGGTCATCCCGCCGGCTCTCCGGCCAATGGTGCCGCTGGACGGCGGTCGTTTCGCGACTTCAGATTTGAACGATCTTTATCGCCGGGTCATCAACCGCAACAACCGCTTAAAGCATCTGCTGGAGCTTAAAGCGCCGGAAGTTATCACTAAGAACGAGAAGCGAATGCTTCAGGAAGCCGTTGACTCGCTGATTGACAATTCCATGAAACGGACCCAATCCGCGACGGCCGCTTCTACCGGCCAGAAAAGGGCATTAAAATCGCTGGCGGACATGCTCAAGGGCAAAACCGGCCGCTTCCGGCAGAATCTTTTGGGTAAACGCGTTGATTATTCCGGCCGCTCGGTCATCGTCATCGGCCCGGAACTCGGCATTGCCGAGTGCGGTCTACCAAAGCAGATGGCTTTGGAATTATTCAAGCCCTTCGTCATCGGCATTCTGATTAAAAAAGAATTAGCCCACAACATTAAATCGGCCAGCCGTCTCATCGAGCAGGAAACGCCTGATGTCTGGGCGGCTTTAGAGCAGGCGATGCACGAAAAGCTTGTGCTTCTAAATCGAGCGCCGACTTTGCACCGTCTGTCCGTTCAGGCTTTCCATCCGATTCTAATCGAGGGCAAAGCTATTAAGATTCCAGCTCTGCCGGTGTTCGCCTTCAATGCCGATTTCGACGGTGACCAGATGGCGGTCCATCTGCCGCTGACGAATGAAGCCCAGGCCGAAGCCCGCAATTTAATGCTTGCCAGCCATGCCATCTTGAAACCGGCGACCGGCGATCCGGTGGCCGTGGCGAGCCATGACATTTCTTTGGGCTGTTACTATCTGACCAGCGCTCTGGATGGCTTAAAAGGCGAAGGTAAAATATTCTCTTCATTCCAAGAAGCGCAGCTGGCGTATGAAAATGACGTCGTCAATCTTTGTGCCAAAATTAAAGTTCCGAATCCGGCTGCAACTGAAGGCCGGCATGAACTGATGGAAACTACCGTCGGCCGGATTATCTTTAATGAGGCCCTGCCCGAAGGCCATGTCTTTATTAATAAACTTCTGAATAAATCCGATCTCAAGGTCGTGGAATCAGACATCTGGGACGAGTACGGCCCCGATGTAACCGTTGCCTACCTGGACCGAATCAAAGATCTTGGTTTCCGCTACGCCACTCTTTCCGGTGTTTCTTGGAGCATGGCCGATTTGAGAATTCCGCCCGAAAAAGGCGAGATTATTTCCGCCGCCGACAAGCTTATCGAAGAGAATCTCAAGCTGTACGAACAGGGCCTGCTGACCGAACACGAGCGCAAAAGCAAAGCCATCGAAATTTGGAACGAAGCTAAAGCTAAGCTTTCGGTTTTGGTGAAGAAACAAGTCGGACCCAAAGATTCCGCGTACATGATGGTAGATTCTAAATCGCGAGGCTCATGGTCGGTTCTGGATCAGCTGATGGGTATGCGCGGCATCGTGGTCAACCCATCAGGCGAGCTAATTGAACTGCCAGTTCGCAATTCCCTGAAAGAAGGCATGCAGCCGCTTGAATATTTTATTTCCACCCACGGCGCCAGAAAAGGCTTGGTTGACACCGCCCTCAAGACGGCTGAAGCCGGCTATCTGACTCGGCGTCTAGTGGACGTGGCCCAGGACGTAGTGGTTCTTGAAGAGGACTGCAAAGACAAAGAGGGCTACACTCTTTATACTGAAGACTCTAAATTTTCTGGAGAGTCTTTGGGTAAGCGGGTTAAAGGCCGTGTCGTTATGGACGATATCATCTCGCCGGACGGGACGGTAATCGTTAAAAAAGGCAAGGTCGTAGACAAAGAAAGCGCCAAGAAAATCGAAGAACTTAAGCTTTCGACTATCCGGATCCGGTCGGTTGTCAAATGCAAGTCTGTTAACGGCATCTGCCGCATGTGCTATGGCTATGATTTGTCCAAGAATGAATTGGTGAATCTCGGCGAAGCGGTGGGTATCGTCACTGCCCAGGCTATCGGCGAACCGGGAACCCAGCTGACGATGAGAACCTTCCATACCGGTGGCGTTTCCGGCGGCGCGGATATCACCATGGGTCTGCCTCGCATCGTCGAGATTTTTGAAGCTCGCTCGCCCCAGTTTAAAGCGCTGATCTCCGACGTGAACGGTAAGGTTCTGGGTATCGAGGAGCGTTCAAAACAAAAAACCATGATTATAGAAGTCGTCGATTCCGGCGAGAAAAGGGAATACGCCTTAATACCGAACATTCCGGTTACGGTCAGCGCCGGTGACTTGGTCAGCGTCGGTCAGCAGTTGAGCGAAGGCAATGTTGATTTGCGGGAGCTTTATGAAACGACAGGGGATATGGATTTGGTGACTCGCTATATTGTCCGCGAAGTCCATGGCATCTATTCTCCGACCGGGGACAGCATTAATGACAAACACGTCGAGCTGATTATTCGCCAGCTATTTTCCAGGGTCAAGGTTATTGACCCGGGCGACACCGATTTGCTGGCAGAATCCATTGTCGAAAAACGCAGAATCATCCAGGAAAACGAAAAAGTCAGACTAGGAAAATCCGCCGTAGGCGGATCCGCCTCCGGCGGCCGCGAAGCCACTTTTGAACAGCTCCTGATGGGCATGTCTAAAGTCGCGCTCTCGACGGACAGCTTCCTTTCATCCGCTTCATTCCAGCAGACGACACAGGTTTTGGTTGAAGCGGCGATCTCCGGCAAAGAGGATAATTTGCGCGGCCTCAAAGAAAACGTCATCATCGGCCGGCTTATTCCCGCTGGTACTGGATTCCAAAGGTAGCTCCGCTCTTGCCATTCCCCTCGCTGCTTTCTCCATCTGTCTCGTAACTTTATCTTCGTCAGAATGCCGACAAAAATCCGGCACCCGTTCCTCCCTTCGGGATTTTCCGGCCAGATTTTTGTTAAAGGCATTCTTTCCTTCAGATTCATACCGAGAAGACGATGTCGAAAGACGCTTGGAAATGGCAAGAGCTACGCCTCAGCCCTCGGTGTCTACTGTCTCGAAAGGTAATCCGCGACTTCGCTTTTGATTTGTTACCTACCCGCTGACCGGCCGGCCGGCTTTTGTCACTATTTATAAATGCTTCGATCGAAGCATTTATAAATAGTAGGTTTTGAATAGGCATACACAGGTCTTGCCTGTGTATTTGTCGCAAAAAAGACCCAAAATTGGGTCTTTTTTGCTGGTTATTTAACCAACTTGCTCTGAGTTTGCCTGCGGTGAGCTTGCCGAATCCGTCGAACCATTGACTTTTCTATAAAATAGGTGTATAATAGAGATATGAGGCTTGAAATCTGGCAGGCGCCAGATGAGCCCAACCAGTTCGGCCATGGGGCCATTTCCAACAAGGTAGCAATGCCACAGAAAATCATTATTGTGAGATCGCAGAACCAAACCCCCGAGAATGAGGTCAACGACCGCCTTCACCGTCTCAATCCGGGGTGGTGCGTCATTTCCGCCCAGACGAGCCTCGCTCCGTACGGAATGATGGAATATAAAGGCATCGACGTTGCGCAGCATGTCTACTTCGTGACGACCCTCGTTCTGGAGAAGAAGCCGCGCAAGAAGTAGTCGGTCGGCGGGTTCTGTCCATCCTATGGATGGGCGTGGCAGCATAATATGAAGAGGCTACTCAAATGATCACACGGTCGGCGAGACGGCGCAACAGGCGCCGGCGGATGGGGGAGCCGGCGTTTCGGGCGATGCACCGGCGGTTCGCGGCCAACGGTGTGGCGATGCGCCTTCAGGCGCAGATCGTCACGATCGAGCAGGCCCGCTGGGAGGGCAAGCCCCTCCGCGATGCGAAGACCGGTCACTTCTTGGGGGTCAGGGCGTTGTACGCCCGACTCCGGAAGCTGGCTGCGCCGTCGCCGCGGCGTAAGCTCGCGACGGCGTAGTTCAGAAGTTCGGCGCGGCTAAGCCTTTGGGCAACCGCGCCGCCGATCAACCAAGACGCGGGCACCGCTAAGAGTGCCACTGGAGGGACGATCGATGCGCTTATGAACCCGGTGCCCGTATGGGCTACCGACTAACATAAAGGCACGCGAACGGTTGTGATGCTTCAACCGGCCGGGGGGCCCAAATCTCCGGCAAAGAGGAAGCACAGCTCCTTAGGCAAGAGCCGCTGTATCAAGGGATGCGTAAAAAACACACTTGAGCCACTGGAGCAGACCAGACTGGCCCGCTGAAATGCGGGCCTTTAAATTCCAAAATTCCTCTAACCATTTAAATCAATAGGGCTATTAATATTTTTACATTCCGACCGACGCCGATTGTCTCTTGCTGAAGCCGAGGAAATTATGCCGGTAACAAAAAGGAATCCGATGGCTGCGAGGCAAGCTGGCGTTTTTGTTCGGCATAATGACAAGGTCTGAAGACAAGAGGACCGGCGGAGGGAGATGGAAAAATATTAATAGCCCTATTGATTCCCACCTTCTTTTTTAGGATAATAAACCTATGGGCAGACATAGAAAGTATCGAGAAAACTGGGATCGGAATCATAATCAAATCCAAGCCAAGCGGGGCCGGCCGCCAAAATATGACAGACCGCCGGTCAAGGGCTTTGATATAAACCAGGAAACAAAGAACAGCATCTGGGGAATTATCAGCATCAGTTTGGCGATATTAAGCGCTTTGAGTTTTATGGGCCAAGCCGGCCGGGCAGGCGAACTTTTCGACAACGTTTCCCGTTCCCTCTTTGGCTGGGGCTTTTTCATTATCCCGCTGGCCTTTCTGTTTCTGGGCTTCTCATTCATCAAATCAATCTCCCGAAAGATATATTCCAGCGCCGTGCTCGGAACGGCTTTATTCACACTGACTTTTTTGGCTCTGTTTTATATCTTCGGCAATGTGGACACCCCGACTCGGATCCTGCATGGCGGTTATTTCGGCGTCATTCTGGGCTATCCGCTCTTGGCCTCGATCGGTTTTACGGCTTCGATGATTGTTTTGGTGGCTTTAGCCGCAATCGCGATCCTTGTTTCCATGAACATTTCAATCGCCGGCTTATTTAAAAATCCTAAACCAGAAGCCAAGCCCGTAGACGTCGTGGTTAAGAAGGGTTCTGAAGTCGTTGCCGCCGCGAAGCCTGACTTTAAAGTCGCTCCGATCGCCGGCCGGGCAAATTCAGCCGTGGCCGGAGAACCGATGAGCGACAAGGAATTTGTCATCAAAAATCTAAAGCGTGGCAAATGGACGCTCCCGCCGCTGAACTTGCTAAACAGCGACAAAGAAGAAGCCGTGACTGGAGACATTAACGCCAGCGCCACGATCATCAAGCGCACGCTTTCAAATTTCGGGATTGACGTTGAGATGGGCGAGGTTTCAATCGGTCCGACTGTGACCCAGTTCACTCTCCGGCCGGCGGTCGGCGTCAAGCTGTCGCGAATCGCCACTCTCCATTCCGACCTATCTCTGGCTCTGGCTGCTCATCCAATCAGGATCGAAGCGCCTATTCCCGGAAAGTCGCTTGTCGGCATCGAGGTCCCTAATTACAAAGTCGCGACTGTCGGTTTGCGCAATATGCTGGAAGAGGAAGACTTTGCTAAGTCCAAATATTTCCTGCCGCTGGCTCTGGGCCGGGACGTATCGGGCAATGCCATATTTTCATCTCTTGAAAAAATGCCCCATCTTTTGGTGGCCGGTGCCACCGGCACGGGCAAGTCTGTGGCCATCAACGCGATTCTGCTCTCTCTGCTCTACAAGCACTCTCCCGATGTTTTGAAACTTATTTTGGTTGATCCGAAGCGGGTCGAACTGACTTTATACAACGATATTCCGCATTTGATTACGCCGGTGATTACAGATAACAAGAAAGTCATTGGAGCGTTGAAATGGGCGATTGGGGAGATGGATCGGCGCTATGACCACCTTTCCCGCGTCGGCTCAAAAGACATGTTTTCGTACAATGCCAAGATGACGGATCGCGGCGAACCGATCATGCCGGCGATTGTAATTGTGATTGATGAACTGGCCGATCTCATGGCCTCTTTCGGCCGTGATGTCGAATCGGCAATCGTTCGGCTGGCCCAGATGTCTCGAGCCGTCGGCATTCATTTGGTTCTTTCAACCCAGCGGCCGTCAGTCGAAGTCATTACGGGATTAATTAAGGCCAACATTACTTCCCGTCTGGCTTTACAAGTCCCAAGCCAGATTGATTCGCGTACGATACTAGATATGCCGGGAGCGGAGAAATTACTGGGCAAGGGCGATATGCTGTTTTTATCCGGAGATTCGGCCAAACCCCGCCGTATTCAGGGCGCGCTGGTTACGGAAGGAGAAGTGCACGATGTGGTTAAATTCCTTAAAGCTCAAGGCGACGAAATGGTGGAAAAGAATCCGGCAACTGCCGGAGTCCCGCCGTCGCTTCAGGTTGATTTCAATGCCGCCGCCGCGGCCCGCCAAGCCGATGATGACGGCGCCGATGACGATATGTACGCTGAAGCCAAAGAAGTCGTGATTCATGCCGGCAAAGCCTCGGCCTCTCTGCTCCAGCGGCGTCTCCGTGTCGGTTATGCCCGAGCCGCACGGCTGCTGGATATTCTTGAAGAAAAGGGCGTAATCGGTCCGGGCGACGGCGCCAAGCCCCGTGATGTTTACATCAAGCCAGATGCGCCAATTCAAGAAACTGTCCTTGTGGAGAGCCAAGATTTCCCTTCGATTCCTCGCCCCGACATCGCCGCCACGATTGTGAATTCTGACACGCCCGAAGCCGAGCAAGACGAGAACTAGGAGTGCCGTATGGCAAAGAGGAAGGTCGCGAAGTCAAAGAGTTCTTTGAAAGGAAACAAGATCAGACATCCCCCGGGGTGCCAATGCGGGAGGTCACAATGTCCTCAACAACCAAAATCCCGTTTGTGGGGAAGGGGCGAGGAGGCAGATCAACCCGCCAAAAAGTGGCATCGCGAAGTTGATGTCCTTATCAATGACGCGCGTCAGGCAGAACTTTTCACGGCTGAAGATATGGCTGTGACCATCAACGTGAGGGACTAATGGAACCTAAACTCCTGCCGCCGTTTCGCGCGCTTAGCTGTGAATGCCCATGTCGCGCATGCCGCACATCGAACGCCTATCGGGCTGTTCGTCAGTTCGAGCGGATGTTCCCGCGGGCGTGGGATAATCCACCGCCACCGTATCCGGTGATTCATCCCAAAGACTGCGAAGTTCTTGGTGTGATCGTTTATGATCACAAGAAACAGGAAATCCGGTACGAGAAGCCGTAATCAAGTGGGGCACCCGCAGGGTGTGCCCCACACTTGCTTTTAGATGTCCTTTTTATATAATTACTGAAGTCAATTTTAAAGACAAAAGACATGACTCCCAAAAAACACTCAGGCAAGGAAAAGAAAGAGGGAAAAAAAATCTCTACGGACAAAGATGGATGGTCAAGCAATGTCGAGATGATGGTCAAGGAATTGCAGGAGAAATACGGTGAAGGTTCAATTATGCGCTTAGGGCAGGTGGGGAAAGTGGATGTGGACGTTATCCCGACCGGCTCTCTTTCTTTGGACATCGCCTTGGGCGTCGGCGGCGTGCCCCGCGGGCGGGTAATTGAAATTTACGGCCCGGAAAGTTCAGGCAAGACCACGCTTTGTCTGCATATCGTAGCCGAAGCCCAAAAAGCCGGCGGCATCGCCGCCTATGTTGACGCTGAACACGCTTTGGATCCGGAATATGCCAAGAAAATCGGCGTCAAGATTGATCAGCTTTTAATTTCCCAGCCTGATACCGGTGAGCAGGCTCTGGACATCGTTGAATCTCTGGTTAAATCCGGCGGTATTGATGTGGTTGTGATTGACTCGGTGGCCGCGCTTACGCCCCGAGTTGAGATTGAAGGCGAGATGGACCAACAGCACATGGGCTTACAGGCTCGGCTGATGTCCCACGCTTTGCGCAAGCTCACGGCTATTGTCGCTAAATCCAAGACCACGGTTATTTTCATCAATCAGCTGCGCATGAAAATCGGGGTGATGTTCGGTAATCCCGAAACTACCACCGGCGGCATGGCTTTGAAGTTCTATTCTTCCGTTCGCATCGAAATCCGTCGTTCGGCCCAGATCCAAGCCGGCGAAAAGATTGTCGGTAACCGCACCAAAGTCAAAATCGTCAAAAACAAAGTCGCACCGCCCTTTCGTACCTGCGAATTCGATATTCTCTATAACGAAGGTATTTCCAAATACGCCGATGTCGTCAATGCCGGCGTGCGCTATAATGTCGTTGCTAAATCAGGCTCGTGGTTCAGTTACAACGGCAATAAGATCGGGCAGGGCATTGAAGGCTCCCGCCAGTTCCTCAAAGAAAACCTGAAAATCATGAATGAGATCGTCAGCAAGGTTAGAAAGGCAGCCGCTGAGGAAGAGATTGTGGCGTTGCCTATTTCAGAAGAATAGTCGCTCGCCGATAGCCATTTTGCAAAACGGCGTCGAGAAAATGCTCGGAAATAGCCCAGGCTTCGCTTTTGATTTGTTACCTGCCCGCCGACTGGCCGGCCGGCTTTTGTCACTATTTATAAATGCTTCGATCGAAGCATTTATAAATAGTAGGTTTTGAATAATCATACACAGGTCTTGCCTGTGTATGATTAAAACTTTTTAAAAAATTTAGGCAAGGCCATCACATTATCCGAGCGTCTTTCGACACCGTCTTCTCGTCCGAAAGTGACGATATTCTTCTTAGAACCCAAAATCTGTGATGAGATGCAAGGCGCAGGCGAGGAACGAACGAGCTATAGTAGTAGAACTATGGTGAGTGAGCACCGGAGCAGGCGTGCGAAGCCGCCTTTCTGCAACGAAGCAGATCACGCAGATTTTGGGTTCTACCTGACTGTCTGGTTGCGAGTATATGGCATCAGAGCCATGTGTCGGGCGAGTTTGATGGCATTGGAGATCATCCGCTGGTGCCGGCCGCAAAGTTCGTTTCGGCGCGAAGCGCCGATTTTGAATTGAGCCGTGACGTATTTACGCAAAAACTGCGTGTTCTTATAATCTACATGCTCGATATTGTCCTCACATAAACGGCACTGCATAGCAAGGAATTAGGAATTAGGAATTAGGAATTAGGGCCGAAAACTAAACCCTATTTCCTATAACCTAGTTTCCTGATTGTTAGAACGGCAAATCTGATTCTTTAATTTTCACTTCGTCCTCTTCCACACCGGCATTAAGGGGCTCGTTTTCGTCAATTATCGGAATATTGTCTTCTTCGGGCGTGACGGCTTTTTCGGGACTCGGCTTGCGGAAATTGCTGGGGGAATTATCATATGATCCGGCTGTGGCCGCTCGCGGGCCCATCTGTAAATTTTCGGCGATGATTTCGGTGGTGTATCTCTTGACGTTATCCTGGGTGCCTGTCCAAGAGCGGGTTTGCAAACGGCCCTCGATCATGATCAGCGCTCCCTTTTTCAAATAAGTGGAAGCAATCTCGCCCAAGCGCCCCCAAGCGATCACGGTGTGATATTCGGTTGCTTCTTTCCGTCCGCTGGCGTCGCTCCAGACCCGGTTTGTAGCCATACGGATCGTAGCGACGTTCTGGCCACTCGGCGTAGTGCGGGATTCGGGATCTTGGGTTAGGCGGCCTATTAGTATTACTTTGTTTAAATTCACTACAGAAGTTTCTAGTTTCTAGTTTTCAGTTTCTAGATTTCTCTAGCCACTAGTCGCTAGCCACTAGGCACTGGTTGCTATAGCTTTTCGATTATTTCCTCGACTTCTTTTTCAAGCTTCTCGGAGTCAGCAGCCGGTTTCTGGGGAGCGGCCTTGGTGGCGGCTTGAGCCCGCTTCTCCAGGCGCTCGCGGGCCTTCATCTGTCTTTCCAAGGCTTGGCTCTTCTGGATATCTGACGGCATCCGAATGATTAAAGATCGTAGAATATCGTTGTTAAGTTTAATGTATTCCTCGACTCCTGCCAATCCTGCGGCTGTGTCTTTGTCTTCGCCGCCGCTTAAATTAAACTGGATATAGCCGAAAAAGCTCTGATTGTTGTGGTCAATCGGGTAAGACAAACGCTGTCGCTCGGGTTCTTTGGCAAAGGTAACGCTTGCGCCGTTTTTCGTCAACTGGTCTTTAAGTTCCGCGGCAATCGCAGAAATCCCGGCCTCTTCCAGGTTAGGATTAATATGAAAAGACAATTCGTAATTCCGATGGACTTCAGACATCTTCAATTATTCGAGATATCGCCGGCAGGTAGGGAACGAGTCGTTCGCTAGTGGATCCGCCAGCTGGCGGACCTGCAGAGCTAATATCCCGCGTTTTTAACTTAAATAAAGTCTATCAAATATCTCGACGGGTGTCAATTTTATGCAGTATCCCAATAGCTTGGATAACCTGGAGTCACCCTAGGCATACTTTGGATACGGCATACATAAAGAATTCCGTATCTGTCGCACGGCCCCAACTAGCACTCTCGACCCGAGAGTGCTAGTTGGGGCCTAGTCGAGTGGCCACAAGCTGTTGAACCATAACAGCAACTTTACATAATAGAATATGGTGATATAGTAAGGCGTACTATTTGAAAGGCAGGTGACGGGTGACGAGCGCCAAGAAGATTGATGTTGTGGTGGTCTGCGGGTACGGTTGCCACCTTAACACCCAGCTGCGGTCGTACCTGGATCGGGTGGCCGAGTTTATCAATCGGCACAATCCGCAGTTGGTAATCCTTTGCGGCGGCGAAACACAGAAAAAAACTGCTCCGGGTCGCACCGAAGCAAGCGTCATGGCGGAATATCTGGTCGATGTCCATCAGAAGACTCCCAGATTCCAGGTCTCTCCGGACTCATTCACGACGTTCGAAAATATTCGCGACGCTGTCGACGTAATTCGGCGGCAGGTCTGGCGGGTGGGGCGGTGTGGTGGGTTTATGGTTCGCGTCACGATCTTCTGTGAAGCTCAACGGGCGCCGCTGGTCGTGATGCTCGCGCGGCACTTCATGGGCGGCCTCGTCGAGTCAATCGACGACATCACCGTCGGGACCGGCTCTTGGGAACGGCAGGATCCGTTCAAGCAGGTCTGGAACATGATCGCCAGCAAACTGGCCATCAAGTTTCCGCGGTTGGGGATAGCTGAACGCCAGAGGTCTTCGAGGATTCGCCGGTCGTTCACAATCTGAGGGAGAGTCGCCATGAATGACTACTATGACCCCGATCCGGAAGAGGGCGAAGCCAAGGGTTTTCTCGGTTTGACTCTTGCTTTTGTTCTTGCTGTCGCCATCCTCATCGTGGTGGACCTTCTGCATCTGATCCGTCCCTGGAAGTGGGCGCTGTGGAAGCGCCGAACGATCTAGGCTCCGCATGCGCGGGCTCAAAAGGGCCCCGCGGCGGGACCCTTTTGTTTATTTGAGTTTTTCCTTCGCGATGTAATCAAAAAATTTCTTCCAGCAATCAAGGAGCAGTTCTCTTTCTTGAATTTCGTTTTCTTTCCATTCGCTTGCCCCAAGATCTAGCATGATAGTATTCATGGCGAAGGAAAAAAGATTGATCCAGTACTGCGGTTTTGTGCTGGGGTCATGGTCATATAATTCTGTTGATCCAAGATTAACCCAGCGATTAACCACGTCAAGGAACTTATCGAAAGTCAGATTCTTGTCACGGATATGCATCAAATTGTTCCAGGTCGGGAAAGTCAACTCCCAGTATTTTGGTCGCCATTTCCAGTATAAATTTCCCATGACCCCATACTGGTCGTTTGCGGAGTCGTAAACTATATCCAGGCCCGATAAATGCCCGTGAGTAAAGTGAAGGTCTTCAAAGCTCATCCTGGAAAGCGCTTCAAAATACCTCTTCTTAAAATTTTCTATTTCTACTGGTTCAAAATGTTTATGAGAACTTTGCTGGGCGATGCCCCAGTAGTGATCAAAAGATTCCTGAGCGAGTTCGAGTTGGTTTTCTTTGGGCTTATCGACAAAGGGCTGTACGGGCAGTAAATTGTGCACAAACTCTTTAAGGAAATCTTTGTGCTGTTTGAAATCCTTTTCTTGAGTTGGGGGCAATGAAGACCAAATTTTGGGCAGGGGAGACAGATCCTCAAAAATTAGGAATCCATAACCGGCCGCCTCATTCCAGGGACTATCGAGGAATAATTTTGGAAGCCTGATTCTTTTTGTCCTGATTTGGGGCTGAATATGTCTAATTATGGAACCTTCGTCGAAGCTTAAGGGGCGGAGTTGAATCTTCAAGACACCTTTTTCTTCTTTTTTATTAGCGACTTCCACAAAGACACTTCCAACTTTCTTGCTGTCATAATATACGCCAGTAGCATTTTTAAACTTCTCGCGGTCTGTTATATGCCAGTCGGTCTCTTTTTCGATGTATTCAAATGCCTTGGAAATCGAATCCTTCCCCTCATCGGCTGTTAATGCGTTATCAGTGGTTCTGTTCCCGTATTTTGCCATATCTTTTATATTCTCATTTTCCAATGAGAATTTCTACGACCCGTTCGGCAGGCTCCCTCGATCAGACTCGGGACAAGTCAGGGTCTCCGAGATTATGATCTACCAATCATAATCTCTACGACATCGCCCTCCTGGATTATATAATCACGGCCCACGGTGCGGACAAGGCCGTGGGCGCGGGCATTGGCATAGGGGCCGGAGTCAAGCAGGGTTTTCCAGTTAATGACTTCGGCCCGGATGAATAACTTTTCAAAATCGGTGTGAATGGCCCGCGAAGCTTTGGGAATTAAGTCGCCCTGATGAGCCGTCCAGGCCCGGCTTTCATCTTCGCCGGTCGTCAAAAAAGTTAAAAGCCCCAAAGTTTTGTAGCCGGTCTTTATTAGCTCATCAAGGCCGCTTTTTTGAATATGGAATTCAGAGAGATATTCCTTCTTTTCTTCGGGTGATGCTTCGGATAACAAAAGTTCCAGAGGCGAGGACAAGACAACATAAAGCCGGCCGGCCATGGCTTTTAAAAGTTTTTCATCCGGCCGCCAACCTTCAGCGAGCTGTTTCTCACTGCAGTTTAAAACAAAAATTACTTTTTTGTCGGTCAAAAGATTAAGCGCGGGAAGATCTTTATTCTTTTTCTCTTTTTCCCGTCTCTCTTTGGTCTGAAGGTCGGCTAATTCCAGCTCGGTCTGGATGATCTCGATGTCATCAGCCGGATCTATTTTGTTATGGACGTGAGTGATATTGGCGTCTTCAAAGACCCGGACGACATGGGCGATAGCATCCACTTCTCTGATATTCGCCAAAAATTTATTTCCCAATCCTTCTCCCTGCGACGCGCCCTTGACCAGTCCGGCAATATCAAAAAATTCAATCGTCGTATAAATCTTCCGAGCGGAATCCGAAAGCACGGCCAAGGCATCCACTCTCTCATCCGGAACGGCAACGACACCCACGTTTGGCTCGATGGTGGTAAATGGATAATTCTGGATATCAACCTGCTTGTTCGTGATAGCCTTAAAAAGCGTGGACTTTCCCACATTCGGCAATCCGACAATTCCGATAGAAAGCATTAGCAGAGTCTAACACTTGCCGCGAGCGGTGGCTCGCGGCAAGTGTTAGTAGTTGATCTTCATGGCTTCGCGGACGAGTTTTAAAGTTTCTTCGGCTTTATTCAGGGCTTTGCTTCGTCCCATTTCCAAGATTTCCTTGATGTAGTGGGGTTTTGATTCTAGCTCCAGCCTTTTTTCGCGAATCGGCCTTAGGTATCTATTTAAATCTTGGGCGAGCTTGATTTTAAAATCGCTGTAAGTGTTGTGCTTCAATTCCGAAGCGACGTCTTTGGGATTCTGATTATGAATCAGGGAATAGATAAGAACCAGATTTGATATTTCCGGCCGGGTCCTGGGGTTGAATTCAATTGTCGTGCCCGAGTCGGTTTTGGCGGATTTTATCTTTTCCATGGTCTCTTCGGGGTTGTCTTTGAGGTAGATCGCGTTGTTCAGGCTTTTTGACATTTTGCTTGAACCGTCAAGACCCATAATCCGGGGGCTTTCGGACAACTTGGCCTGGGGCAGGGGGAAGATGTCGCAGTTGTAGATGCGATGGAAACGCTCCACAATCTCCCGCGTCAATTCAATCATTGGCAATTGGTCTTCGCCAACTGGCACGACATGGGCCCGGCAAAAAGTAATGTCCGCGGCCTGGCTGACCGGATAACCCAGGAAACCAAAGGTTACGCTTTCGCCTTCCTGGCCGAAAAGTTCACGCTTTTCCGCGATTTCGGCTTTAACTGTGGGATTGCGCCGGAGCGTGTTGACGGTAACAAGATTAGAATAAAAAACCGTAAGCTCGGCGATTTGGGGAATCTGACTCTGGATGAAAAGGGTGCTCTGTTTGGGGTCAAGGCCCGCCGCGATATTATCAATGGCTACCTCCATAACATTCTCACGGACCCGTTCCGGGCTGCTAAAATTATCGGTCAACGCCTGAACGTCAGCGACCATAATGAAAGTTTCGTAATCACTCTGCATTGCCACGCGATTTACCAGGGAACCAAAATAGTGCCCGATATGCAGGGGCCCCGTTGGCCTGTCGCCGGTAAGCAGAGTTTTCTTTTCCATTCGCCCATTCTATATTTTTTGAGTGAATTTAACAAGCCGCTCCGTCGCGGATTGTCCTTCTCGACACGCTCCGGCGGGATAAGCGTTGCCACAGCTTATCTCCGCCTCG